>ERZ1026888.409-NODE-409-length-24418-cov-31.431310_pt1 | contig 24418 bp, 15 predicted proteins | sample MGYA00380174_ERZ1026888 | MGnify/ENA primary metagenome ERZ1026888 (study PRJEB33269, sample SAMEA4719810) | human gut metagenome | biome: human-associated habitat; feature: organic feature; material: feces | place: Cameroon | collected 2013-10 ...
GCTGGCAGCCTAAGGCTGCGTAGCCATATACTCAGTTTTTAACGAACTATTGATTGAAGATTGTCTTTATCTTACTGAAGATTTTTGTTATCTTGGTTTATTTTTTTTTCACGCTGCAAAGTTATCACATTATTTTTATATGGCAATGCAATGTTGTTTTTTGATGCATATCAAAGCGTGCAAACGTTTACATCGTTTGCAAACGTTTACACGCTGAAAATAAAACATTTAGCATAAAAAATAATACAAGATATTGAATAAGATGATAATTTTGCATCAGAGTTCAATAAGAACCCCAAAAAGGAGACAATTAAAAACCGCAATTTCTAACAATTTATTATAATATCAAAAGCTACAATGATGAAGCAGGTTAAATTCCAAAGTGCTATCAGAACAGCTGCGCTTGGCGCAACAATGTTTCTGTCGGCAAGTGCCTTTGCACAGCAGATGGTTGTGAAGGGCCATGTAGTAGACGAGACCGGCGAACCAGTCATCGGTGCTTCCGTCAAGGTTGTTGGCGGACAGACAGGTGCAGTGACCGACCTCGACGGCAACTTCTCGATTTCAGCCGATAAGAAGGCTGTGCTTGAAATCACCTACATCGGCTATGAGCCGGTAAAGATTCAGGCAGGTCAGAATCTTAAGATCAAGCTCGCCAACACATCCACCACTCTTAACGACGTAGTTGTGATTGGTTATGGTGTAGCTAAGAAGAACGACCTTACTGGTTCGGTGACTGCCCTCAAGCCTGATGAGAAGAACCATGGTATCATTACTTCGGCTCAGGACATGATCCAGGGTAAGATTGCCGGTGTAAACGTAAACTCTGCATCAGGTGCTCCTGGTGATGGTGCACAGATTCGTATTCGTGGTGGTGCTTCTTTGACAGCAAGCAACAACCCGTTGATTGTTATCGACGGTATGCCAATGGATAACAATGACACTAAGGGTGTTAATAACCCTTTGTCTCTTGTCAATCCAAATGATATCGAGAGCTTCACTGTATTGAAGGACGCTTCGGCAACAGCCATCTATGGTTCGCGTGGTTCTAACGGTGTTATCATCATTACAACAAAGAAGGGTCGCAGCGGCCAGAAGCCTCAGGTTTCTTACAATGGTACAGTCTCTGTAAGCACAATTGCCAAGAAGCTGGACGTGATGAACGCATCAGAATATGTCGACTTCATCAAGAATTATTACGGCGAGGGTTCTTCTGCCTACCAAGGCTTAGGCTGGAAGGAGTTCAATGCAGACGGCACACCAAACTATGCTGCCGGCACATACGACACCGACTGGCAGGACGAAATATATCGTAATGGCATCAGCCAGGAGCACAATGTAAGCTTGACAGGTGGCATCAACAAGCAGTCTTGGTCTATGCCTTATCGTGTCAGCGTAGGCTACACTGGTCAGGAAGGTATCTTGAAGGGTTCAGACTACAAGCGTGTTACCGCAGGCTTCAACATCAATCCTTCATTGCTCGACAAGCACCTCAACATCAACATCAACGGTAAGTATTCTTACTCAAAGACTGTTCCTGGTGGAACAGATGCTATTGGCGCAGCTATCAACATGGATCCTACTCGCCCTGTAAAGAGCAACGACGAGAAATTCAAGAACTGGGGAGGTTATTGGCAGTGGGCATTACCTACTACCTCATACGACCCAACATTCCCATACAATCGCAATGATGAAGCTCCTACAAACCCAGTAGAAAAGGTAGAGAACTACGACTTCTACAAGAGTGCACACGTTCTCTTGGGCAACGTAGAGGCCGACTATAAGATTCATGGCTTCGAAGACCTTCATTTGCATGCTAACTTAGCCGGTGAATATACAACCGGTGGTGAGTACACCAACAGCAATCCTCAATCTACATACGGATTCTACTATGGTGGCAATAAAGAAAACAAGGAGAAGAAGTACAACCTCTTGGCTACAGCATATGCACAGTATACCAAGGACTTCAATAAGGCCAACCACTTCGACATCATGGCTGGTTACGAGTATAGCCACATGAAGTATTGGGGTAACGAGTGGAGCAAGTCAATGTATCCATCTACCTTCGAAGGAAAGAACGACAAGGGCGAAGCTCTTGCAGGAACTGTAAAGTCATTCGATACAAGCAGATGGAGAGGCCAGAATTATCTCGTGAGCTGGTATGGTCGTGCCAACTATTCTTTGCTTGACCGTTATCTCCTTACTTTCACAGCACGTTATGATGGTTCAAGCCGCTTTGCCGACGGACACCGTTGGGGCTTCTTCCCATCAGCAGCCTTCGCATGGCGCGTTAAGGAAGAAAGCTTCCTTAAGGATGTAAATGCTATCAGCGACTTGAAGCTCCGCCTTGGTTGGGGTAAGACAGGTCAGCAGGATACTGGTAAAATGTATTACACCGCTACCTATTCAAAGAGTACAAGCAATCACTTCCTCTATCCTATCGGTGGCGGTAACAATACTGGTCTGCTCTATCGCCCATTGGCATACAATGACGAACTGACATGGGAGACAACCACAACATGGAACGTAGGTATCGACTATGGTATGTTCAACCAGAGATTGACCTTAAACCTTGATGCTTACTACCGCAAGACAACTGACTTGCTCAGTACAACTACTATTGCTGCAGGTCAGAACTTCGACAATGCCCTCCTTATGAATGCAGGAACATTGGAGAACAAGGGTTTTGAGGTTGCTATCACAGGTCGTCCTATCCAGACAAAGGATTGGTTCGTAGAACTTAGCGTTAACGCTGCCTACAACAAGAACGAGATTACAGAGCTTGCAGGCGGTCGTGATTTGATGGAAGCAGGAATGAGAGTAGGTCAGGACCAGGCTATCACCTATCATAAGGTAGGAAAGCCAGCCAACTCATTCTTGGTATACCAGCAGGTATACGACCAGAACGGTCGTCCTATCATGGGCTGCTATGTAGACCGCAATGGCGATGGAACAATCGACGAGAACGATAGATACTTCTATAAGAATATCGTAGCTCCTTGGACAGGTGGTTTCAGCTTCAAGGTTTCGTACAAGAACTGGGATCTCGGTAGCAACTTCCGTGTAAGCTTAGGCAACTATCTCTACAATGGATACGAAGAAGGTGTGATAAACACTAAAGAGATTTGCAGCGCTAAGGGATATTACAAGAACAGTACAAAGGATATAGCAGCTTTAGGCTGGACTTCTTACAACTATCCTCTTACCGACTACTTTGTACAGAACGGTAGCTTCTTGAAGTGCGACAACATCACATTGGGCTATAACTTCAACAATCTGTTGAAGGGTGGCAACTATAAGGGTATATCAGGCCGTATCTACGCCTCATGCTCTAACGTATTCACTATCACAAAGTACAAAGGTATCGACCCTGAAGTAAACTCAGGCAAGGACGACAGCATGTATCCACGTTGCCGCACATTCTTGCTCGGTCTGAACCTCAACTTCTAACAATTATAAATAGATTTCGATATGAAACTCAATAAATTCAAAACAATTGCCCCTGCAGTAGCTCTTCTGCTTACAGCAAGTTTGAGCTCTTGTATGGATGATTTGGACAAGGGAAACATTGATCCTAATGTTGACGCTACTCCAAACATTACAGGCTTGTACAGCAAGTGCTATGCTGGTCTTATCATGGAAGGTAATGACGGTAATGCCGATTTCACTATCGACGACAATGGTAAGTCAACCCTTCTACGCAACCTGTTCAACTTCAACGAGGTACCTACCGACGAAGCTATCTGCTGGTGGTCGGATGGCGGTATCGCAGATGTTGCCTACAATAAGTTCGATCCGGGTAATGCTACATTGAAGAACTTGTACTATCGTCTGATGTCGAACATCTCTTACGAGAACCACTTCTTAAGTCTCGATGCTGCCAAGGCTGAGACAACCAAGTATGCAGAGGTGCGTGTACTTCGTGCCTATAGCTATTTCTTGATGCTCGACTTCTTTGGAGACCCGACATTCATTGACAAGATTTCAGCAGAGACACCACGTCAGGCACACGCTTACAACTCTAAGTTTGAGGAAGGCAAAACATATACTCGCGCTGAGCTTCTTCAGTTAGGTCGTGAGTTCTTGTTCAACTGGGTAGAAAGCGAATTGCTTGCTGCAGAGCCAGACCTGTTGGAGGCAAAGCCAGAGACAGATACAGATCCTGACTATGGTCGTGTAGACCAAGGCACATGCTGGTTGCTTTTAAGCCGTCTGTACCTCAATGCTGGTACATACCTCAATAACGATGGTCAGAACAATCAATATTGGAATAAGGCTCTCGAATATGCCGAGAAGGTTATCAATTCAGACTATAAGCTCTTCGATGACAGCAAGATGTCTAATGAGGCAAAGGCTAATGGCTACAAGCCATACGACCTGCTCTTCATGGGCGACAATGGTTCAAATGGTGCAAGCTGCGAGGCTCTTCTTCCTTTGATGCAAGATGGTGAAAAGACTCAGGGATGGGGTGGCTCGATGTTCTTTGTTGCAGCTCTTTGGGATGCTACGATGCAGACTGTTACAGATAAGGATGCTGCCACTACTGCCAACACATGGTCAGGTATGCGTGTTCGTCCACAATTCGTAGAGAAGTTCTTCACCGATCCAAAAGTTGTTGTAAACAAGTCAGCTTCCGAAATCCGTGCTATGAACGTTGACGACCGTGCTATCCTTTGGGGTAAGGGCAACAGTGACGGCGATCGTACTTTGGAGATTGGTGCTAACGATAAGTTCGTCAAGGGTATTGCAACACCAAAATGGAATAACAACTATTCTAATGGTGGTACTCCTCACGACAGCTATAACGTAGATATAGACTTCTTCCTCTTCCGTGTAGCTGAGGCTTACCTCAATGCAGCAGAGGCAGAGATGCACATCAATGGCGAGGGTTCGGCTAAGGCTAAGGGTTATATCGACGCTCTCCGCAATCGTGCCCACGCAGCCGTACGTGCTTCTTACACTCTTAACGATGTGCTCGATGAGCGTGCCCGTGAGTTGTATTGCGAAGGTCTCCGCCGTACCGATTTGATCCGTTTCAATCAGTTTGGTGGCAGTCAGGCTACATACAATTGGGAACTTAAGGGTGGTAGTACTAATGGTACAACCTTCACCAAGACCTATAATGTATATCCTCTCCCATCTTCAGAGGTTCTTTCTAACAAGAACTTGACACAGATTGATGGATACAACGAGGTTCAAAACTAAAGTATAAAAGAATTATTAAAGAAAACGCAATATGAAGAATAAATATATAATTGGTGCTCTGCTTGTCGGCATCATCAGCTTATTCGCATCATGTTCGGATGACAACGACTCTAACCCAACGCTGATTCAGCCTAAAGAGTTTGTGTTGAACACTCCTGCATATGCCAATGCGACTATTGATTTGGAGCATTCCACAGGACTTGGCCTTACATGGTCACAGCCTAAGTACACAGCAGACAATGCCCCTATCAACGCAACATACGAGGTGCAAGTATCTCCAACCAACAGCTTCACAGTTTCTACTGATGAAGCTGCTGCAGACGAGAGTGGCGAAAAGGTGCCAGACTACGCTGTTCTTAGCAACACCACACAGAAATGTAATATTTCTGCCTCTGCAGAAGAAATGGACAAGGCATTGGTAAAGATACTTAAATGGACTGAAGGTAATGTTCCTGCCACGCAGGAGATTTACGTCCGCGTGAACGCTTTCGTACAGGAGGGAACAAGCCGTCTGAACCCTGTCGCTTCAAACTCAGTAAAGCTCAACGTAAAGCCTTACTATATTGAACTGAAGGATGCTGTTCCAACAATGTGGTATCTTGTAGGTAACATGTTCGGCGCTAAGTGGGCTGGCAACAAGAGCATTGGAGAAGACGCACTTCCTATGTTCCTTAAGCCAAACTTCTCTTACGACAAGAAGACTGGTGCTGGTGAGATTGAATACACCAACTACTTCCTTACCGGCGATTACAACGACAAGGCCGAGTGCGACGGAGCTGGCTTCAAGATTATGCCTTCAAGCTTCAACTGGGATTACAGTATGAACGCCGATGGCGCTACAAAGGGTACAATCGTCAACCGTAACGGTGGTGGCGACGGTGGTCACATCGTGGCTCCGGAAGCCGGTTACTACACCATCACTCTCAACACAGCTGACAACACAGCCAAGATGGAGAAGTACGAGGGTACAGTAAACAACTATGGTACTATCCAGATTAGTGGCTCATTCAACGATTGGGTAGACACTCCAATGCTTCCTTACAACACCGAGGGCGTTGAGAACCACGCTTGGTATTATGTAATGGATGTTCCTGCCGGACAGACTGCACAGTTCAAGTTCAAGATTGAAGGTTCTTGGGACACCAGCTGGGGTTATGGCCCAGAAGATGGCACCATCAGCATGTACGGCAAGTGTGACGCAGGTGGCAAGAACATCGGCTTGGCAGAAGGCAAGTATGTCATCTCATTCAACGACATCACTGGTTCGTTCAGCATCGTTAAATTGTAAAACATTTAAAGTATAGACAATTATGATTAAGAAAATATTATTGGGAATGACCCTGCTGATGTCTATGGTATCATGCACCGAAGACTACACGGATTGGGGTAACCCACAGACAAATCCTCAGGAGGAAGCTGTGGCATTCGGAAACGGTAGCGTAGCTCCAGTTGATGTCATCAACTTGGCTGACGTTAAGACAGAGAAGGTAAAAGTAGCGAGCATTGTTGCTCCTACTTCTTCCGACGCTGCTTATACACCTAATTATAAGATTAACTTCGACGGTCAGTCATTCGACATTGATGCTGATGGCAACATGGCAACAGCTGAATTGACAAGCTATATCGTAGATAAGTATGGCAAGCGTCCTACAGAGCGCGACATCGATGCTACTCTTGATGCATGGGTAAGCAATGGAGCAACAGCCGTGAAGATGGCTACTTCAGAGAAGTTCCAGATTAAGGCCATTCCTGAGGCTCCGGTTATAGAAGAAGGCTATTACCTCGTTGGCGATATGTTCTTCAAAACCAAAGATCAGAATGGTTGGACTAAAGAAGACGCAAAGGCATTCAAGCACAGCGATAAGGATGTATATGATGATCCTGTTTTCACCATCACATTCGAGACAACCAAGGCTGACCAGTACTGGAAGATTATTCCTAAGAAAAACATTGATGCAGATGACCTCTGGGCTGCCGGCGTAGTAGGTCCTAAGGTTGACGGCGACGACAGCATGACTGGTGCGCTGACCAACGGTGACGCTAAGGCTGGTAAGATTGCCAAGGCTGGTAAGTATAAGCTCACCATCAACATGATGGACTACTCTTATACCTTAGAGGAGGTTAACTACGATCCATTCATCTACTTCATCGGCGCAACTGACGGCTGGACAAACGCTGAGCAGAAGCTTGCTCTCGTAGACGATGCAAAGGGAGTATACACTGGTTACCTTTATTGTGCCGACCCTAACGGTTGGGGCAATCAGTTCAAGTTCCAGCGTGTAGCCGGTAGTTGGGATAATGAGATAAATTCTGGTGCATTCAGCACATTCTCTGGTGCAGCAACCAGCGAAGGTGGAAACATCGGCGTTAACGCAGGAGAAGGTGTCTACTACTTCGATGTTAATCTTGGAGAAGGCATCATCAAGGCCACTAAGGTTGAGACCATGGGCATCATCGGTGGTTTCAATAGTTGGGCTGGCGACGCTCCAATGACATGGAATGCTGAAGAGTATTGCTTCGAGGCAACTAATGTTGGTGTGACAGCCGACGGTTGGAAGTTCCGCGTAAACGGAGGTTGGGATATCAATCTCGGTGGAAGCCTCGACAACTTGACAGCAGGTGGCGACAACCTTTCGGTTGCTGGCAACACCATCAAGTTGTATCCTACAAGAAAGACTTCTGAGAATATCTACTGCACAGTAAAATAAGCGTCAGGAGGCTTATCTCACTTCACTGCTGACAAAGCAGAAGTAAAGTAACATAAAAGCTTCATCTATCATATAAACACAACTCTGGATGGAGGGAGTGGAAAGAAGGCGTAATGCTGACTTTCCGCTCCCTTTTTTTCGTATGAATCTATTTGTAGCCGTCACACGCATGGGATTCGTTGTTTTCCAGAAAAAGTAGCTGTAACTAAAAGATATTTGTATTTTTTCCCAAAAAGAAGGTTTCCCATGGATGATCTTGCCATTTTTTTTTCAGATGAAGGTTTCACATGAAAGATATTTGTGCTTTCTCTTCGGTTGAAGGATTAACATGGAAAATCTGCAAACGTTTACATTCTATTTTCCGAATTTGCCCACATTATATATATATCATAATAAATCTTTTTTCTAAATTTGCAATTGCAATCCAGCCCCGCGCCTAATTATAAGTATCAAAAACATAAACAATCAATTATAAAATTCCAACCAATATATGAACGTAACATTCAGCATCCCATACCGCACTGCGTATGGCGACGAACTTCTGCTAAATATCGCCCCGGCACGCGAGGACGAAAGTTTGGCATTAGACATGAGCCAGTTTAAGGCACTCGCTATGGCTACCCACGATGGTGAGACATGGACACTGAACACTACTCTTGACCCAGATAAGGCCACACGCTACGACTATTTCTACAGCGTGCGTAGTATCCGCGGCATCAAGTGCTCAGAGTGGAAAACTATTATGCACCGTCTCGACCTCACAGCGTCGAAGGCAAATGCCTACGATGTGAACGACCGTTGGACCGACTTCCCCGGCGACACTTATCTCTACAGCTCGGCTTTCACCGATTGTATTAACCGCCGTGTGCAGTCGGCAGTGCCCGCCACCGATTCTTCTGCCACATTGCGCCTTGTGGTGCGCGCGCCACAGTTGCGCTCTGGTATGCGCCTTAACATTGTAGGAGCACAGCCAGCCTTGGGCTGCTGGAATCTTGCAAAGGCACTGCCTATGGTTGAGCACAACCACAACGAGTGGATAGTCGACTTGGACGCCGACAGCCTCTTTGCCTCAATCCACCGCAGCCGCACTACATCAGCCGTTGCCAAGGACGAGAATGTGAATCTCGAGTTCAAGTTTGTTGCCTTTGGCGACAAGGGCGAAGTGGAGTGGGAGACAGGCCAGAACCGCACGCTCTGCGTAGAGCCGTTGCCTCAAGGCGAGGTGCGTGTTGAAGTTCTCGACCAGGCATTCTTCGCTCTCTACAACCAGAAGGTGGCAGGAACCCTCATCCCCGTGTTCTCGCTCCGCTCGGAGGGCAGCTTCGGTGTGGGCGACTTCGGCGACTTGAAGCTGATGATCGACTGGGTGGCACAAACCCACCAGCGCCTGCTCCAGGTGCTTCCTATCAACGACTCCACATCCACCCACACCTGGACCGACTCTTATCCCTACTCGTGCATAAGCATCTTTGCCCTGCATCCGCAGTTTTGCGACCTCCGTCAGTTGCCTGCCCTCAAGGACAAGGTTGAGGCCGACCGCTTCGAGATGCTTCGCGAGGAACTCAACGGTCTGCCGCAGATCGACTACGAGCGCGTGAACAACGCCAAGACAAAATACTTGCAGCTCCTCTTCAAGCAGGAAGGCAAGGAGGTGCTCGCGACAGAGGATTTCAAGGAGTTCTTCAAGCACACAGAGCATTGGCTCGTGCCCTACGCCCAGTATTGCTATCTGCGCGACAAGAACGGCACATGCGAGTTTGCCAAGTGGAAGGGTCACACACAGTGGAATGAGGCCGACCGCGCCTCGCTCTCTAATCCGCAGAACAAGGCGTTCAAGGATGTTGCGTTCTTCTACTATGTGCAGTTCGTGCTCGACCGTCAGATGCGCTCGGCTCACGACTATGCCCGTGCGCGTGGCGTGATACTCAAGGGCGACATTCCTATCGGTGTCAACCGCAACGGTTGCGACGTATGGCATGAGCCGGAATACTTCCACCTCGACTCGCAGGCAGGTGCTCCGCCAGACGGCTTCTCTGTGAACGGACAGAACTGGGGCTTCCCTACATACAACTGGGAACGCATGATTGCCGACGGTTGCCAGTGGTGGGTGCGCCGCTTCCAGAACATGCAGCAGTATTTCGACGCCTACCGCATCGACCATGTGCTCGGCTTCTTCCGCATCTGGGCCATACCTACCGACTGTGTTCACGGACTCCTTGGACAGTTCCAGCCGGCTCTCGCCATGAGCCGCGAGGAGATTAAGAGCTACGGACTCAACTTCCAGGAGGATTTGTTCACCAAGCCGTTCATTGCCGACTGGATTGTCAGCCGCATCTTCAAGGAGCACGCCGAGGAGGTGAAGGAGAAATACTTGCAGCACGAGCACGACGACATCTTCTCGCTGAAGCCTGAGTACGACACCGAGCGCAAGGTTGAGGCCGCCTTCGAGGGCAAGACCACAGACAAGGACATCTGGCTGCGCGACGGACTCTACGCTCTTATAGAAAACGTGCTCTTCGTGCGCGACCGTCAGAACCCGAATATGTTCCATCCGCGCATCACGGCACAGCTCAACTTCATGTACGAGGCTCTGTGGCAGAACGACAAGGATGCCTTCAACCGCCTCTACAACGACTACTACTATCGTCGCAACAACGACTTCTGGTATCGCGAGGCTATGAAGAAGCTGCCGCTCCTCTCGCAGGCTACACGAATGCTCGTGTGTGCCGAGGACCTTGGCATGGTGCCCGACTGCGTGCAGTGGGTTATGAATGAGCTTCGCATCCTGAGCCTTGAGCTTCAGTCGATGCCGAAGGACCCAAGCGTGGAGTTCGGCCATCTCTCGCGCAATCCCTACCGCTCAGTATGCACATTGTCAACCCACGATATGCCTACACTCCGCCAGTGGTGGGACGAGGACTACGACCGCACACAGAAGTACTACAACACAATGCTCTATCGTGGTGGTGCCGCTCCTCATCCGCTCCCAGGTTGGCTCGCACGCGACATCGTGTCGCGTCAGCTCACCTCGCCTTCAATGCTCTGCGTCCTCTCGCTCCAAGACTGGTTTGCCATCGACGAGCGCATCCGCCTTGCCGACGCCAACGCCGAGCGCATCAATATCCCTGCCATCCCGAAGCACTATTGGCGCTATCGCATGCACATGACGATAGAACAGCTGATTGCTGACAAGGAATATAATGATGAGGTGAAGGATCTGATTGACGAGGCAGGTAGAAAGTAAATAGGCTGGTCAATCATGGCAGAGTGGGTATGGCAGGGATGCCATACCCTCCTACTGATTGCCGCTCATATATAAGGATAAATTTGAACAAATACTAAATTTAAAGAATCAAAATGAAGTTTCGCACACTTCTCCTCTCCCTTCTTTCCACCTGCACGGGCCATTACGCCTTGGCGCAGACCTTCAACGAAGTGGAGTATTCTCCAAAGGCTACGACCTTCCAACTCACCACTTCGCCCGACGTGAAGAAGGTGAATGTTGTGATTACAGATAATGACAGCGACACGGCTGGACAACTCGTGAAGTCGATGAAGCGTGTTGGTGCCGGCAAGTGGAAGCTGACAGTAAAGAACGACCTCAAGGGCAAATACTATGTGTTCAGTGTCTACAACCAGGAACAGCCCGACATTACTCCAGGCCTGTTTGCCAAGGCTGTAAGTGTCAACGGCAAGCGCGGCGCTATCGTCGACCTTAAAGACACCGACCCCGAAGGCTGGGCCGACGATGTGCGTCCGGCATTGAAGAATCCTTGCGACCTCGTAATCTACGAGATGCACCACCGCGACTTCTCCATGGACCTCTCCTCTGGCATCAAGAACAAGGGAAAGTTCCTTGCGCTCACCGAACCTGCCGCCATCGACCATCTGCGCCGCCTTGGCGTGAATGCCATCCACATACTGCCGTCGTTCGACTTTGCCTCGATTGACGAGTCGAAGCCCGATGTGGCTCAATACAACTGGGGCTACGACCCTCTCAACTATAATGTGCCCGAAGGCTCTTACTCTACCAACGCTGCCGACCCTAAGGTTCGCATACGTGAGTTCAAGCAGATGGTGCAGGCTCTCCACAAGGCTGGCATCCGTGTCATCCTCGACGTTGTGTACAACCATACCTTCGACATCAACGGCTCGAATTTCCAAAAGACCTATCCCGACTATTACTTCCGCAAGACAGCCGAAGGCAAATACTCCGACGGCTCTGGCTGCGGCAACGAGACGGCATCCGACAAACAGCTGATGCGCGACTTTATGAAGGAGAGCGTGGAGTATTGGGTTAAGGAATATCATATCGACGGTTTCCGCTTCGACCTCATGGGCGTCCACGACATCGAGACCATGAACGAGATACACGATGTGGTGAGCAAGATCGACCCTTCAATATATATATATGGTGAGGGCTGGAGCGCAGGCTCGTGCGCTTATCCCCAGGAGAAGCTTGCCATGAAGGCCAACGCACGCGAGCTGAATGGCATTGGAGCCTTCAGCGACGAAATGCGCGATGCCTTGCGCGGTCCGTTCTCGGATGACACAAAGGGCGGTTTCCTTGCAGGAGTGCCTGGCCAGGAGGAGAGCATCAAGTTTGGCATTGCCGGAGCGATAAGCCATCCGCAGATAGACATGACAAAGGTGAACTACTCTAAGACAGCCTGGACCAACGAGCCGTCGCAGATGGTGGCCTATGTCAGCTGCCACGACGACATGTGCCTCACCGACCGTCTGCGTGCAAGCATCCCGTACATCGGTGACGACGAACTCATTCGTCTCGACCTTCTCGCACAGACAGCCGTGTTCACATCGCAGGGCGTTCCGTTCATTCTTGCTGGCGAGGAAATGCTGCGCGACAAGAAGGGAGTGCACAACTCCTTCCGTTCGCCCGACTCCATCAACCGCCTCGACTGGAACAACCTGAAGCGTTATCCGCAGGTGTTCGACTACTATTCGGGTCTTATCTCTCTGCGCAAGCAGCATCCTGCCTTCCACATGGGTTCTGCCGACGAGGTGCGCAAGCATCTTGTGTTCCTCGATGCTCCCGCAGGAGTGGTGGCATATCAGCTTAAGGACAATGCCGGCGGCGACTCTTGGAAGAACATTATCGTGATACTCAACTCGCAGAAGACTCCACAGACTGTCAACGTGCCAGAGGGCAGCTACACAATGGTTGTTGCCAACGGCAAGGTGAATGCCGGTGGCATTGGTCTGGTGAGTGGCAAGACGGTGACTGTGGCTCCACAGTCGGCGTTGATTGTGCATGATTAAAAGATTCAAGTGAACTTCAACACCTAAATAATTATGAACTTAAAAAATATAAAACTCTCCTCATTAAAGAGAAAGGGCAAGGAGGCAGGACTTCTCCTTTCCCTCTTATTGACAAGCAACATCAATATGAGTGCAGCCCAGAAAGTCGACCGTATCGACCCCACCAACTGGTTTGTAGGCATGAAGAACCCGCAGGTTCAGCTCATGGTCTACGGCAAGGATATACGTTCTGCCGAGGTTTCTACCGATTATCCCGGCGTGCGCATCGACTCGCTCGTGCGTCTCGACAGTCCCAACTATCTGCTCGTTTACATGAACGTGAAGGATGCTCAGCCCGGAACAATGAATCTTCAGTTCCGTGCTGCCAAGGGCAAGACCAACGTGAAGTATGAGCTTAAGGCGCGCGACATGAGTGGCGACGACCGCAAGGGCTTCACCAATGCCGACGTTCTCTATATGCTCATGCCCGACCGTTTCGCTTCGAGTGGCAAGAACATTAATGTCAAAGGATTGAAAGCATATACAGTAAACCGCAAGCAGCCGTCGCTGCGTCATGGTGGCGACCTTGAGGGCATTCGCCAGCACCTTGACTATTTCAACGAACTTGGCGTTACAGCCCTTTGGCTCACTCCGGTATTGGAGAACGACTCTCCCGACCACGGCACACAGAGCTCTTATCATGGCTATGCCACAACCGACTACTATCGCGTTGACCCACGCTTCGGCTCAAACGCCGACTATCGCCAGCTCATTGACGATGCCCACAAGAAGGGATTGAAGGTGGTGATGGACATGATTTTCAACCACTGTGGTTTCGACCATCCTTGGGTGAAGGACATGCCTACAAAGGATTGGTTCAACACTCCCGAATGGCTTGCTCCCGAAAATCAGAAGAATGCCGTGAAGACAAAGACGATGGACGGCGACCAGATGACCAACGACAAGTATCTGCAGACAAGCTATAAGCTCACTCCAGTGCTCGACCCATACGCATCGAATGTTGACTTGCACGAGACAGTGGACGGTTGGTTTGTGCCTACAATGCCCGACCTCAACCAGCGCAACCAGCACCTCATGACTTACCTCATTCAGAACTCGGAGTGGTGGATTGAGACTGTAGGCATCGACGGCATACGCATGGACACCTATCCTTATGCCGACCGCAAGGGTATGGCCCATTGGATGAAGGTGCTCAACGAGGAATATCCCAACTTCAACACCGTGGGCGAGACATGGGTTACCGAGCCTGCCTACACTGCCGCATGGCAGAAGGACTCACCTCTCTCGGATGTAAACTCCAACCTCAAGACAGTCATGGACTTCTCGTTCTTCGACAAGCTCAATCAGGCTAAGCATGAGGAGACCGACGACTGGTGGAAAGGTTTCAACCGCATCTACAACTCCCTCTGCTACGACTATCTGTATGTGGACCCGTCGTATGTGATGGCGTTTATCGAGAACCACGACACCGACCGCTTCCTTGGCGAGGGTCAGGACTCGCTTGCCCTTAAGCAGGCACTCGCTCTCTTGCTCACCGTCAACCGCATTCCGCAGCTCTACTACGGCACGGAGATAATGATGAATGGCACAAAGCAGGTGACTGATGGCTATGTGCGCCGTGATTTCCCTGGAGGCTTCCCTGGTGACACACGCAATGCCTTCAACAAGGCAGAGCGCACAAAGGCAGAGCAGGACATGTTCAGCTGGACAAGCCGACTGCTGCATTGGCGACAGGGCAACGAAGTCATAACCAAGGGCAAGCAGACTCAGTTCATCCCCATGAAGGGAGTGTATGTGGTGGCCCGCACTCTTGGCGACAAGGCTGTGATGACCGTAATCAATGGCACATCAAAGGCTGCCACAATGAAGACAGAGCGTTATGCCGAGATAATTGGCAACCGCAAGGAGGCTACAAACGTTCTTACGGGTCGTAAGATTGACCTTACAAAGGATGTGAAATTGCAGCCAAGAGGAGTCTTGGTTCTTAGTATGTAGAAATAGTAGGAGGGTATTCTCAACTGTTACTTTTTTTTAAGTCTAAAACAACAATGACCAAATTTTCCAAATCAATAGCAAGCTTAATCTGTGGATTAGGATTGCTTCCGCTATCCGCTTCAGCCCAAGGCTGGCCATCCAAATATCAGGGTGTGATGCTTCAGGGTTTCTATTGGGACAGCTTCGATGCCTCGCAATGGACAAATCTTGAAAGTCAGGCAGACGAGTTCGCCCAGTATTTCAAGCTCGTGTGGGTTCCGCAGAGTGCATATTGTGGCGGAAAGTCGATGGGCTACAACGACCTTTACTGGTTCAGCAACTACAATTCGTCGTTCGGCTCGGAGGCTCAGCTCCGCTCAATGATCAAGACATTCAAGCATAAGGGCATAGGCACTATTGCCGACGTCGTAATCAATCACCGTGGAACAATAAAGGATTGGTTCGACTTCCCCACCGAGACCTACAACGGCAAGACCTACACCATGACCTCTACCGATGTCTGTGCCAACGACGACAAAGGCAAGGCTGCCACGGCTGCCAAGCAAAAAGGCGTAAGCCTTAGCGCTAACAACGACTCGGGCGAGGATTGGAGCGGAATGCGCGATCTCGACCATAACTCCGAGAATGTGCAGAACACAGTCATCGACTATCTGCGTATGCTTATCGACGACTTCGGTTATACCGGATTCCGCTACGACATGACCAAGGGCTACGACGGTAAGTTCACTGGTTTGTACAACTCTACTGTCAATCCCGAATTCTCGGTAGGTGAGTATTGGGACGGCAACAAGTCGGTGCTTATGAAGTGGCTTCAGGCTACCAAGGTGGATGACAAGATTCAGTCGGCTACATTCGACTTCACCATCCGCTACACCGTGCGCGATGCCGCCAACAATGGCAACTGGGCAAAACTCTCAACAGGCGGTCTTGCCACAAACGACACCTACAAGCGTTATGCCGTGACCTTTGTGGAGAACCACGACACAGAGAAACGTGCCGACAACGAGAACGACCCTTTACGCAAGGACACTCTCGCCGCCAACGCTTACTTATTGGCAATGCCAGGCACTCCATGCGTGTTCTACAAGCATTGGATTGACTGCAAGCAGGACCTCAAGAACATGATTCTCCTGCGCAACCGTGCAGGCATCAACAACGAGAGCAAGTACAACAGCGAGGAAAGCACATCAGCTCGATTCGTGTTCACCACAACTGGTGATAATGGAAAACTGCGTGTTGCTGTGGGTAAAACAGCCAACAGCTATGAGCCGGGCAATGGCTATGCGCTTGCTGCCGAGGGCTATCACTGGCGCTACTTCCTTGAGACATCGCTGGAGACAGCATGGCCGTCGCTGCCGTCGGGAACTTACTACAATGAGCCTACGGTCACTCTGCGTGCCATTTCTGCCAATGCCGATGCCAAGATTGCCTATACTCTCGATGGCTCCGAGCCAACAGCCAAGAGCAATGTTGTGGCTAATGGCACTGCAATCACATTGCCCGAGGGCAACATTACGCTCAAGGTGGGATTGCTCGTAGGTGGAAACGTTAGTGGAGTGGAGACCCGCTCCTACGAGGTGAAGAGTTTCAAGCCTTACCCAATCTCTGTGTATGTCAATACAGAAAATGTGGGTTGGGACCATGCCTACTTCTGGACATGGGGAGGCGACGAAACTCACGGACCAGCCAACAAGGATTGGCCTGGCGATAAAGTCGCTACAGCCACCGAGCATAATGGCAAGAAATGGTTTGCCAAGTCGTTCAGCATCAACACGCCCACCGACTATGTGAGCTTTGTGTTTGCCAAGGACAAGAGCACTCAGACTGCCGACGTGAGCAACGTTACTGCAACATCCTATTTCGAGGTGTTGAAAGATGTCGACGGCCAAGGACATTATCTCGTGAAGGATGTCACCAAGGAGAATACCACAGCCATAATCTCCATCCACGACAATGCGTCGGCTCTCAACCGTCCTACTGTCGTAAGCACTATCGACGGCAGAACCGTGCGCCGATTCAACAGTAGTGTCGAGACAGCCAAGGCTCTTGACGGACTCGCCAAGGGTATGTATGTTGTCAATGGCAAGAAGGTTGTAAAATAAGACAAAAACATTTAAAACACCGTATATGTTTTCCGAGCCTACGGAAAATATATACGGTGATAAACAGAAAAAACATTAGCACAATGTTGCCTTAATGTTTTAAATATTATGATTCAAAACACAACATTCACAATTCAAAACTAAAAATCCCACTTTTTCTTTTATTTTTACAATATTCGTGTGAAACTGGCGTTATACTAACGTGTTTAAACGCTATCAAATAATAATAATCATCATGCTGCTTACGCTTGTCTCCGTCAGGAGCCATGCGCAGTACGACGTGTCCTTCGCCCATTACTTCGACATGGAGCCGTCGTTCAATGCAGCTGCCGTGGGTAAACAGTCAAAGCTCAATGTGTCGGCTGCCTACGCCATGGACCTTGCCGGATTCAAGAACAATCCGCAGACAATGTATGCCGGAGCCGATATGCCCTTCATCTTCATGAAGTCATACCACGGAGCCGGAGTGCAGTTTATGAACGACAAGATTGGTCTGTTCACACACAAGCGTCTTGCCCTGCAATACGCCTACAAGACAAAGCTCTTTGGAGGTCAGCTGTCAATGGGTGTGTCGGCAGGACTGCTAAGCGAGAGTTTCGACGGAACAAAAGTCGACCTTGAGGACTCCAACGACCCCGCTTTCTCTTCGACAAAGCTCGACGGCAACGCCATCGACCTCGCCTTGGGACTATACTACACCCACCGCAACTGGTATGTAGGTCTCTCGGCACAGCACCTCAACTCACCCCTTGTAAACCTCGGCGAGCGCAACGAGCTTCAGGTGGATGCCACCTATTATGCCACGGGCGGCTACGACATTCGCTTGCGCAACCCCTATCTCACACTCAAACCATCCTTCCTTGTGCGCACCGATGGTGTGGCTTGGCGAGGCGACATAAGCGGTCGGCTTGTTTACACCAACGACAAGAAGATGATGTATCTTGGAGCAAGCTATTCGCCCACCAACTCAGTTACGGTGCTCATCGGCGGTAATGTACACGGCATTGTTATGGGATATTCCTACGAGATGTACACGTCTGCCATAAACCCCGGCAACGGCAGCCACGAGATTTTCGTGGGCTACCAGATGGACCTCAACCTTGTGAAGAAAGGCAAAAACCTGCACAAGAGTGTGAGAACCCTGTAGCATTAGGTAAAAAGAAAGACTGATTGTAAAATTCAGAATAATAAAATCAATCATAGATGAAAACAAGAAAAAGCATATTACTATTAGGCATCATGGCTTTCTCCATGATTCTCACCGGCTGCTTCGGCGGCAGGGCAGCCTCTTCCTCTGGACGTGGAGGCGAGGTTGTGGGAATAGGCGGACGCTCCTTCGTTGAGCCTACTCCCTATGGCATGGTGAAGGTGAACCGTGGCTATCTACACATGGGTATCGACAAGCAAGACTCGCTGTGGGGCAAGAAGACTCCAGTGAAGGATGTGTCGGTCGACGGATTCTGGATGGACGAGACCGAAGTGTCCAACTCCAAATACAAGCAGTTTGTGGCTTGGGTGCGCGACAGTATCATCCGCACACGCCTTGCCGACCCACAGTATGGTGGCGATGAGACGTACATGATAACCGAGGATAAGAATGGCGACCCCGTCACTCCGCACCTCAACTGGAAGAAACCCTTGCCTCGCAAACCCAATGAGGACGAGCTTCGCGCCATAGAGAGCGTATATACACGCAATCCTATTACGGGCGAGAAGATGCTCGACTACCGTCAGATGAACTATCGCTACGAGGTGTACGACTATACGGCAGCTGCCTTGCGCCGCAACCGACTTAATCCCGAGGAGCGAAATCTCAATACCGATGTCACTGTCAATCCCGACGAGGTGGTGATGATTTCCAAGGACACCGCCTATGTAGACGACGAGGGACGCATCGTGCGCGAGACTATCAACCGCCAGCTCAGCGGTCCGTGGGACTTCCTTAACACCTACATCGTGAATGTCTATCCCGACACAACCGTTTGGGTGAACGATTTCCAGAATGCCGAAAACGAGGTGTATCTGCGCAACTATTATTCCAACCCTGCCTACAACGACTATCCCGTAGTGGGAGTTACATGGGAGCAGGCCAACGCCTTCTGTGCTTGGCGCACCGATTATCTGCTCAAGGGTCTTGGTCCGGAGGCACGTTATGTGCAACGCTATCGTCTGCCCACCGAAGCAGAATGGGAGTATGCCGCACGTGGCAAGTCGGGAGCTGAGTTCCCGTGGGAAGACCCAAGCGTGAAGAGTGGCGACGGATGTTTCTTTGCCAACTTCAAGCCCGACCGTGGCAACTACACCAAGGACGGCAACCTAATCACATCGAAGGTGGGAATATATGGAGCCAACAGCAACGGACTCTTCGATATGGCAGGCAACGTGGCTGAATGGACAAGCACCATCTACACCGAGGCAGGCGTAGAGGCAATGAACGACCTCAACCCTACATTGCAGTACAACGCAGCCAAGGAAGACCCCTACCGACTTAAGAAGAAGAGTGTGCGTGGAGGTTCATGGAAAGACCCCGAGTCGTTCATCCGCTCGGCATGGCGCACATGGGAGTATCAAAACCAACCGCGCAGTTATATCGGCTTCCGTTGTGTGCGCAGTTTGGCAAGCACATCAAGCGTGAAGAGTAAGGGCAAAAAGAACAAGAAATAAAAAACAAGGAGACAATGACAGTTTACAGTAAGTTCAATATAGTCTATCATCTGCAGAAGTGGATGGATAGCGTTCCCGGACAGACATTCCTCAACTATGCCTATAGCTGGGGTGCGTCGGTCGTAATTCTCGGTACACTCTTCAAGCTCACCCACCTTCCAGGTGCCAACTTCATGTTGTTTGCCGGTATGGGCACTGAGGTGCTGGTGTTCTTCCTCTCGGCTTTCGACCGTCCGTTCGACAAGACCCAAGATGGCAAGGACCTGCCTACACATATTGACGAGGAGGAAATCGACCGCGAGGAGGAAGAGGCTGAGGCAGAATATGAGGCAGAGCGCAATGGCAATTACGCTCCGGGCAATGTACATGGTGGTGGCACTATAATTATAGGTGGTGCGTCAACATCAACAACAGCATCCAATGCCGCTACAGTATCCAATGCCGCTACAGCATCCAATGCCGCCGCTGTTGATACAGCAGCTGCCGCTGCCGAGATAGCAGCCAACCAGGAGATTGTCGCTCAGCTTGCCGATGCCCAGTCGGCTTATCTCGAGCAGCTGAAGAATCTTACAGAGACCCTTCAGAAGGTGTCGGAGCAGAGTGTGCGCCTCACCCGTGACAGCGAGGAGATGGAAAACCTCAACCGCACCCTCACCGGAATCTGCAAGGTATACGAGATGCAGCTTAAGGGAGCAAGCCAGCAGATTGGCACTATCGACCAAATCAACGACCAGAGTCGCAAGATGGCTCAGCAGATTGAGCAGCTCAACAGCATCTATGCCCGCATGATCGAGGCTATGACTGTAAACATGAACTTAAAGGTGAAAGAGTAAATGGCAATAAAGAAAAGACCGGTTTCTCCTCGCCAGAAGATGATCAACCTCATGTATGTGGTGCTTATGGCGATGCTTGCGTTGAACATCTCCTCTGAGGTGCTCAACGGATTCTCCGTTGTGGAGGAGAGCCTTAACCGCACCACAGCCAACTCGTCGAAGGAGAACCAAGTGCTCTACGATGGGTTTGCGGAGCAGATGAAGGCTAACCCTGCCAAGGTGAAGGAGTGGTTTGACAAGGCTACAGCGGTGAAGCGTATGAGCGACTCGCTCTACAACTACGCCCAACAGCTCAAGCTTGAGATTGTGCGCGAGGCCGACGGTAAGGATGCCAACGTGTTCGACATTAAGAATAAGGACAATCTTGAGGCCGCAAGCCATGTGATGCTTGCTCCAGGCACCGGTCAGGGGCGCCGTCTATACAATGCTATCAATTCATTCCGCGAGCGCATTCTCGCTATGGTGAGCGACGCCCATCAGCGCAGCATCATCGAGAGCAACCTTACTACAAAACTCCCCAAGAACGCTCACACCATGGGCAAGAACTGGCAGGAGTATATGTTTGAGGATATGCCTGTGGCAGGAGCCGTAACCCTCTTGTCGAAGTTGCAGAGCGATGTGCGTTATGCCGAGGGCGAAGTGCTCCACACTCTTGTGTCGAACATCGACATGAAGGACATACGTGTTAACAAACTCTCGGCTTTCGTCATCCCCGAATCGCGTACTGTCATCAGTGGCGACCAGTTTGCCGCTCAGATAGTAATGGCTGCCGTCGACACCACTCAGCAGCCCGAGATATATGTAGGCGGTCAGCGTGTGAACAATGGTCTCTATCGTTTCACGGCAGGGGCAGTGGGCGAGCATCAGTTTGGCGGATATATCACCATGCGCGATGGAGCAGGCAACGTCATACGTCGCGACTTCACCCAGAAGTACACTGTTGTTGCGCCCAGCGCCACAGTGTCCGCCGACCTTATGAATGTGCTTTATGCAGGCTACGACAACCCAATCAGCGTAAGCATACCAGGTGTGCCTCTCAATGCCGTGCAGGCATCTATGTCGGGCGGTTCGTTCCGCAGCATAGGCATGGGACGCTATATAGCACGCCCCTCGGCTGTGGGTAGCGATGTCACCATTAGCGTTGCAAGCAACGACAATGGCAAGTCGCGTCAGATGGGCAAGTTCACATTCCATGTGCGCAAGCTTCCCGACCCAGCTGCTTATATCTCTGTAGGCACCGACCGCTTCCGTGGTGGCGGACTCTCCAAGGCTTCGCTCATGGATGTGCAAGGCATAAAGGCAGCTATCGACGACGGCATTCTCGACATCCAGTTCAAGGTGGTGAGCTTCGAGGCAGTGTTCTTCGACAATATGGGCAACGCAGTGCCAATGGCAAGCAATGGAGCCAACTTCTCCGAACGTCAGCGCGATACATTCCGCAAGCTCTCGCGTGGCAAGCGTTTCTATATCTCGCGCATCAAGGCTGTGGGTCCTGATGGCATCACACGCCAGTTGGCAGGGTCGATGGAGGTGATAGTGAAGTAAAGATTATTAATTCAACCAAGAATACAAATGAAGAAATTGCTTACAATATTGCTGGCCGCACTCTTCTGTGCCGACATCGCTTCGGCTCAGCCGGCGGCACGTCGTCGAGAGCAGGCACAGCAGCAACAGCAGAAGGAGCAGGGCTTGAGTGTGCGTGCCCAGATATCCTTCCCCACGCAGAAGGCTATGGATGAGGATGTGGTGTGGCGCCGCGACATCTATCGTGAGATAACGCTCACCGATGAGGCTAATGCCGGACTCTACTATCCCGTAGAGCCGGTAGGCTCGCAGATGAACCTTTTCACGTATATCTTCAAACTCGTGCTGCGCCGTTCGGTCACAGCCTATGAGTATCGCTTGGACGGCAACGAGGTGTTCAGCGACGACTCTAAGATTAACCTTAAGTCGTTTCTCGACAACTACCACATCTTCTACGAGCGCACCGACCGTGGCATACGCATCGACGACAGCGACATCCCATCGCGCGAGGTGACAGCCTACTACATCAAGGAGTCTACCTATTTCGACGACCGCAACGCTGCCTTCCACACCAAGGTGCTTGCCATCTGTCCTATCCTTAAGCGTGACGACGACTTTGGCGACGGGGGTACAAGCTATCCTCTTTTCTGGGTGAAATACGACGACCTTGCTCCATATCTCACCAAGCAGACTATCATGACCAGCAATCTCAATAACGCGGCCGTGATGTCGATGGACGATTACTTCACCAAGAATATGTACAAGGGCAAGATCTACAAGACCACAAACATGCTTGGCAAGACTCTCGCCCAGTACTGTCCCACCGACTCTGCCATGGCTAAGGAGCAGAAGCGCATCGAGAAGGAGCTTGCCGACTTCGAGCAGAACCTTTGGGGCAAGCCCGAGCCTAAGGACTCTCTCGACAGCATAGCCCGTATCGACAAGAAGGCGGCTAAGGCCCTTGCCAAGAAGAACCGCCGTGCACGTGGCTCTTCGTCATCATCAGCCTCTTCCGCATCATCAGCAAAGGTGAAGAAGTCGCGTCCGTCGAGCTCTTCAAGCGGCTCTTCGTCAGGCTCAGCTCGTGTAACGGTGCGTCGTCAGCGTCATTAATCAATAAATATTTAGCGTCATTAATCAATAATACAAAGAACAAAAAGGTATGAAAAAGATTTTTACTACTGCAGTGCTTGCCGCTGCAATGCTGTTCTCTGCCAACAGTGCAGAGGCGCAGGTTAAGTTTGGTATTAAGGGCGGTCTTAACGTTACAAGCATGAGTCTCGACTCAAAAGTGTTGGATGCTGAAAACCGCGCAGGTTTCTTCATTGGTCCTACATTGAAGTTCACCCTTCCCGTTGTAGGTTTGGGCATTGACGCTTCGGCTCTCTACGACCAGCGCGAGGCAAAGGCCAAGGCTGAGGTTGAGGGCGCAGAGGTTGAGAGCAACTTCAAGACTCAGTCTGTCAACATTCCTATCAACGTTCGCTACGGCTTCGGTTTGGGCAGCACAGCAAGTATCTTCCTGTTTGCCGGTCCGCAGTTCGGCTTCAACGTGGGCGACAAGAACCAGTCAATTTTCAAGGACATGGGCGAGTGGCGCCTTAAGTCATCTACATTCAGCGTCAACGTTGGTGTAGGTGCAATGCTCCTCAGCCATCTCCAGCTCTCTGCCAACTACAACATCGCTTGTGGCAAGACTGGCGACATGACTGTGTCTAAGGCATTGGGTGAGACTGGTCAGAACTTGTTCAGCAAGAACGGTCGCACTAACGCATGGCAGATTGGCTTGGCTTATTATTTCTAATCAGAAATACATCAATCTTTTGATTGACAATAAATGGCTTTCTTGTTTTGGTTGTTTGCCAAAGCAAGGAAGCCATTCTTTTTGTATGTTACGGTAGTTTGTATGTTATATTGAAGACAGAACGGGAACCTATCGGAAAGAATAGAAAAAGTAATACTATATTACTTGGCAAAGTATTATATATTACTTTGGCATTTATTATATATTACTTGGGGAAGTAATATTATATACGTTATACTTTTGCATTGATATGACTTTAACTGATTTTACTTTACACTTTTCTTGTTGTTTTACTAAAATACT
>ERZ1026888.412-NODE-412-length-24282-cov-23.513972_pt1 | contig 24282 bp, 12 predicted proteins | sample MGYA00380174_ERZ1026888 | MGnify/ENA primary metagenome ERZ1026888 (study PRJEB33269, sample SAMEA4719810) | human gut metagenome | biome: human-associated habitat; feature: organic feature; material: feces | place: Cameroon | collected 2013-10 ...
GTACAGAGGAAAAGGTTGGTACTGAGATGAATGTTGTCAAGGACGTGACATTCGAAGGAACCATACTTCAGCAGGTTAGAAGAACCATTGACTATCTGGAAACGCAGGTTCGTGAGCACTCATTCCTTGGAGAAGACGGTCGGTTTATTACCAACCGCAACTACTCAAAATATGCCATACAAGAAATGGTAGTGAATAGTTGCTGCCACAGAGCATACAACATCAAGGGAACAGAGATTCAGATTAAGATGTTTGACGACCGTATAGTCTTTGAGACTCCAGGAGATTTGCCAGGATTGGTGCGTCCAGACAACATTCGCCACACTCATTTCTCACGAAATCCCAAGATAGCCCAATACCTCAAGGCATATAAGTATGTCAAGGAATTTGGCGAAGGTATCGACCGTATCTGCAATGAGCTGGAAACAAAAGGCTGCGCAATCCCATCGTTCCATATTGACGCATTCATTCTGAAGGCAACATTGATGGCTGAGTGGACAAGTGAAAAGGAGTTTGACCGACAAAGTACCGCCCAAGTACCGCCCAAGTACCGCCCAAGTACCGCCCAAGTAGAAAAGTTAGTGACAGTAATGAACGATGATTATATTGATGTTTCTGAGATGATGAAACTATGTGGAATTGTCAGACGTAAAACAATGCATGATAGTTATATCGCTCCTGCACTGGAAGATGGCAGTATTGAACGGAAATATCCAAAACAACCAAACCATCCAAAACAGATGTACCGTCTAACGGAGAAGGCAAAGATATGGAAGAAGTATCAATAATACTTATTGATGTCACATGAGAACTGTGACAAATACTTAACATTCTTAGCGTCAAACCTTATTTAAAAATATAGAGAAATCTTACAATATGATTCAAATATCTGACATAAAAAAGTTGCTCACTATTCTTGGTTTTTCACAAGAAGAGAATATATATACAAAGCAATATGAAGTTGGTGTGACATTGAAGATAGATGTTGCTCACGAACACATTTTCTATAATGAGGCAAATATTACTGTAGGTCGAGAAACAACCAGTAATTTCGCAGAACCTGAAAATTTCGTCGTCTTAGAGTGTGTAGATCGCTTGTTGTCCAAAGGGTATCGTGCAGAACATATAGAGCTCGAACCACGTTGGAAGTTAGGACATAGCAGCAAAAGCGGCTATGCCGATATTTGGGTGCGGACATACGGAGAAGGAAAAGTTATTGGTACAGACGAAGATAAAGAATCTCTGCTCATCATTGAATGTAAAAAAGCTGATGAATTCCAAGGGGCATGGAATGATACTCTTGAAGATGGTGCTCAGCTGTTTAGTTACTTTCAACAAGAAAAATCCACCAAATTTCTTTGTCTCTATACATCTGATCTTATTGATGATAAAGTTGAGTCTGATTATTACTTACTGAATGTTCAAGACAACAAGAAAATGCTTGAGAACGATGAAGAAGCTCTTTCGTATGAGAAGGCTTCAAACAACAAGCAGTTATATCGTGTATGGCATGAAACTTACCAGTGTGACTATGCTCGTATTGGATTATTTGAGGATACTGTGCAACCTTACCATATAGGCAAGGATAAATATACAGTTGCTGATTTGAGGAAGGTTAATAACGATACAATTAAAAAGAAGTATAGCGAGTTTTCCAACATCTTGCGTCAGCATAATGTTGGAGCACATGAGAATGCCTTTGATAAATTGGTAAATCTGTTCCTTGCCAAGGTTGTCGACGAGACAAATAATCCAGACGATCTGCATTTCTATTGGAAAGGCGCAGCATACGATGACGATTTTCAATTGCAGGATCGCCTTCAGCGTCTTTATCGTGATGGTATGAAAAAGTTCCTCGGAGAAGAGGTTACTTATATTGAAGATGCTGAGATAGACAAAGCTTTCCGCCGTTTCAAGAATGATCCAGATGCGACACGTAAAACAATCAAAGATTATTTTCGTGCATTAAAGTTCTTCTCTGACAACGACTTCTCCTTTATTAGCGTTCATAACAAGAAACTTTTCCAGCAGAATGCCGTCATTCTCAGAAAGGTTATTCTTATGCTACAAGATATTCGCCTAAAAGATTCTGATACACACCAATTCCTTGGTGATTTGTTTGAGGGTTTTCTTACAAAAGGCGTAAAGCAGAGTGAAGGACAGTTCTTCACTCCTATGCCTATTGTGCGTTTCATTGTGACCTCTCTACCATTGGAGCAGTTAGTAAAGGATAGTCAAGACGTACCCTACGCCATAGATTACGCATGTGGTGCGGGCCATTTCCTTACAGAATATGCCGACCGTATCAAGGAATTTGTAAAAAAATACCGTCCTGATTTGCCATTGCAGGACTACTATTCACATATAACGGGTATTGAAAAAGAATATCGTCTATCGAAGGTATCAAAAGTATCAGCTTTCATGTATGGCCACGATGAAACCCAAATTGTCTATTCTGATGCATTACAATCACATCCAAATGTTGAAGAAGGCAAATATAGTGTACTTATTGCCAATCCACCATATTCAGTTTCTGGATTTCTCGAAACGCTTAACGAGAAAGACAGAAAGAGATATAAACTTTTCAACAACAATATCAATTTGGCCAAGAACAAGGCGATTGAGACATTCTTTATGGAACGTGCAGCCCAGTTAATGAAAGCAGGAGGTGTTGCAGGTATTGTGTTGCCTGTATCTGTCTTGAACAAAGGCGGTATTTATGCCAAGGCACGCGAAATTATCCTTGAAAATTTTCATATTGTATCTCTTGTTGAGTTGGGATCAGGTACGTTTGGTAAGACTGGTACAAATACAGTCGTTATGTTTCTTCGTCGCAAGGAGACTAATACTCCTGACGCTGAACATTACGCAAGTCGTATAAAGTGTTGGTTCAATCTAAGCGAGAACGGAGATGAGGTTTATCAGGATACGGAATTGATGGAGCAATACTCTGAACTTCTTGGTTATTCTGTAGAAGATTATCAGGAGTTCTTGAAGGGAAAAATGACAGAGTCTTTCCTTGATTCAGAGGTTATACAGACTTACCATTATTCATTTTTCGGAACTTCACGCAATGCAATGAAGGACGTGTGTGATGAAGCAAAGGTTATTCGCACAAAGTATGTTTCAAAAACAAGAACTGCCACTTTTAGAGCTTTGTCCGCAGAGGATAAGAAAAAGGAGGCAGATAAGGCGTTCTATGCATTTGTAAAGGCTATAGAGCAAGAAAAGATGTATTTCTTTATGTTGGCTGTACAGACAAACAATCCTGTTCTGATTGTTAAGTCTCCATCGTCTAATACAGAAATAAAAAAGTTCTTGGGTTACGAATGGGTGAATCGTAAAGGTAGTGAAGGCATCAAGTATTTAAATGTAGCTACCACATCCGACTCTGAAGATGATGAAGGAAATGAGGCAGAGGATGATACTATGCAACAAATCTCGGGAATTGAGTCTATAAATACCTGTCTTTTCAAACCTGGAGATTATGATGATCCTGAAAAGATCAATTATTTAATCAGACAGAATTTCTTGGGTGAAGAATACGGAATACCAGATAGTATTGCAGATTTCGCAACAACTGCAAAGTTGGTAGATATGATAGACTTTAGATTAACTTCATTTGATAAAAGGCTCCGAACAACAGTTAATATAGAAGTTGAATATCAAAGCAAATATCCTTCTATAAAATTAGGTGATATGTGTCAAATGATTGTTGCTGGAGGTGATAAGCCTGATGTATTTTCTAAGGAGAAAACACTACAATGTAATATTCCTGTATACTCAAATGGAGTTACTGATAAAGGGCTTTTAGGATATACGAATATTTCAACAATTAAGCAACCATGTGTTACAATAAGTGCACGAGGAACTTTGGGCTTTTGTGTTTATCATGACAGTCCTTTTGTTCCTATTGTTCGTTTGATTGTTTGTGTTCCCACACATAATTACCTACCGCAATATATAAAATACATTATGGATTGTATCAATGTGGTTAATGAAGGTTCTACAACACCTCAATTAAGTGTACCTAAAGTTAGAGAATACAAACTTCCAGATGCACCTATTGATATCCAAAAGAAAATTGTTAATGAGTGCCATAAAATTGACGAAGAGTTTAATACAAGTCGTATGACGATTGACACATATCGTCAAAAGATTAAGGACATATTCGTTAGGTTAGAAAATGTCAAGAATTCGGGGAGAGTAAAAATAAGTGGAATAGCAAGATATGTCACAGAAAGAATACATTATAAAGATATCAAATCAAATACATATATTTCGACTGACAATATGTTGCAGCATTGTGAAGGAATAACAATATATGATGGCAATCCTAATATTGAAAGTATCATCAAGTACAAGGAGGGAGATATTCTAATCTCCAATATACGACCATATCTCCAAAAGCTTTGGCTAGCTGACATGGAAGGTGGTTGCAGTCCTGACGTATTAGTCCTTAGAATACTTGATACAAATAGATATTTACCTTCATTCGTAAGTCATGCTCTTAGCCAAAGTAGCTTCTTTGAACACATGATGGCGGGAGCTAGTGGAACAAAAATGCCAAGAGGAAATAAGGAACATACTATTAAGTATGAAATTCCTAACATTTCAATTAACGAACAGCATATTGTTGTTTCTGAAATAAGTAAATACGAAGAATTAATTAGTACAGCATTGAACACGATGAAATCTTGTTCTTCACGCAAGCAAGCAATTCTTAATAAATACTTAAAGTAGATTATGTCATCAAAAATGGCAGCCATATATTATAACAGTTTGTTGTTCAATGATTAAATTAGATTATAATGAAAGGCGACGCACAACCTCTGATAAAATTCTTTGATGGATCTGACAAGCGATTCATCATACCTCTGTATCAGCGCAACTACGACTGGAAGGAGGAAAACTGTGAGCAGTTGTTCCAAGATTTGATGAAACTACATAATAGTGACCGTAAGAGTCATTTTTTTGGTAGTATCGTATCAAGTATTCAGTCGGGAACAGAGGATAGGTTCATCATTGATGGTCAGCAGCGAATCACTACTGTTTCGTTGCTGCTGATAGCTATGGTGAATGCCAAGAAGGAAGGACAGATAGAGTCTACTGATGCCAAGCTTGTCGAGAAAATCTTTAAGCGCTATCTCGTGGATGAATATCAGGAAGATGAACGCAAGGTGAAGCTGAAGCCTATTAAGAAGGATATGCAAGCATTTGACGCTTTGCTGTATAAGCCTAAAGACCAATATATCAAGGAGTCGAATGTAACTCGTAACTACGATTTCTTCTATAACAAGATAACTAGTGTTGGTCCTAACCCTTGACGAGCTCTTTGAGACCATAAAGAAACTTGAAGTTATCAACATACGTCTTGACGAAGATGATGACCCACAGTTGATTTTTGAAAGTCTGAACTCTACAGGTCTTGATCTGAGCGAAGCAGATAAGATACGCAACTATCTCTTGATGTCACTCGCACCTGCAGAACAGGACGATCTTTATACTCGGTTCTGGAATCCAATAGAAGAATTTACCAAGTACGACCCATCCTCTTTTGTACGTGATTATCTTACTATGAAGCAGGGTAAGATTGGTCGTATTGATAAAATCTACTTTATATTCAAAGAGTATGCAGAGACTGCAGACATTGATAGGGCAACACTCTTGGAAGACATGCATCACTATGCCAAGATTTACAGCCAAGTTGACAATGCAGAAGTAGGTACAGCCAAGCTAAATAGAAAGTTGAATCAGCTTCGGACGTTGGATTCTACTATTGCTTATCCTTTCTTTATGGCATTCTTCGACTATGCAACTAAAGTAGGATTAGCAGAAACAGAAATCTACCAAGTTCTTGATGTCATAGAAGCCTACTGGGCTCGCAGAATCATTTGCAATCTTCCATCGAATGCTTTGAATAAGGTTTTTGCCACACTTCACAGAGATGTGTTGAATCACGTCAACAGATCGAGTGACGAGACTACACCTTCATATATTGACGTACTGAAATACGTACTGCTAAAGAAGGGGCACTCTTCAGTATTTCCATCAGACGAGGAGGTGAAGGGCGATTTCAAGACACGTCAAGTATATAAGATGCCAGTCAATGCTCGTATGTTTATACTTGAGCGCATGGAGAACCAAGACAATAATGAACGCCATGATGTAGTGAAGGAACTGACCGAAAAGAATATCACGATAGAGCATATCATGCCACAAACCTTGTCAGACAAGTGGAAAACTGCGTTGGGTGATGATTGGGAAAGTATTCATGAGCAATATCTTCATACAATGGCAAACCTTACCCTTACTGGATATAACTCTCAATATAGCAATCTTACCTTTATTGAGAAAAGAGACATGGAGAAAGGTTTCAAAGACAGTGCGTTCCGATTGAACAACTCTGTGAAATCGTGCGAACAATGGACCGAAACGGAGCTGAAAGCACGTCAGAAAGAACTACAGAATGTGTTTATGCGACTTTGGCCTATGCCTACAACATCATTTGAGCCGTTGAACCGTGAGGCGGAATCTGCATCACTTGACGATGAGGATTATGAGTTCACCGGCAAGAAACTTCAGGCGTATATACTTCATGGGGTTAGATATACGGTCAATACATGGAAGGAAATGCTTATTCAAGTATGCGGACATATTCTGATAGAAAAGCGTTCGACCATAGAATGGCTTTGCGCAAATGAAAAGTGCGGTTTCTCTACTACACAAGATTACTGGAGACGCGAACTTGCACCAGGAAAGTATGTATGGACTGATAATAGCACAGCTACCAAAATAAACATACTTCGTGGAATGTTTGAAGAATGCAACATCCCAGCATCAGAACTCGTCTTTGAATTCCGTTCAGAACAGGAAGGAGAGAATGAGGAGTGAAAGATGATTAGTTGTAAACTGTGATAAAAAAGAGTTCATCAACAAAGGTAAATATTAAAGGGCGGATAAAAAGGCGAATAACGTTTAATTATAAGCGTTTAACCATTTCAAAAATACACCCATTCCATTGAGAGTCAACAAGTTGTATAAGGGCAAATAAAAGGGCAGATACTTTTGCGAATAAGTCTAACTATCGTTTATTTTGGAGTGTATTTTTGTGGGAAAGATTGACAATACAATCGATTTCTATAAGATTTCACCTGACTTCATCATTGCGTCACCCAAAATCAGGTGACGCAATGACACAAAATATTGCTTATCAATCAGTTATAAAATACGTGTTTTTTTGAGTAACGAAGTCAGGAGATTTACTTCATATACAATTTCAACGTCGTAGTCTGGTCTCCTACTTCCACATTCTGTGTCTCCAACACGTCGTTACCATTCATATATTTAATGGTATACGACTGGTTCTTTTCCACTTTGAAAGTGAGGACATCGTTCATATCCTGAGTGGCACCAGTGCTGCGACCGCCGAAAAGCTGCTTATCGCCCTTGAACACATCCAAGTTGGTAGCTACACGATCGCCAGAATCTTCTGCATGATCCTTGTCCTTAAACACCATTACTCTTAAGGCAACGTGTTTGTCGTCATCGGGAACAGCCGACAGTTGTGCTCTATATAAGCTGGTGTAGCGGTCGGTTACGTTCTCGGCATGAACATAGCGGAGGTCCATATCCCATACTAAGGGGAAGTAAGAGCCAGTTGGCTTGAAGGAAGCGGCATATATGGCCTTGCGCAAGTCCTCCTTGATGGCCTTGCCAGCATCAGTAAGGAACCACGACTTATCCAAGTCTTCAGAAGGATAATACTCAGTAAAGCGCCATTTGCCGTCAATCCACACCTCATTCCAGTTGTGGTTGCCACGGTCGTCATACCAAGCAGGAGTGCCAGCCACACGCGAAGGAATGCCTACAGCACGGAAAGCATCAGTAAGCAAGATGGACAAGCCCGAACAAGAAGCCATGTGCTGACGCATGGACTCATAAGGAGCCTGGTCGGGTTTCTCACGCTTCGTATTATAATCAACCATCAGTTCGTCGCGCACATTCTTGTTTACAGAATCAATAGCCTCGCGCATCGTCTTACAAGAAGCCACGTATTTCTTGAAACGATTGTAGAAGTCCTTACGCCAGTTTTCGCGGTTCTCGTTCAAGTTGACATAAGCCACCACGTCGTTCAAGAAAATATCCTTGGGCACATCTTTAGCCCATGGGAATTCGGCTCTCGCCTTATAGGCATACGACACATTCTCCAACAAGAAGTCGGCAGTCAAAGCCTTGGCATCCCTTTCGGGCATGTAGGAAATAAGGAAAGCCACACCCTCCTTCTGGTCGGCAGGAGCATCCTTCAACGCCTTTTGCAACTCCTTAGCATTATCACCGGCTGTAACCATAGCATGGTTCAGCAATTCATGATACTCCTTAGGCACTCCGGCATACTTGCCACCTGAACAAGCAGACAGACCCAATGCCAAAAGCACAACCATACTCTTAATCTTCATAATTTTCATCATTAAATCTTTTTTCTAAAGTAAATTTGGAACAAAATTACATAAAAAGCTTCATATAACATATAGAAAGATTGAAAAAACAAAAAGTAAACCAACAACTATGCTCGCATCCAACAGCAATGCTTTTCTGTTGTTTAATCATTGTTGTTATTGCATAATTGACATTTGTTTCGTAATTTTGCAGACGAAAGCCCAATAAGCTGATTTTTTATTTTATAAATGACATTTTATCAATAATACAGAAAACATGGATAATAATACAGAAAACATTGAGAAGACGGAGATAAAGTGCCACTCTTGTGCTGAGGGGCAGAACTTCTGGCTGTGGCTCGGAGCATTAGTAATAGGAGCCGTGCTTGGAATGCTCGGCATTGACTGGCTAAACACATCAGCCAACTTTATAGCTACAGTCTACACCCGACTGTTCCAATTCATTGCTGTGCCTACCATTGCACTTGCCGTAACGATGACGCTTGCCACCTTCGGCACACAAAAGGACACGGGACGAATATTCCGACGCACCATAAACTATACTCTGCTCACAACCATTGCTGCAGCAGCAGTGGGTATGCTGCTCTACAAGATTATCCAACCCGACAATCTGCCTATGGAGATGATTAAAGGCAGCAGTCTGACAGCCAATGTGCCAAGCGAGATAGAGGGAGCGGCATCATACAGCGAGTATGTTATGGGCATCGTGCCTGCCAATATCGTGCAACCGTTTATGGAGGGCAACATTCTCTCCATTCTGCTTATAGCCGTGGCAGTAGGCATTGCCTTGGCACGTATGCCCGAGAACGACGGCAAGCGAACACTGATGAACGGACTCACGGGACTGCAAAACCTTGTATCCACGCTCATCCACTGGCTGATACATGCCCTTCCGCTCGGCATACTTGCCTTTGCGGCACAGTTGTCGGCAGAGGTATCGGCAGGAATGGTGATGCAGTCAATAGGCAAGTATGTGGCTGTGATATTGGGAGGCAACGTGTTGCAATTCTTTGTGGTGCTGCCCTTGTTCCTTATGTCGCGCGGCATAAACCCCGTAAAGGTGATGCGCGGCATGATGCCAGCAGTGCTTATGGCACTCTTCACCAAGAGTTCGGCAGCCACACTGCCCGTGACCATACAGACATCAGAAGAGCGTATGGGCGTGAGCAGTCGTGTGTCGCGCTTTGTGCTGCCTATATGCACCACCATCAACATGAACGGATGCGCAGCATTCATCTTCGTGACATCGCTGTTCGTGATGCAGAACGGAGGCGTGGAACTGACATGGGGCACAATGATAATGTGGCTCTTCATATCGGTGCTTGCCGCAATCGGCAACGCAGGAGTACCTATGGGTTGCTACTTCCTCACGCTCTCGCTTATGTCGGGAATAGGAGCACCAGTGGCTATTATGGGTATCATACTGCCCGTGTTCACCGTGCTGGACATGATAGAGACAGCCGAGAATGTGTGGTCGGACTCGTGTGTGGCAGCTATGGTTGACAAGGACATGAAGTAATGCTAAGGGAGCTTGCATAAAGCGTTAAAATACGTGTAAATACGGCTCAGAATAAAACATTTTTCTGAAAAAAGCAGTATCTTTGCATAATAGTACTATAACAACAAGTCGTGGGAGGTTGTGAAATCCTTTTTTAGATACCTCCTCACGGCGTAATTCTTTCAGAAAATATGCACAAAGCAGGATTTGTAAACATAGTGGGCAATCCTAATGTGGGCAAGTCGACACTGATGAACCAGCTTGTCGGCGAGCGTATTAGCATTGCCACATTCAAGGCGCAGACGACGCGCCACCGCATCATGGGTATTGTGAATGAGGACGAGGCACAGATTGTTTTCTCCGACACTCCGGGCGTGCTTAAGCCTAACTATAAGCTGCAGGAGTCGATGCTCGCCTTCTCGGAGTCGGCTTTGCAGGATGCTGACGTACTGCTATACGTGACCGACGTAGTGGAGAACCCAGAGAAGAACATGGACTTCCTCGACAAGGTGAAGAAGATGACAATACCCGTGCTTCTGCTCATCAACAAGATTGACCAAAGCGACCAGAAGACTCTTGGCGACACTGTGGAGAAGTGGCATACGCTGCTGCCCAATGCAGAGATTCTTCCTATCTCGGCAAAGAACAAGTTTGGTGTGGACATGCTTATGCGCCGCATCAAGGAGCTGTTGCCCGACTCACCACCTTTCTTCGACAAGGACCAGCTGACAGACAAGCCTGCCCGCTTCTTCGTGTCGGAGATTATCCGCGAGAAAATTCTGCTCTACTACGACAAGGAGATTCCTTACTCGGTGGAGGTGAAGGTGGAGTCGTTCAAGGAGAGCCAGAAGAACATCGACATCCATGCCGTAATATATGTGGAGCGCGACTCGCAGAAGGGCATCATCATCGGACATCAGGGTGTGGCTCTGAAGAAGATGTCGACAGAGGCACGCAAGTCGCTTGAGAAGTTCTTCGGCAAGAGCGTATACCTGCACACCTTCGTGAAGGTGGACAAGGACTGGAGAAGCTCGAAAAGAGAGTTGGACAACTTCGGGTATAACCCGGAGTAGAATTTTGAGTTTTGAATTTTGAGTTTTGAATTATCGGCGATGCCGATTAGGAATTATTCAATTTTGAATTTTGAATTCACAATTCAGAACTCAAAACTCAAAACTCAAAATTGCCAAAGGCAACAATTCAAAATTCAAAACTCAAAACTCAAAATTGCCAAAGGCAACAACTCAAAATTCAAAACTCAAAACTCAAAATTGCCAAAGACAACAACTCAAAATTCAAAACTCAAAACTCAAAATTGCCAAAGGCAACAATTCAAAATTCAAAATTCAAAAATCAAAACTCAAATATGGCAAATTTAGTAGCAATAGTGGGACGCCCTAACGTGGGCAAGTCGACACTGTTCAACCGTCTTACCAAGACACGTCAGGCTATCGTGAGCGATACTGCGGGCACAACACGCGACCGCCAGTATGGCAAATGCGAATGGAACGGACGTGAGTTCTCGGTAGTAGATACTGGCGGATGGGTAGTGAAGAGCGACGATATCTTTGAGGACGCTATCCGCAAGCAGGTAATTGTGGCAACAGAAGAGGCCGACCTTGTTCTCTTTCTCGTTGACGTGCAGACAGGCTTGACAGACTGGGACCAGGATGTGGCAACTATCCTTCGCCGCACAAAGCTCCCTGTTATCCTTGTGGCTAACAAGACCGACAACAACGACCAGATATACGATGCTGCTGAGTTCTACGGACTGGGACTTGGTGAGCCACAATGTATATCATCGGCTACGGGCAGCGGTACGGGCGACTTGCTCGACCTTGTGCTCTCGAAGCTGAAGCCTGACACCAAGGAAGAGGTAGAGGATGGTATTCCTCGCTTTGCTGTGGTGGGTCGTCCTAATGCAGGCAAGAGTTCTATCATCAATGCCTTTATCGGTGAGGACCGCAACATCGTGACAGAGATTGCTGGTACTACACGCGACTCTATCTATACACGCTTCGACAAGTTCGGATTCGACTTCTATCTTGTAGACACAGCCGGTATACGTCGCAAGAACAAGGTGTCGGAGGACTTGGAGTTCTATTCGGTGATGCGTTCTATCCGCGCTATCGAGAATTCAGACGTGTGTATCCTTATGATTGATGCCACACGAGGCATTGAGGCTCAGGATATGAACATCTTCCAGCTCATACAGCGCAACAACAAGTCGCTGGTGGTAGTGGTGAACAAGTGGGACCTTGTGGAGAACAAGGACCAGGCTGTGATAAAGACATTCGAGAATGCCATCCGCAAGCGTATGGCTCCGTTCGTTGACTTCCCTATCATCTTCGCTTCAGCTCTCACCAAGCAGCGCATCTTCAAGGTGCTTGAGACAGCAAAGCAGGTTTACCTCAACCGCAAGGCTCACGTGGGAACATCAAAGCTCAACGAGGTGATGCTTCCGCTTATCGAGGCTTACCCACCACCATCAACCAAGGGTAAGTACATCAAGATTAAGTACTGCACACAGTTGCCCAACACACAGATACCTTCGTTTGTGTTCTACGCCAACCTTCCGCAGTACATCAAGGAGCCTTATCGCCGATTCCTCGAGAACAAGATTCGCGAGAACTGGTCGATGCACGGTTGTCCGATAAACGTGTTTATACGACAGAAGTAAAACAAACCAACATGCGCCACCTATTATATATAGTACTCGCATTAACGCTCTTCTCCTTTGCCTCATGCGGCAAGGGAGAAGAACCCAACCCAGAAGAACTGGTAGCACAAACCGCAAAGACATACTACGACTACCTGATACAAGGCAAGTATGACGCTTATGTGGATGGTTTCTACCGACCGGACAGTATTCCTGGCAGCTATCGCGAACAGCTGATAGTAAGTGCCAAGCAATATGTGTGGCAAATGAAGGACGACCATAAGGGTCTCGACTCCGTGACAATAGCAGGAGCCAAAGCCGATACAGCCAAGCATGTGGGACATGCCTTTCTTGTGTTATGCTTCAAGGACAGTACGAGAGAAGAAATCGTAGTGCCCATGACACTAAAAAAGGGCAACTGGATGATGAGATAAGAATTCATCCAGTTGCCCTTACTTTTTTTCTATATATTTCGTAAAAACGAGAACTAAATTAGATGTTCTTCACTTCTTCAGGCAATACAGGCATTGCTCCGTTCTGTGTGCAGACATATGCGCTCACGTGAACAGCACGACGATGAGCATCGGCTACAGACATTCCTGCAAGTATCGAAGCACAGAATGTGCCAGTGAAAGAGTCGCCTGCGCCTACTGTATCTGCCACCTCAACCTTAGGAGTAGGCTGGAACGACATTGTGCCAGGTGTGAATACATAGCTTCCGTTAACACCGCAAGTAAGTACAAGCATGTCAAGATTGTACTTGCCAAGGATAAGCCAGCACTTGTTCTCGATGTCCAAGCCAGGATAGCCGAACATGCGACCTATGAGAACCAACTCCTCATCGTTAATCTTAAGAACGTTGCAACGCTTCATGCTCTCGCAGATAATCTCCTTGGTGTAGAAGTTCTGACGAAGATTGATGTCGAAAATCTTCATACAATCCTTAGGAGTAGCATCGAGGAACTTATAGATAGACTCGCGGCTTACCACATTGCGCTGAGCCAACGAGCCCCAACATACAGCACGTGTGTTCTCGGCAACAGCCTTAACATCATCGTTGAACGGAATGTTATCCCACGCCACATTCTCCTTTATATCATAGGTAGGTATGCCCTCGTCGTCGAGAGTCACCTGCACTGTGCCAGTTGGATAAGGCACGCGAGGCATGCAATACTGCAAATTCTTCTCTTCAAGCTGTTCGATAGTCTCCTCGGCAAGCTTGTCTTCGCCAAGAGCACTCACAGCGATAGAGTTGAGTCCAAACTGTCCTGCATGAAATGCGAAGTTTGCAGGAGCACCACCAAGTTTCTTTCCCTCAGGAAGCACATCCCAGAGTGCCTCGCCAAGTCCTACTACATATTTTGTATTCATTATATTTAGGTTTATTATTGTTTAACTTTCGGAATATAAGAGAGCAGATACACTACACCCACTGCCATTACCACGGCAGCCCATATCTGCGGATACTGTGAGCCTGCTTCTTTGGCAGCATCACTTGCAAAGCCCATGAAGAGCGGGAACACTGTGCCACCGAACAAGCCCATGATCATAAGACCAGACACCTCGTTCTTCTTCTCGGGAGCAGAAAGCATAGCCTGAGAGAACACGATAGAGAACACATTTGAGTTGCCGTAGCCTACAAGAGCGATAGCTGCCCAAAGTTCCCACTTCTCTGTGCCGAACACGAAACCTACCATAGAGAGTGCCATCATAAGCACAATGATAGTGAAGAATGTGCGGATGTTGAGCTTGCGCATGAGGATTGAGCCAGTGAAGCAACCAAGTGTACGGAAAGCGAAGTAAAGAGATGTGGCATACTCAAACTGGCTGAGTGAGTCGCCAGCACCACCAAGACGCTCAAGGAGAATCTTAGGAGCAACAGCATTGGTGCCTACATCAATGCCAACATGACACATGATGCCAATGAACGAGAGGAGGATGATAGGCGAACCAAGCATCTTGAGGCAGTCAACGAAACCAGAGGCCTTGCCCTCGATGGGCTCTTCCTCGATGCGGGTCATGCCGAGCCACAATGTAGCAACCATACCTATGATGAAGAACAAGAGGAAGAGAATACGCCAGCTGAGTCCTAAGACAGGAGCTGTAGTCGTGGCTCCCCATGCAGCGATGAGCGGAGCAATGAACGAGGCGATGGCCTTGACAAACTGTCCGAAGGTGAGTGTTGAAGCAAGATGACCCTTGACAAGCATTGTCACCAATGGGTTGATTGAGGTCTGCATGATGGCATTGCCTATGCCAAGGAGCGAGAACGAGACGTACATCAACCAAAGCTGGCTCTCCTTTGTAGGCATGAAACTGTCGAAGAGAGGAAGGAACACTGCCAATGTAGTGATTATAATAGAGAGGAGTACTGTCTTCTTGCGTCCAATCTTATTCATCAACATGCCCGTAGGCACAGAGAAGATAAGGAACCAGAAGAACACAAGCGACGGGAAGAAGTTGGCTGCGGAATCAGAGAGTCCGAAGTCTTCCTGCATGTTGTTGGACACTGCGCCGACGAGGTCGACAAATCCCATTGTGAAGAATGCTATCATCACCGGGATGAGTGTAAGTTTACTTGAGTTTGAATTGCTCATTTGTGTATAAACTTTTTTAGTTATTAGTTGATTTTTGAATTTTCTGCTGCAAAGTTATAGGTATTCAGGCAGCATCCGTATAAATAATGTTACATCTGATTGCAAAAATCGTAACTTACAACATTTCTACAACGAATGTAACATGCTTAGAGTGGCACGGCATGAAGCCGTACCACATTATTTATTATTTCAAATTATACACCACGTATTTAGCCTTGCCCTTCACTGTAACCTTATTGTAAGGCTTGGTGGGGAATACAAGGTTTGTCATTGCCATACGTCCTTCAGCATCAAACGCCTCAATACTGCTCTTGTCAATAAACAGACGCAATTGTGACATCCTGCCATGTACTGGAGCCGTAGTAACGGTAGCAAAGTCGTCGCTAAAGTCTTTCAGTCCGCTATTTGTGCGGTCCATAGAGAATGAGCGATTCTTATCATCATAGGTCATAACCACCTTCTCACCATTATCGTTGGAAAGTATCAAAGTAGCATTACCCTTTAGCGAAACTACCATTTCACATGCCTCTGTGAGGTTCTTCGTAGCTTTCTTTGGACGTGCAGCTGTCATTTCAGGCGAAGGAGTTACACCACAATATATGTCGCCTTCATATTCATAGAGGTCAAGGTCGCGTGGTATGGAATTGCCAGAGCGATATTGCTTGGTAGGCACTTGGTTGGCATACTGCCAATTGCTCATCCATGCCAAGGCAACATGACGACTATCGGGAGCATTGTCGAATGTAACCGTGGCGTAATGGTCTTTGCCATAGTCCATCCATTTTGTTACTTCGGGTTTTGTATCGCATGTGAACTTCTTACCATCAAAGTCACCTACAAAGTACTGTGTAGCAGAACCACCAAAGGGTCCACCAGGATTGATGTTGCATATAAGCATCCATTTGTACTTGTCGGTGCCGCGCACACGCATCTTCATAAGGTCTGGGCATTCCCACACACCACCATGATTGCCATACTCAGCACCAAACTGGCTTTCGAGAGTCCATTCCTTAAGGTCGGCAGATGAGTAGATATTCATGTGCTGTCCCTCGGCAAGAATCATGTTCCACTTCTTTATATCCTCATTCCAAAACATGTGAGGGTCGCGGAAGTCGGGTGTATTGCTCGTAATCACAGGGTTGCCAGCATATTTTGTGAAAGTCTTGCCATTGTCGGTGCTGTAAGCAAGACTCTGTGTCTGGCTCTCGCCAGCCGAGGTATACATAGCCACTACTGATCCATTGCCAAATCCTGAGGTATTGTTGTGGTCAACAACAGCCGAGCCTGAGAATATCGTTCCCCAAGCATCTGGCTCAACAGCCTCACCTTGGAACTCCCAATGCATTAGATCGGTTGATGTGGAATGTCCCCAAGTCATGTTCTCCCATTGCGAGCCGTAGGGATTATGCTGAAAATAAAGATGCCATACACCATCCTTATAAAACATACCATTAGGGTCGTTCATCCATCCATAGGCAGGAGTGTGATGATAAGCGGGACGATACTGCTCGCGGTTGGTAGTGTCGAACGAGTCGGCATACTTCATATTCTTCCAACATGTAAAGCCAGAGAGTTCTCCATCGTTGCGATAGGTGCCATTGACATGAATATCCAAAGAGATGCTCTTGCTGCCCTTAAACGCGTCAAGATATAGAGGCACATAATAGTCAATGTGGTTGGATGCAAGGCGAACATTCAGTGCCTTCACCTGATTATTGCCGTCCACCACCTTAATATTGCACATCTCTGCCTTCTCCTGCACTGGCAGAAGAAGGACCTTCTGTGAGTTGTCCACACGACAGATGCAGTGGTTGCTACTGAGAAAACTTGTCTCTTGCGCTGAAGCTGACATGGCAAGCCCTAAGAGAAGCGACGCTGCCACTGTGCGGCTGAATAATTTCTTGTCCATATTTTATATCGGTTTTTAGAATTATCAAAAATAGCGTGAGCTGTAGGTGATTGATTTCTGCTGCAAAATTACATTTTATATCTTAATGTGAATGTTACTTATGTTTCTTAAACTAACAAGAATTACGGTATGAAACAATCTTTGAGTGAATAGTCATTTATTTTAACTACAGAATATCAGATTTTTCAGTAACTTTGCCATTGAAAACATATAAAGCCTAACATTTACATATGAAAACCAAAACTTACAACACATTATTTATATTGCTTGCGGTGCTTACACTCGCTACTGGTTGCACCAGCAACTATAAATATAAGATAGGTGTATCGCAATGTGTGGGTGGACGCTGGCGCGAAAAAGCCAACATTGAGATGCTTTCTGCACAACATCTATACGACACCGACGTAAAGGTGATTATAAAAGATGCCGACAACAGCAACGAACGCCAATGTCTTCAGATAGACAGCCTCATCGACGAGGGTGTCGACCTGCTTGTGGTTTCACCTAACGACTATCATGCTCTGAATGGCAGTCTGCAACGCGCTCGCGACAAGAATATCCCTATTGTATTCTTCGACCGCATTACAGCCTTAAAGGATTATACCGCTTATATCGGTGGCGACAACGTTGAGGCAGGACGCAAGATGGCGGAGTATGCAGCTTTGCTATGCCGTGACAGCGTTAAGACTGACGGACGACGACCTATTGTATTGGAAATGAGTGGACCATCAGATATGTCCCCAGCTGTACAACGACATTCTGGTTTTAGCGAAACAATGAAACAATATCCATCCATTGAGTATCATCATGTGCCAGGTCAATGGTCATACGACGACTGTAAACGTATAATGCAACGATGGTTGAAGGATGGCAAAATTGTAGATATTGTATTCTGCCACAGTGATTTGGTTGCTTTTGGTGCTTATGAGGCAGCCAAAGAATTTCACAAGGAGCACGACATCCGTTTTCTTGGTATTGACGGACTGCCTGGCGAGGGTATAGACGCTGTGCAGAGAGGACAACTCTCAGCATCATACATATATCCTACCCATGGCGAGGAAGTGATAGCCCTTGCCTTGAACATACTTGAAGGAAAACCGTTTGAACGTGTGAACAACATGAAAAGCTTTGTTATCACGCCACAGAATGTTGCAGACATATCGTTGAGCAGCAACTCATTGATGAAACAGAACCAGTATCTTGCAACAATACAGTCGAAACTTGAGATTTATCTCGGTTTCTATCATATCCAGCGCTCACTGCTCATCGTAGCTTTCCTCGTAATCCTGCTATTGGCAGTAGCTGTTGCAACCACATGGCGTGCCGTAAAGGTCACACGTCGTGCCAACCGTCGTATGCATGAATTGAATGACGAACAGACACGTTTCTTTACAAACGCATCACACCAGTTGCGCACTCCATTGACTCTAATAGCTGGACCCGTAAATCAACTCGCCGAAGGTAAAGGAGACTCACAACAACTCATCGACATTATTCAACGCAATGTGGAACAGCTGCAAAGACTTATAAGTGACGTACTTTTGTTCCGTCGCGAGAACAACGCTACAGTTGATGACACTACCGCAACTACTAATGAGCAACTAATGGCAAGCCGCAAGTCAGTACAAGACTGTCGTCATGACATTCTTGTAAATGACAATACTGATGAACTCGCTACTGTGCTTATCGTGGATGACAATGCCGACATGCGTGCTTATCTGCGCACTCTACTGCTCGACCGCTACTATGTGATAGAGGCAGCCGACGGACAGAGCGGACTTAAACTTGCCGTAGAGAGTGTGCCCGACATAGTAGTTTCGGATGTGATGATGCCAGTAATGGACGGACTGGCATTTTGCACACGCCTTAAGCAGCATGAGGCAACAAGCCACATTCCAGTGCTTCTGCTTACTGCACGCAGCAGCGAGCAACAACATATCGAAGGATTGCAGACTGGTGCCGACATGTATATGACGAAACCTTTCAGTGCAGACCTGCTTCTTGCCAACATAGCCTCGCTACTTGCCAATCGTCAAAAACTGCGCCAACTGTTCAAGGCTCAAAATGCCTCATCGGAGTTACCGACAATTCAACATTCAACACTTAACACTCAACACTCTCCTTCGCCCGACCGCCGATTCCTTGACACCTTCCTCAAGGCTATGGATAAGCACATGAGCAACACCAACCTCAAGATAGAGGTTATAGGCGACGAAATAGGACTCTCACGCGTTCAGCTCTACCGCAAGGTTAAAGCCCTCACGGGCATGACACCAATAGAGATACTGCGCGAAACAAGACTAAAACGAGCCATGCAGCTGCTAAAGACAACCGACAAGACTGTATCTGAAATAGCCAACGAAGTGGGATTTGCCACTCCAGGCTACTTCTCGTCGTGCTTCAAAAAGCAGTACGACAAGTATCCAACGGATGTAAGAGAGGAAATGAAGGTTTAAGTTTTACGTAACAAAAAAGATAAAACTCAACATTTTTGACTATACCGTCAACGATTGTTGCATGTAACATGAGTGATATTTTGTGAACGATTCATGAAATATCACTCTTGTTTTGTACTCTAACTTTGCAAGCGTAAACAAGACGCAGCCTCAACAACGCAGCTCTTGTTAAGCTAAAAACCTTTATTAGGTATAATACAGAGAACAAATAAAAACTTAAACCAAAACATAAAACGTATATCTTATGAAAAAAGCAAAAGTAGCTTTAGTAAGTATGCTCATGCTCGCAGGTTCTGGTGCATACGCCCAGACTAATGGCATCGGCGGAACGGTGACTGACAAGACTGGCGAGCCTATCATTGGCGCTTCAGTAAAACTGAAGGGAGCCAATAATATGGGTACAGTGACCGATATAGACGGAAACTTTAAGTTGAACGTTAAACCCGGTGAAACCCTTATCATCTCTTATATAGGATGCAAAGACCAGGAGGTGAAGGCTGGCGAGAATCTTAAGATTGTGCTCCAAGACAACTCAGAGTTGCTCGGAGAGGTGGTTGTTACTGGTTATCAGGTGCAGCGCAAGGCTGATTTGACTGGTTCTGTATCAGTGGTAAGCACAAAAGACCTCAAATCGTCAGCAGATACCGACCCTATGCGCTCTTTGCAAGGAAAGGTGCCAGGCATGACCATCACTACCGACGGATCGCCTATTGGCACTGGTACTGTTCGCATACGTGGTATTGGTTCATTCAACTCATCACAAGACCCTTTGTTTGTTATTGACGGAGTGCCTACAACTACAGCCCTCAACTCGCTCAACATGAACGACATTGAGAGTATGCAAGTGCTCAAGGATGCAGCTTCGGCATCTATATATGGTTCGCGTGCCGCCAATGGTGTTATCATTATCACCACAAAAAAAGGCAAGAAGGGCAGCAAACTCAATGTAGATTTCTCAACAAACCTCACTGCACAATTCTACAACTCGCAGTCGATGATGAAGCTCTGCAATACACGCGAGTATGCTACAGCTATGGCACAAGCAGCCCTCAACGATGGCATTGACCCCGTGGCTTATGCACGTAACTATGGTCTCGATCTCAACGCATCCAGCGGACGCACTATCAAGGCATACGACCCTTCTACTGGCAACTATAATACATATACCGTCAATGGTGTATACGATGGTTACATCAATGCCAAGAAAACAATGCGCATTTCGGACACCGACTGGCTTGACGAGATTTCACGCACTGGATTTATGCAGAGCTACGACCTCTCCCTATCGGGTGCTACCGACAAGTTTACAGGTCTTTTCTCGGCAGGTTACAAGAAGAACGACGGTATATTGAAGTACTCCAACTTCGAAAACTTCTCAGCACGATTCAACTCTACATACAATGTCAACAAGATAGTAAGTGTAGGCGAGAATGCAACAGTAACCTATTCTAAGCAAGTTGACTGCGCTCCTATGGAGAATGCACTGAAGATGGCATCTACCGTACCCGTGTACGAAGAGGATGGAACAACATTCGGAGGTCCGGTTGGTGGCATGAGCGACCGTCAGAACCCTCTGCGCGAGATGTATATGAATCGTGACAATGCCTTGAAGATATGGCGTGTCTTCGGAAATGCTTACGTTGACGTAAAACCGCTCAAGGGTCTTATGCTCCGCTCAAACTTCGGTCTCGACTACTATCACTCGTTCATTCACTCAATGAGCCACACCTTCAAGTCGGACATTGTGAACAATGATATTCCGAGCACCACACTCTCTGCCCACGACGACGTGCGTTGGACATGGAGTAATACAGCCAACTACAACTTCAAGATAGCACGCGACCACGACTTCACGGTGCTTGCCGGTATGGAGTTGCACAAGCAGACTGTAGAGGACATGGGAGCATACGCACAGTCATTCGTAATTGAAGATAAGGACTATATGTGGCCAGATGCCGCAACAGGTATTGAGAGAGCCACTGGTATTGGTTCAGGCTATTCGCTTGCATCGTTCTTCGGAAAGGTTGACTACAATTGGCAAGACCTCGTTCTCGCCTCATTCACTATACGCCGTGACGGTTCGTCACGTTTCGGCAAGAACAATCGATATGGTAACTTCCCTGCCGCTACACTTGGCTATCGTCTTTCAAAGAACCTCAAAGCATCATGGATAGACGATCTTAAGATTCGTGCATCATGGGGCAAGACCGGTAACCAAGAGATATCCAACACAGCACGCTACGGCTTGTATGTTGCCGATTATGGCTCCGACCGTGTAACATCTACCGCATACGACCTCTACCGTCAAGGCACTGGTATTTTCCCATCAGGCTTCCGCGCCACACAGACTGGCAACGACAACCTGAAATGGGAAACAACAATACAATATAACGTTGGTGCCGACTTCTCTTTGTTCAACCAAGAACTCTACGGAACTGTCGATGCTTATATTAAAGATGTAAAGGATATGCTCATATCGCCCGCATATCTTGGTGCTATGGGTGAGGGTGGTGCAAGTTGGTCGAATGGTCCATCACTGCGCAATATAGGTATGGAGGCTAACGTTGGCTATCGTCATACTACAAAGTATGGTCTGCGCTACGACGTATCTGCCAATATCGACTTCTTCCGCAACAAGGTTACGTACCTGCCTTCTACAACCACAGGTTCGTATGCACATACAATGAAGGAGAACCTTGTACAGTCAAAGAAGCCTTATGGCTCTATAGTGGGATACGTTGTTGACGGACTTTTCCAAAGTCGCGAAGAGGTACTTGCCTCAGGTCAGCCTAATGCCCGTATAGGCGGACTTAAGTATGCCGACCTTGATGGTAATGGCTCTATTAATGCCAACGACCAAACTTGGATTTATAATCCTGTACCTAATTTCAACTGGGGCTTGAACGTGTCGCTTGGATATAAGAACTTCGACCTCTCAATGTTCTTCCAGGGCGTGTGCGGTGTAGACGTATACAACAATCAGAAATTCCAGACCGACTTCTGGAGCATAACAGACGCTGGAAGCAACAAGGGCAACCGCCTGCTTGGAGCATGGACCCAAGACAACACATCGTCAACAATTCCTGCGCTCACAACCAACAATACGGGCGACGAGGGACGTGCATCGTCATACTTCGTAGAGCATGGCAACTGGATGAAGCTTCGCTCACTGCAAGTAGGCTACAACTTCAGCGACTCATTGCTTAAGAAGCTCAACATGACATCGGCTCGTGTATATGTTTCAGGTCAGAACCTCTTCACATGGAAGAGCAACAGCTTCACCATATCCGACCCAGAGAATCCCAACTGGGCTTATCCACACTCTTCATCAGTGTCATTCGGACTGCAGGTTGGCTTCTAATATATAATAAGGTGGGTAAGCACCTCTACCCTCCTTGTAAGCACTTGTGAGTTATATTGAAAATCGGTTACAATACAAAGTATTCAAAACAATTTAAAAATCAGAAACAATGAAAAATCTATATAAATATATATTCGCAGCGATGTTGACACTCGGCACTACAACATCATGCAGCGACTTCCTCGACGAATCGCCCAAGGGTGTTGTTGACAAGGACAAGGCATTCAGCCGTCCCGACCAAATGGTTACTTCAGCATACGCTATGCTCGGCGATTGCTGGTATTCTTATCCATTCAACCTCTGGCCTTATGGCGATTTGTCATCAGACGACTGTCTGAAAGGAGGTTCTGGCACTACCGACACAGGCTATCACCCTATGGAGATATGGTCTACCATGACCTCTACACCAGGCGAGTTCGACGAGCTTTGGTATCGTCTCTATTGCGCAATAAGCCGTTGCAACCGTGCCTTGCTCTCGCTTGAGCAATATGGCAACGACAAACTCGGCGAAGAAACATGCAAGCAACGTGTAGCCGAAGTGAAGTTTCTCCGTGCCCACTTCTACTATAAACTGATAACCATGTTCCGTCAAGTGCCTTGGATTGACGAGAATGTCGCAAAGAACAATCTTCAGGAGCAGACACGCAACGACGAGTTTACCTACGAGGAATTGTTCCAAAAGATTATCAACGACTTCAAGGAGGCTTACGACGTGCTGCCTGATGTGCAGACCGACAAGAATAGAGTGAACAAGATAGCTGCTGCTTCATACCTTGCCAAGTGCTATCTCACCCTTGCCTATGGAGACGGCTACGAAGCTACCAACGGCTACGACCATATCAACAAAGAATACATGCAGAAGGTGGTTGAATACACCAAGGTGGTGAAGGACGACCCCAACTATGGCTATCTAGAGGATTATGGCGACATCTTCCTTCCTGAAGACAAGAACAGCAAGGAGAGCATATTTGCCGTACAGACATCCGACTATAAGGAAGACAACACCACCTACGGACGCGCCAACTGGAGCAATATGCTCAATGGAGTATGGGGCATGTGGTCGTGTGGATGGGACTTCCACAAACCATCGCAAGACCTTGTAAGCGCATTCAAGACAAAGAACGGTCTGCCGGAGTTTGACGACTACAACAAGACAATAGACTATCCTATCAATGGCAGTCCAAACGCTCAGAAATGGGATCCACGTTTGTTCCATACCGTCGGTATGCCTACTTTCCCATACAAGTATGAGAAGGAATACACCCTCACAAAGGCAAATAGCCGCACACCTAACACTTACGGCTACTACTGCTCTATGAAGGAAGTGCCGCAGCGCTCTAAGG
>ERZ1026888.413-NODE-413-length-24258-cov-19.105731_pt1 | contig 24258 bp, 22 predicted proteins | sample MGYA00380174_ERZ1026888 | MGnify/ENA primary metagenome ERZ1026888 (study PRJEB33269, sample SAMEA4719810) | human gut metagenome | biome: human-associated habitat; feature: organic feature; material: feces | place: Cameroon | collected 2013-10 ...
AGCAGCACTAAGGTAAGTGAATTTCCTGACATATGCAAGCATTGGATAATTTATTGTTATCCAACGACTTGCTTTCTTGTAAAATTACAAATCTGCTAATTTAAGGTGATATGAAAGGCTTTTTATACAGGAATCTACAATACATTAGACAATGGTATCTCTTTTATAATCAAGGAAATATAATTGTGCAACAAGTTGTTGCACAATTACAAAAAGGACATGGACAACAACCTATTGTCCAAATAAGCGAGGACGTTTTCTTTTCCGTTCCTTGGGGCATCATATGTATATCATATCGCAAAGCCAGTTGCCTACAATCGAAGATATTGAAGCAACGCTTTCTGATATAAAGGAGACAAAAGAATGAGAACTAAAAGCCTGATAGAATGCATCTTGTCGATGTATTCTATCAGGCTTTTATACTGAATATATTTATATTCTTTTCTCTGTGCTATCTATCGATACCTACAAACTCCCAATTAGAGAGCGTCGATTACCGAGCAGATGTCACCGAAGATACGGTTGAGCTCACCAAGACCATTGATGTGATGGTGTATGCCCTCACCCTTATACCACTCGATAAGCGGAGCAGTCTGGTTGTGATAAACGTCGAGACGCTTCTTGATAGTCTCGGCATTGTCGTCCGAGCGACCACTCTCCTGACCGCGCTTGATAAGGCGAGTCATAAGTTCATCCTCAGGAACGTCGAGCTCAATCATGGCAGCTACCTTGTGGCCACGCTCAGCAAGCATCTTCTTAAGAGCCTCAGCCTGCGGGATAGTACGTGGGAAACCATCAAAGATTACGCCCTTGTGCTCCTTGCCAAAGCTGTCGTATACGCTGGCAAGAATGTTAACCATGAGTTCGTCAGGAATAAGCTGACCATTGTCAATAAAACCCTTGGCAGTCTTGCCAAGCTCTGTGCCATTTTTGATTTCGCTACGAAGAACGTCGCCTGTAGAGATATGGTTGAAACCATACTTCTCAATCATAAGGTCGCTCTGTGTACCTTTACCTGAACCTGGGGCACCGAAAATTACGATGTTTTTCATCTTTTTACTTTAAGAATGTTTATAATATATTGAATTATTACTCCACAACAGTATATATGTCTCTGAGGTTGCGACCCTGCTGGTCGTAGTCGAGACCATAGCCAAGGATGAAATCATTTGGAATCTCCATGGCAATGTACTTAATGTCAAGCGGCACCTGAAGGCAATCGGGCTTGAACAGCAGAGTGCATATCTGGACATCGGCAGGCTCCTTCTCCTTAAGAGTCTCAAGCAATGTCTTCAATGTAAGTCCCGACTCCACAATATCCTCCACAATGATGACAGTGCGTCCCTTTATGTCCTCATTGAGGCCGAGAAGCTGCTTCACCTTACCAGTAGACGATGTGCCCTGATAAGACGACATCTTGACAAATGAAATCTCACACGGCACTGTAATCTCGCGCATAAGGTCGGCGGCAAAAACAAACGAGCCATTGAGCATTGCGAGCAACAATGGATTTTTGTCTGCCATATCAGTATTGATGCGTTCGGCTACTGCCTTCACACGTTCCAAAATCTGTGCCTCGGGAATTGAGGTCTTGAATGTCTTGTCCTTTATTTTTACTACACTCATTGCTAACAGTCTTTTTTATTGGGTGCAAAGTTACTGAAACTTATAATATGTCGCAAAAAAAACAGGCAGTAAATTATCATTGCCTGTCTTTTGCTTGTTATTCACGGTAAAGCGACAAGCCAATATCGCTCACACCAGGAAGAATCTCACGCTTCATGTCATGACGCACACGCACATGTATTGAGTCGCCATGCTGCAATTGTAGCGTTGTGACGGGAAACTTATACTGATGATAGCTCAGTCCGGTGCCAGTAGCGTTGCCACGTTCGTCGGTGAGCTGACAGAACACAGTGTCGGTCACAACCTCGTCACGCGGGAACACATGTTGCTCGACAATGAGTGTAAGAGCCGTGAAGGGATAGGCATCGGTGATGCGCAATCCCAAATACGACTGATAGCTTGCAGCACTGTCTACGGGCGACACTTCAAACGAGAGAGTGTCGTTCTTCTCCCAACCGACAACCGGAGTGCTCACATACTTGTCGTAGACAAGCCTCCGGTTGCAGGCAGCAAGCATGACAAGCACTGCTGCCATGAAGACAAAAACCAAACGCTTTCTCATTGCTTAGGCTCAGCATTCTGCTGACTTTTGTTCTGTGTGCCGTCCTGAGGCTTAGGCGCTGCATTCTGTGCAGGCTGAGGCTTAGGACCAGCATTCTGTTGTTGCTGTGGCTTAGGGCCAACATTTGGCTGACGTTGCTGACGGTTGTCGCGGCGTTGGTTGTCGCGGCGTTGTGGCTTCGGTGCAGCATTATCCTTTGTCTGGCCATTCTGTGCAGCATTAGGATTAGTCTGCGTGTTCTGTGCAGCATTGTCCCTTGGCTGTTGCTTCTTAGGCTGTTTCTTCTTTTTCTTCTTTGCCTTGTCGAAACGACTTATGTCGGCATCGGCAAGCAAGTCGGCAGGACGAGCATTCTCCTTTATCTTGCCATCCTCGGTGAGCGATTCAGGCTTTTCGCCTCGCTTGTTCATCTCTATAATGGCACGCGCACGCTCGGCTGTGATAGTCTCAAGATTAGCTGCAACACCCTTTCCAGTGGAATAGGTGACAAGTCCGGCAAGGATGTCCGACTTGAACAGATAGTAATCATTATCAATAGTCTGAAGCACAACGTCGCGCGACGGCATCTTTTTGCCAGCCTCTACATAGTCGTCAACCTCGTAGTTGAGACAACACTTAAGCTTGGCACACATACCTGCAAGCTTCTGCGGATTGAGAGAAATGTCCTGAATGCGTGCCGCATTAGTGCTGACGCTGACAAAGTTCTTCATCCATGTGGCACAGCAAAGCTCACGTCCGCAAGGACCAGTACCGCCAATGCGTCCTGCCTCCTGGCGTGCTCCAATCTGTTTCATCTCAATGCGCACATGGAAAGTATCGGCAAGCACCTTGATGAGCTGGCGGAAGTCGACACGCTCATCGGCTATATAATAGAAAATAGCCTTATTGCCGTCGCCCTGATACTCCACATCACCAATCTTCATCTGCAGGCCAAGGTCCTTGGCTATCTGTCGGCTCTGAATCATTGTGCCGTGCTCACGGCTCTTAGCCTCGTAATACTTGTCCATATCCACCGGCTTGGCAATGCGGTAGACCCGCTTTATGTCGTCAGCCGACTTAAGGTTGGCCTTCTTCAGTTGCAGTTTAACGAGTCGTCCGGTAAGTGTCACTGTACCGATGTCATGTCCCGGACTTGCCTCAACAGCCACTATATCACCCTTGCATAGTTCGAGGTGATTAACATTATGATAGTATCCCTTGCGCGTATTCTTGAACTGCACCTCCACAAGGTCAGTGTCCTCCTCATTGCCAGGCACGTCATACAGCCAGTCGTAAGTATTGAGCTGCATGTTCTGTCTGCCGCATCCGCAATGTGAGAGACCTCGGTCGCAATCGCAGGATATCTTGAATTGCATGTCTTTGTAATCTTTCATTTCTTTCGTGTTATTAATATGATGGTTTGCATGGCAATGTCGAAGAACACCATTTTTGAGTTTGCGTTCTGCGATATGTCACGCAATGCACGTTCTATCATTTCCGTCATCTCGATGACGTTGTTCTCGTTGATGAATGGGGAGAAACGCTTGGCGAAGTTCTCCTCGTCGAGAGTCATGTAGCACAAATCCGGGTTGTGGAAGTTGTACATGAAACTCTCTCTCACCATTCTGTTGCAATACACAAGCAGTCGTTTCTGCTTCTCTCTGCCAAATGCCGCCACACTGTCGCTCCACTTCTTGAGTTCCTTCACGCGCTTGCTGTAGGCAAGACGCATGAGCATGGTGAAGAGGTCGAAGAACATCTGGTTCTCATTGCCAGCCTTAAGCTCATTGATGGCTGCGAGCCATGAGCCATTGGCAAGTCGTGTTATGCGGTGGGCAGTGTCCTCGTCAAGACCTCGTTTGTCTATCAAGGCCTGTTGTATCGACTGGTCGTCAATGCGTTTGAAGTCGAACCTCTGTGTTCGGCTTCGTATTGTCTCAAGCAGTTTGCCTGGGTCTTCGCTCACAAGTATGAAGACTGTCTGTTGTGGCGGTTCCTCAAGCAGTTTGAGAATCTTGTTGGCACTCGTGAGGTTCATCCTTTCAGGCAGCCACATGATGCACACCTTAAAGCCACCCTGACTCGATTTGATAGAGAGTTTGCGTGTCAGACGGTCGCTCTCGCCTCCGGTTATCACCGCTTGCTGGTTTTCGGCTTGCATCTGTGTCATCCATTGCTCCAGAGTGAAGTACGGACCCTCCATTATCATGTCGTGCCACTCTGTGGCATAGTCGTCGCTCGTAGGCTGATGTTCGGAGCCCATACTTGGCTTCTTGATTGTAGGAAAAGAGAAATGCAAGTCGGGATGTCCCCATTGTCGCAACAACTTGCTATGTCCCAACAATTCCGAGGCAAAAGCCATAGCAAGAGCCATCTTTCCACAGCCCGACGGACCGCAGAAGAGCATGGCATGGGGCACACGCCCCTCATCAATCAATTTGCGCAGCTGTTGCTTCGCACTTTCCTGACCTATGACTTCCTCGAATTGCATTTTGTTAGTCTGTTTTTTATTATATGTTCTTATTACTCAACATTCAACATTGAAAAATCGACTTCAGCCGACAATTCAACATTCAACACTCCACATTCAACATTCCTACAGCAGTCTCTTCGCCACTTCTCTCACAGAGTCGACAGCCGACACCGTATAGAAGTGAATGTTGTGCACACCTGCCGCATAGAGTTGCTTGCATTGTTCAGTGGTCCATTCTATGCCAAGCAGCTTGGCATCCTCATCGGTCTTACACTTCACCACCTCCTGTGCCAACTCCTGGGGAAGGTCGCAATGGAATGTCTTAGGCACAACCGTGAGCTGAGAAAGCTTGGCAAATGGTTTTATGCCCGGCACAATAGGTATCGTGATGCCCATAGCGCGTGCCTTAGCCACGAAGTCGAAATATTTCTGATTGTCGTAGAACAGCTGTGTCACGGCATATCCCGCTCCAAGATACTGTTTCAGTTTCAGATACTCCATATCCATCTCAAGGTTAGGAGCCTCCTCATGCTTCTCGGGATAGCAAGCCACACCGAACGAGAACTTCTTGCCAGGGTTCTTGATAGGAGTACTATCGTTGAAGAAACCATCGTTGAAATGGTTCACCTGCTCAATGAGTTCAGTGGTATGCGAATATCCACCTGGCGTAGGCATGAACTGGCGGTCTTCCTTAGCCTTGTCGCCTCGCAGGAGCAGCAAGTTCTCAATACCAAGGAATTGCAGGTCGAGGAGTTCGTATTCAATGTCCTCGGCACTTGCACCACTGCATATCACGTGGGGAATGACCGGAATGCCAAATCTGTTTTGTATGGCTGCTGCCACTGCCACCGTACCTGGACGGCGACGCACACGCAGACGTTCATACTGACCATTAGCAAGTTCGCGATACACAAACTCGCTGTGATGGGTTGTAATGTTGATATAGGCAGGGTCAAACTCCCTGAATTTCTCTATCGTAGAAAACAATCTGTCGGTGCCAGTACCCTTAAGCGGCGGCAATACTTCAAACGAAAAGTGCTTCTTTCCGTCGTTTGCGTTTAATATTTCGACTATACTCATCGTGTGTTACATTATATAATGTATGCAAAGTTACGGAAAATATTGCATATACTATAAAAATAGCAAGAAAAAGGCTACTATATTTTACCCTTTCACACACTTATAGGCGTAAGCCAATACAAAGGCAAATCCCACAAGAGGGATAATGAATGGGATGACAAGGTTGCCAGTATGGTCGGCCACAAGACCCATAAGCAAGAAGCCGCATCCACCCACTGGTGTCATCATGAGTATTGATGATGCACTCTTGGTGAGTCCGCCAAGTCCACGCAATGTGAGCGAGAAGATAGTTGGGAACATGATAGCCTCGAACATATAGTTGCACAGCAACGCACCAACGGAAACCGTCATGTTAATGTTCATCAACAGCACAGCGATGCTCACTACAGAACCTATGGCACATATCAGCAAATACTTCTCTGCCGGCATGTTGCTCATTATCGCCGCACCTACAAAACGCGCAAGCATGAAGAGTCCTAATGCCACAGTGAGGATTGTAGAACCAGTGGCTGCCGACATCCATTCCTGACCCGTTACGAAGTTGATGAAGTAGGAGTTGATGGATATCTCGGCTATCTCATAGGCGAGAAGAGCCAACAGTCCGAACACAAACCATCCATTTGAGAACAAGCGCGAGATGTTATGTCCACCCTCATGTGTCTCGCCATCGTCCTCATGCTGAATCTCAGGCAAGTTGACACGCGAGAAGACAATAGCAATGACAAGCACTACGGCTCCCATAATGGCATAAGGAACCACCGCATTACCGCCACTTCCATTACCCACATCGCCCGAACCGCTATTCTGGAACAAGAAGCTGCCCACAACAAGTGTGGCAAACATAGAGCCTACGCCATTAAACGACTGCGAGAAATTGAGTCGGGCAGTAGATGTCTCCTTAGGGCCAAGCTCTGTGACATAAGGATTGGCCGATGTCTCAAGGAACACCAGTCCGCAACCTATCACAAACAAGGCTATAAGATAGGCATAGAATGTTCCGGCAAAGGAACAAGGTATGAAGGCAAGCGAACCAAGTCCGAAGAGGATGAGTCCGAGCACCACTCCACGTCTATATCCCTGTCGGTTGATGAACAATCCGGCAGGAATAGCCATGAGGAAATAGCCAAGATAGGTTGTAACCTGAATCAGAGACGACTGCGTGATGGTTATGTCAAGCTCGTTCTGAAAATGCTTGTTGAGCACGTCGAGAATGGCACGTGCAAAGCCCCACATAAAGAAGAGCGATGTGATAAGAATGAACGGCACAGCATACTGCTTGCTGCTCAACGATACTTTATTTTGTTTCATACGTGCAAAATTACAGCTTTTAATTGCATAAAAAGAATAAGTGAATGCTTTTATTTCACACGTTGACGAAAATACGCTGCTTATCAATTATAAAAACGGGAAAAAAGACGTTTTATGTATAATATATTCGATACTTTACGTTCTCCTTCATGGTCAAATTTTTTATTATCCGAAGGACAATTCACTATACCTAAAGAACGCGCCCACAGAGTGGTAGACCCTCCTCCATCAAGATTCAGAGCATCTGTAAAACCAAGCCACAACGCCATTTTACATTCCTCAAATAGTGTCATACCCATTGCCTTGCCGTCAGCCCTTCCGTCAATAGTGACGAAAGCCACATTTCCGCTACTGTCAATAGCTACCAACGAACGTGGATTGCGATTATTAAACTTGTTTGGCACATAGTCGCACGAATCAAGACAAATAGTTCTTCCTTTTAGCAACAATGGATAGGAAGCCAACACATTGTCGTAGGCCGCACTCTTTTCTGGCATATCACCGTATGCAGACGGAATAATCTTCACCGACCTACTATTACTGCCAACCACTACCAATCCCCAGTTATTTCGAGAGGTTTGTTCGGGTGACACTCCACTCGGATGAATACGACCATGTTTTTTAATAAATGTAAGAGCTGGTCCTGCGAAATCAAAGAAACTGCCATTTATCGCAAAATCGGCATTAAGTGATTCTGCCATTCGACTTGTCTCTATCAGCGTATCGCTGACTCCAACCTGCATACTGAACTCCCTTGCATTAAAAGTAAGCACAATGATGTTTTGCTGAGCATTAAAAATATGGCAATTGGCAAGCTTCAGTTGTACTCCATCCTCATCATACAGAGTCTGCCAATTGGCATTTACAAGAGTTATGGAGTCCTTGTCGGAAGCAAAAACAGGCTGTACCTGCATTATGGCTAATATAGCCAATAGCAGGACAGCCCTAAGTTTTGTAGTTATTGTATTAGAATTAGTCATCTACGTTGTTTTGTTTTCAAATATTCTATGAGTTTCTGTGGTCTGTCGGTCTGTATTATAGAAGCACCACAATCAAGAATCCATCCCCAACTATCGTTAGGTTTGCAGAGTTCCACAGCTGTGTCGTCATCATGTCCGGCATTGAGCGATGGCCACAATGAATTAATCCAAATCTTTGAACCACTGTCTTTTATGCGTTTTATAAGACTCAGCACCTCAGGAGTAGCCGTGCGGAAACAACACTCCATTGCTACTGGTTTTATCTTTGTATAATCAATAGCTTTCTGCTCAGCTCCTGCTTCATCAAGATTGATTATCGGCATATAGATAACCTTGTCGAGCACATCGCCATTATCGCTACGCACCTTGTCGAGAGTATAGCCCGATTTTATCACCACTTGCTTCAAAGTGCCTGTCTTGACAAGCAACTTATATACATCGGCAAAATATTCATAGCCTTTGTCTATATTAATGAGAATCTTGTCCTTACACTGCAACAAGGCTTCCTCAAGCGTTGGAATATGATGGAATGTGGCACGACCAAGTCCATTCTTGAGATGAAACTTCTGCAGTTCGGCTAAAGTATAGTCAGACGGCTTACCATGTCCGTCAGTAGTACGGTCAATCGTATTGTCGTGCATAAGTACAAGCACACCATCCTTCGTTTTCTTCAAGTCAAGTTCTATCATATCCACACCCATGTCTATGCAGTTTTGGAATGCCTGCAAAGAATTCTCAGGAGCATTGCGCCAATCACCACGATGACTTACAACAAGCACTCGACGTGAGTTTGGGTCGTGAAGAACATTCACAAGTGTGTCTATGCGTGTCTGTGCCGACGCACAGACAACATAGACGAGAGCAACAATCAATAAACAAAACTTCTTCATTATTTTTATATTTTAGTATCCAGGATTCTGATACATCTTTTCATTGTCGAGTTTCCACTCGTCATAGGGTATAGGGAAATAAATATCCTTATCGCCGAAGTTGTTGATATCAGAGATACCATAGTCGGCAGATTTCTTTGAATGGATGTATGTCTTAAGCTCCTCTGTAGAGAAGAATCGCAGCAAGTCGTACCAGCGTTGGTTCTCAAAAGCCAACTCCGAGCGGCGCTCATGCAAAATGGCACGCATAAGTGTGGGGCACAAAGTACGATAAACATTATCCGACATAGAAGTTTCATATCCCTCAAGTCCTGCACGCTGGCGCACTATATCAAGCCATTTTATAGCCTCAACATCATTGCCTTGACGCGCATTTACCTCTGCAAGCATAAGTATCACATCGGCATAGCGCAGTATAATCCAGTCGTTACCACCATAACCTAATGAACCTGCGGCATCACTTGTGTCACGGAACTTTGTGATAAACCATGACTTGGCAGCCGAATTAGAATTGTACTTAACCGACCATTCCTTGCGCACATCACCCTCTTCATACTCATTTACGAGGTCTGGATTGACAAATGTTCCTATACCTTTCGACTTGACTTGTGAGTTTACAGTCTCACCCACCGACTGATTGTCGGCAGCTATAGATGAGTGATAGTCCTTGTCACCCTGCTTATATACTATCTGGAAGATTATCTCAGGACATGTCGACTTCTTCGCCACATCAAACACATCTGCATAAGGAATGTCTTGCAGATTGTCAAATGTTCGCATGTCATAGCATTGCGTGAGATAAGTCTTAGCCTTTGCAAGACAGTCAGCAGTGTTAGCATCAGCGAGTGTAGCAGCCATTGTAAGATAAACCTTACCAAGCAAAGCTGTTATTGAAGCCTTGTCGGCATGTCCGCGATTGCCTTCAGGCTGACGGTTTGGAAGTGAAGAGTCTAAAGCATCCGTGAGATCAGCAACAATCTGATTGTATATGTTTGCTTTAGGCTGTCGCATTGTGTTTGCCTTGACATCATTAAATGTTGGGCAATAGTCTGTCACGAGTGGTGCATCTCCCCATTTTCTGACAATCTCAAAATACACCAAGGCACGCAAGAATTTAGCCTCAGCTATGTAATTCTTCTTAGTAGCAGCATCCATATTTACCTTCTCGGCTCCCATTATAGTATAGTTGCAGTCATTAACAGCCTTGTAGAGTCCTGTCCAATAACTCTTCAGATAAGTGTTGCTCGGCAGTATTGCGAAGTTGGTGAACTGGAAAGGCTCACCAGCAGACGACTGGTTATCAAGTCGTCCTGTGTTATCCGAGCGTTCTTCAGTAAAGAGTGTGCTACCCTCGCCCATACAATACTTGTTGCGCAAAGCCACGTAAGAACCATTGAGAGCCTTAGCCACATCTGTCTCGCTCTGGAAATACGATTCCACTGGTATCTTATTGGGATTCGATTCCGTAAGGAAATCATCACATGAAGAAAGCGAGAACACAGCTGTCAATGCAGCAGCTATCATTAATTTATGTCTTGAATAAAGTGTCATAATGTCTTTTTTTTTCTTGTTGTCCTTTTCAGGATTTCTTAAGTTAGAATGTCAACTGCACACCCATGTTGTATGCACGTACAAGCGGATATTTTCCGTAGTCAACTCCTGGTGTAATGTTTGAGCCATTGTTATAGTCAACTTCCGGATTGTAACCCTTATACTTGGTTATGGTGAAAAGGTTGTCGGCAGCTACATACAAGCGGAGCTTTGATATCAGTCCGTTTGTTGCGCGCTTGATGGCAGACACATTATAACCAAGTGTCAGGTTTGTACAGCGGAAGAATGAACCGTCCTGCAAATAGAAGGTTGACAGACGTGTACTGTTGCTCTGTGTACCTCCGCGCGATGCACTGTATACCCAACCATTACCAGGGTTCTGGCTGTTGCGGTAGCGTTGGTCGACACAAGCATACTGGTTGCCTGAGCCCTCAAGATTAAAGAGGTAGTAGTCCTGACCATCGAGTACCTTGTTGCCATACGAACCATTGAACGAAGCAGAAAGGTCAAAGTCACGGTAATTGCCACTAATGTTGAAACCATAGGTAAACTTAGGATGTGGGTTGCCTATGATAGTCTTGTCGTTGTCGTCAACCACACCGTCGCCATTGACATCCTCAAAATAGAGGTCACCAGGTTCAAGTGGAATACTCTGCGACAATGAGCGTGCGGGACCCTTAATCTTGTAACCGTCCTCAAACTTATGTGTTGTGGCGTTATAATGCTTATTATCCTCTGCAATGTTAGCCATATCCGACTCCTTCACCATGCCAGCCACACGGAATCCGTAGAACATGCCCACGGGCTGTCCAACCTCTGTGATATGAGTCTTATAAGAGCGTTCTGCGCCATTGACAAGGAGCACATTACCACCATCGAGGTCGAGCACCTTATTGCGGTTAAGGCTTATATTACCACTTATGTTTAGGTTATAATCCTTATGTGCCAAGACACGTCCGTCGAGCTGCAAGTCAAAGCCCGTATTGCGTATCTTTGAGTTGGGTAGATTGGTAAGTATGGAGTTTACTCCTGATATTGCCGACATGGGTTGCTCAAAGAGCAAGTCACGCGTATAGCTCAGATAATAGTTGGCAGAGAGCGAGAGTCGACCGCTAAGCATAGAGAAATCTAAACCCAAATTATATTGCGACGTTGTCTCCCATCCTATGGTGTTGTCTTTCACACCACCTGGCTCCATACCCGACACTACAGTACCATTGCCAAACACAGCTCCCTCAGGAGAACTCATCACTGACTGATAGTTGTAGTTGCCTATATTATTATTACCACTCTTACCCCAGCTGGCACGCAACTTCAAAGAAGAGCTATCACCAAAAAGGTCGCGGTAGAAACGCTCATTTGAAGCAGTCCATGCCAATGACACTGATGGGAAGTAGCCCCAACGGTTCTTTGGTCCAAAGAGTGAAGAGGCATCTCCACGGAAAGAAGCTGTAAGATAATATGTATTGGAGAAGTTATAATTAAGACGGGTGAAATAAGACACCATGGTCCAGTTGGACTTCGACGTATTGTAGAGCTGCAAATTGTTTGGGTCGGCTCCATGTCCTGTCACTTCAGTTATATGGTCATCCTCATATCCCGTAGCTTTAACACCAAGTCGGTCATAGGTATTCTTCTGGAGCGAGTATCCTGCCACACCGCTAAAGTTATGACGCTCAGCCCATGTCTTCGAATAGTTTGCAGTGAACTCGCCAAGCCAGTCGTTAGTGTGGGCATTTGTGGCAAGAGCATAAGCGGCAGCATTAGCCTGTGGCGTTCCTGGCAAATAGGCTCCTTTAGAGAGACTTGTAGGGCGATAGAACTCATACTTCTCGTTGTAGGAGAACATACCAAGATTGGCCTTGAGGAACAAGTTGTCTACTGGCTCATAGCTTGCCGTAACGTTAAAGGTGTTACGGTCACCGTTACGGCGTATCTTTGTCTCCTTCACCATAGCCACTGGATTCTCTATCTGCTGGAAACCATACTGCGAGGCATATGATGTCATCTCGCCCTTTATAAGGTTGCCATCATCATCGTAGCATCTGAAAAACGGAGCATAAATCAATGCGCCAAGAACAGCTCCATGATCGAAGCGTCCCTCTTCTATCTCACGGTTCCAATTGGAAGTATGCGAGAAATTAGCACCAGCCTTGAGTCTTTTGCTGATGTTAACGTCCATATTACCACGCAGATTAAAACGGCGCTGTCCAGTGTAACGCACAATACCATCCTGGTTTTGGAAACTACCACTCAATTCGTAACGCATATTCTCATTACCACCGTTCACTGATATATGGTGGCGTTGAGCAATGGCGTTACGGTAAAGCTCATCCTGCCAGTCGGTGTCATACTGAGGAGTCTTCACTGTTTGTGATGCGAAGTCATACAAAAAATCAGGGATGTTTACCGCACTATTTGAGCCACCAAGACGCTCAGCACGCTTTGCATTATCATCACTATAGTAAGAGTCGTTCCAAGTTTTGCCCTTGCTTTGCAGTAGACGGCGATAATAGTTGTTGCGGCCATCTACAACAAGGTCGGCAAACTGATTAGCATTAAGCAAGTCTACCTTCTTGGCAAGTTGGTTTACGCCCAATTGGAAGTCGTAGCCAATGCGTGTTTTGCCTTCCTTGCCACGTTTGGTTGTGATAAGCACCACGCCACCAGCAGCACGCGAACCGTAGATTGCAGCCGAAGCAGCATCCTTAAGCACTTCAATTGAAGCGATGTCTTCTGGATCGAGCAATAGGTCACCACTCGAAGGATAACCGTCGATTACATAAAGAGGATCTGAGCTGGCATTGATTGAAGCAGTTCCACGCACACGAATCTTGGTTGACTGATATGGCGCACCACTTACCTGTGAGATTTGCACACCCGAGACTTTTCCAACAAGACTTTGACCTATGGTTGGTGTAGTTGTGTTGAGTTCACTCGCCTTTATACTTGACACAGCTCCCACAAGATCGGTCTTACGCATTGTCTGGTAGCCGACAACAACAAGCTCATTCAAACTGTGTGTGTCGTCTTTCATTGTAACAACAACGCCATCTGAAGCTTTCACTGTCTGCGGTGTGAAACCAATATAAGAAATCTCCAATTCTGCATTGGGGTTTGACAAACTGATATGAAAATTACCGTCAATGTCGCTGACGGTTGCATTTTTCATTCCTTTCTCTTTAATGGATGCTCCGATGATAGGTTCACCATTAGCATCACATACTTTTCCTGAAATCAATCCCGGCACAGCCTCATCCACTATTGCAATCTTGTTTAAAGCAGCATTCGTTGCAGCGTTTGCCGTGAGTGTAACACTGCCAAGCATCAGCAATGGCAGGGCACAAATCATTTTACCTTTCATTTAATACCGTATTGTTTTTTTATTTACGCTGCAAAATTAGAATGTTAATGTTTCATTGAAATTACAGCATCGTTAATAACGATATATAAAGCTTTACGATTTGATTGCACCTGCCATTTATTGCAAATACTTATTTCAGCAGTTCTTTCAGCAAGAACGTGGCATTCTGGTTGCGTGCCACGCCCTGCGTTATTTTGTATGTGTAGGTCACATCAGTGCCAAGCTCTATCTCAAAACAATAGTTGTGGAAACGTTCTGGTTGCTCATCGGCAAGACGTGAGAGTTCAAGGTCGTGGGTGGCTATGACACCAGTGACACGCTTATTGGACATATATTCGAGGAAAAGGCGCGAACCTCCGAGTTTGTCGGCAGAGTTGGTACCTTTGAGTATCTCGTCGAGAATGATGAGCGTGTTGTCGTGCGAGGCACAGAAAGCTATCAAACTCTTCAGGCGCAACAGTTCGGCATTGAAATAGCTTATGCCACGCGTCAGGTCATCGGTGGTGCGCATACTTGTGAATAATGGGAAGACAGAGATGCGCAACTGGTCGGCAAACACTGGCAGACCGTTCATGGCAAGAATCCAGTTCACCCCGAGCGAGCGAAGGAAAGTGCTCTTGCCAGCCATATTAGCACCAGTTATTATATAATAGTTGCGTTCGGCAATGTTGAAGTCGTTTCGCACAGCGTGAGAGCCAATGAAGGGATGATACAATCCGCGAGCCTCGCAGACCACATCATTGCCATTCACCACCTCAGCCCTTACTCCCTGAGGCTCGTTATAGCGGAACGTAGCCATCGACACAAGAGCATCCATCTCGTTCACAGCCGCTATCCAACGGCTCATCTGCATAGTATAGTGACGCTGCCACAAGGCAAAACGGCGCAGCAGACGGAAGTCGCTGAGTGTGAATATGTCCGCGAATATCAGTCCAAGTATGTTTCCACGGCGGTCAAGCCCTGCAAGAATCTTCTCTATCTCGCGAAACGAGCCTATAGCTCCTCCCGTAGCACCAACAAGCCTGCCTATAAGTCCCTTGTCCACCCTACATACGGATTCTTCACTCTTCGCTCTTCCCTCTTCGTTTAAACCTCTTCCCTCTTCGTTTAAACCTCTGTCCTCGCTGATAATCCTCACCAACTTCACGTAGGCAGCCATCTGTCCATGCAGCTTACCCACAGTGCGGCTTATCTCCATAAGTTTTGCATGACATAATCCGAGCACAATGCCCAGTTGGGCCAACGCCCACACCACAGCCACATTAGAAGGCACATCGGTCATGGCAGCAAGCACAATGGTGGCTATCAGTCCTATCCCCATGAACATAGCCACAGCCATAGCCAGAGGCGACATAACCCATTTGCTCACCTTAACATCACTTACATCGCGCATGGCACGAGCCACGGCATCGGTGTTTATCTTTTCGGCAATGCCCACAGCACAGAACTCGGTGCGCCAATCAGGGCAATGCGCAAGAATGTCAATGGCATCGCCACGCTGACGAATGCGCTCTACGGGCGAAAGCTCAGCGTCAAAAACATCGGCACAGTCAGCCACTACGCCATCCTTGCCTATAGGTTCAGCCGAAAGCAAGGCGGCAAGTCGGTCGCTGCCACCCGTTGTCACACTGCGGTCGATGCGCTGAAAGAGCGACTTATTGCCAAAGACATCCATGTCCATAGTGAAAGGATGCTGCGGGTCGGCATAGCGTTCGCCATCGTCAAAGGCAGAATAGTCGCCATCGAGATAGGCCAACTCTCTGCTGCAAACCTCGCGCAAAGCCTCAAGCCACTCAGTCCGGGCCTCGTTTTGCTCGTCCATGCGGCGTATCACAACATATATTATTATCGACAACACAGCAGCCCACACGCCCATACTGCCCCACTCCAACTGAGCGTAAGCAAATATGAAAGCAATGAAAAGGGCAAACGACGCTATCTCGCCACCCACAAACAGTCGGTTGCGACGACGGTGTATTGCTATGCGTGCAGCAAGCGAATCCATCCGCGAAGAGTAATATTCCTTGGGAGTAATCATTTCTTAGTAAATAATCTAAATGAACTATCAGAAGTTCAGTAATCAAATATTTAATATTGTATATACTTCATCTGAAGCCTATATAGCCTGCCTCTCCTTCAGTTCCAGATACCTATTCACCACATCCACCGATAGGTTCTGCGGCGTGGTTAGCATACTCAATATGCCATGCTGGCGCAATTGCGACACGATGAGTCGCTGCTCATAGAGCATTTTCTCCACAATCACGTGCTGGTAGTATTCCTCTGTAGAGCGTGGAGAACTGTTGACGAAGTCGCGCATCTCGTTGTCGGCGAAGAACACCACAAGCACTTTATGCCGCAAGTTAAGCTGCTTGAGATAAGGCAGTTGGCGCGTCATGGCCTGGGTGTTGGCAAAGCTTGTGTACACGACAAGCAGTGAGCGTTTGGTGAGTCGCTTGTTGATAGTGGCAAGCATATCCCCGAAGTCGCTCTCGCTCCACCTTGTCTGCTGCGAGTACAAAGCGTCGAGCAACCGCTCCATCTGTCCATGACGGCGCGATGGGGCAACGAATGTGTCGGTATGGTCGGCAAAGCATACAAGTCCTGCCTTGTCGGCCTTGCGCACAGCCACATAGGATAGCATGAGCGAGGCATTTATGGCATAGTCGAGCAGAGTCATGCCCTGGAACGCCTGCTGCATAGGCCTGCCCTTGTCAATGACCGACACTATCTGCTGCGACCTCTCGTCCTCGTAGACATTCACCATGAGCTGATGTCGGCGAGCAGATGCCTTCCAGTTGACCGAACGGTAGTTGTCGCCCTCCACATATTCCTTTATACGCTCAAACTCAGTGTTGTTGCCAGCACGGCGTATGCGCTTCACGCCCATCTCGGTAAGGCGGTTGTTCATGGCAAGCAACTCATACTTATGAAGCATGAGATACGAGGGATAGACCTTGGCATCCTGAGGTTCGCCGCATGTGTAGCGACGCTCGGCAAGCGACAAAGCCGACCTCACAAACACACGTATTCTGCCAAAGCCATACACCCCACGCTGCGTGGGGCGCAGCTTATACACTATTGTCTTGCCCTCGCGTGGCTTAAGCCTCAGCAGGAAGTCAACGTCGCGACGCTGAAACACAAACGGAGTCTCGTCGATGACAGTTAGCCTCAACGCAAAGGGATAGCTACTCTCCACGCGCAGACGTATGTCGTTGTCGTCGCCGTTTGACAGTCTGTCGGCAAGCTGTCGCGAGGCAACAATGCCACGCCTACTGTAAAGAATTGCAATATCGGCAATGGTGGCAGCGAGGAGCAGCCACACTGCCGCCATGCCCACAGTGTAGAACGGAGCACTGTAGTTGCCAGTTGCGAGCAGCAGGATGGCAACTATGGCGAATACGTAGAAACGGGTTGTAAGATACATTCTCTCTATGTTTTGTTTACTTAGGCACTTCCACCTTTTCAATTAGTTTTCTTGCCACGTCCAAGGGAGTGAATCCCTCCATCTCGGTCTCGGCAGTGAGTTGCAGTCGGTGCTGCATCACGTAGGGGGCAACAGTCTTTATGTCGTCGGGAGTGACAAAGTCGCGACCCTGAAGCAAAGCGTAAGCCTTGGCACACTGAAGCATGGCAACCGACGCACGAGGCGAGCATCCCACATACACAGCTCTTGACTCACGGCTCTCGGCAACTATCTGAGCAATGTAGCGCAACAAAGAAGCGTCGACCACAACAATGTCGAGCATGTCACGCAGACCGAGCAACTCGTCCTTGGTTATCACTGGCTGCACATCGTCAAGACGCGAGAAATTGGAGCGTGCATTATGCCGGTTCAATATCTCCACCTCCTCTTCCACCGAAGGATAACCCATCGTTATCTTCATCAGGAAGCGGTCGAGCTGTGCCTCGGGCAAACGATACGTGCCCTCGTGTTCCACCGGATTCTGCGTGGCAATGATGGTGTAGACATCGCCCATGGCATAAGACGTGCCGTCGATAGTGGCTTGGCGCTCCTCCATAACCTCGAAGAGTGCAGCCTGAGTCTTGGCAGGAGCGCGGTTGATTTCGTCGGCAAGCACAATGTCGGCAAAGGCAGGTCCGGGATGGAAGTCAAACTCCGATGTCTTCATATTAAACACCGATGTACCGAGAACATCGCTCGGCATTAGGTCGGGAGTGAACTGCACACGCGAGAAACGCGCGTCGATGAGTCGCGACACAAGACGTGCGAGTAGAGTCTTTGCCACTCCGGGCACACCCTCAAGCAGCACATGTCCATCGGCAATGACGCATGTGAGCAACAGGTCCACGGCTTCTGTCTGTCCTACAATTATTTCGGCTATACGCTGCTTTATCTCGCCCGTCTTTCGGGCAAAGGCAGTAAGGTCGGTTCTTGTTTCCATTGTTTATATTTCGATTTTTTTGTTTTCTACATATGTTATTACTTTCTCTCTACAGTTTTCCTGCTATTCGGTTCATGCAGTCCACCGCCCAGCGCATTTCCATGTCGCTCAGCGTTCCCTCGGTCCAATAGTCCATACGCAGACGACCTATCTCCTCGTCCAAGGTTTCCTTGTCAAGTCCGGTACGGCGGGCCATGAGAGCTATGGTAGCATCATCGGGTTTGGCATCTACTATATCCACAGCCAATGTCATGCGTATGCGCTCGGCAAAGAGTAGGAACTTCTTGCGCACGAGGTCTACATTGTCTCCCCGCTGCCAGTAGAGCGTACCCACGAGTCGCGCAAACTCCAAGCTATGATTCTTTGGCTTGGCCACAACGGGAATGATGCGCTGTCGGCGACGTGCCTTGAACACGCAGAACAGCACCGTGACAAAAGCCAACAGATACCACGCTCGCCTAAGCTCACGACTGCCAAGCACATAGCGCATGGGCGACATCTCGGCTTCCAACTCGTCGTAACTCTTCATGTAGCTTGTGGTGCGCAATACTGGGCAGTCGGCTATTTGCGTCATCAGTCGCATCAGCAAGGGCGAGACTTCGTGGGTGAGCACACCATAGTTGGTGAAGACATACGGCATGGAGACGACGATAAGCTCGCCCTGCCCCACCTTTCGCTTCACTGCAACCGGAAATTCACAGCTTGTGTCCTCATCCGCTTGCTTGCCTTGCCAGTCGTAATCGTAGTCATAGTAGTCCCATTCCAATTGTTTCAGTTCGCCCTTGCTGCGTGCCTTTTCCTTAAGATGCTTGAGTTGCGTTGGGAAGAATGGACATTGCACATCGGGATATGAATAGTTTAGGGTGCTGAGCACAAGCGAGTCATACTTCACGGAGTCAATGCGATGGCGGTCGGTAATCACGATTCCCGACACAAGCTGACTGAACAGTCGGTAGTTGCGTTGAGGGAACACGGGGTCGTCTGTTCGCCATCTCACCGTGTCATATAGATCATGGTCGCCATTGCGAAGCATACCCTTCACCGTAGGCAACCAAAATTGCGAGCCAAGATGAACATTCACACCATAGTTGTAGGCGAGAATGGAGTCGGTTTCTGTGAAACCCGCATTATGATAAGCAAGCATAATCTTGGCTCCACGATGCAACAGACGGTCCATGGCTTCAAAGTCAAGCTCTTTCATATTAAGGTAATCGCATAGCACGAGAATGTTCTTCCCCTGCAAATCAGCATTGCCTAACAATTGTTTGAACGTACGACGCTCCACACTATACCCCTTGGGCATCGACTGCGCCATCACACTGTCGAACACATAGCAACCGAAAGGCTGGCGATCGGCATAGGCAAAGGTTGCCTTCCACGTAAACGTTCGAGGCATACGCTGACCAAGAGCGAAGCAGAGGAATGTGGCTATCACTATACCTATTATATATATATGCAGTCGCTTCATTGCCCGCCTCCTTTCTGCTCTGTTTCTTTCGACATGATGTCCGCCACATCCTTTGCCATAGTCTCAGCCATGGTTTTGGTGGCTTCAAACCCGCCATACCTCACACGTATGAACACTGCGGTAGTACGGTTGAACAGCTCGTCGGGATATTCACGCACGTATTGCGCGGGAGTCTTCGAGGGTTGCCAATCGATGATATTGGCATCGCTCAAGTGGCGCAATGCCTGAAGATAGCTCAGGCGCACAGCCTCGCGATAGTCGCCACGCGACATGGCCTGGGCAATGGCAGCGGGAAAGTCGATGCCATAGATGGTGTCCTCCACCACCTCATATTCCTCCTTAGCCTTGGCACCACGGCGCAACACGTGCAGCAATTCGGGATGACGATAGAACACAAACAGCACGATTGCCACTATAGCCGAAAAGCCAAGCACATACCACACCACATTGCTCCAGTCGCCCAACATAGTATTGCCGAAAAGCCTGTCCACAAGATCGGCAATCCTACGCTCAATCCAATCCCAGAGCGAAAAGCCAGAGCCTCGGAACTCAGCGTCATAGTCGAACTCAGGATTGTCGCGCCACCGGGCTATCAGCAGAGTGTCTACAGACAGTGTATCAGTCATAACCATTGGCATTGTCGAAGAATTCGTCGCCATCAATTTTCTCGCAGGCATGACCATACTGATAGGCAAGCGCCACAAGCATCACGGCATAGCCAATGTAGCTGGCATACACGTAGACAATGGCCGACAGATACTGAAGGAATGAATACCAAACGGAGTTGGTGAAGGTATATTCGCCTGAGGTTTGAACAGCAAACAACGCCTTGAACATGGTCATCATGAGGAACGGCAAACCAAGCACGCCGAGCACCATGCCCACCATAAGACCAACAACTATCGTCACTGCCACCACGCCGCGCCATGTCTTGAATCCATACACAAGCGACTTCTTGAGACCTGCCCAAAAGCCTATCTTCTCAAAGGAGAATACGGGGACTACCATCGCTATCGGTGGCAAAAGCATAAGCACAATGGCATATACAAAGATAACAACCAACACAACGCCTGCCTCGTTGGAGCCTAAAGACGTGGTCAATGTGGCAAACACCACTGCCGCTACCACCATAAACACCATAAGCACAACGAAGAAGAGCAGAAAGGCCCCTATTGCCTTGCATGCCGAACGCACTTGGCGCATCATCAGCGGACGAAATTGAGCGAAGGTAATGCTGTTAAGGTTGGGATGGGCAGGTGTGCCGTCGGCGTTCTGCTCATGATACAGTTGCATGAGTGTATAGACTATACATATAAACAATACTGTGGCTATGATTCCAAACACCATGAGCGCACCATAGTTGAGGGCGAAACCCACAAGTGTGTCGCTCACATCACCGTTGCCCACCATGTCGCCATACATGCTCGACATGAGCGTATTGACGTTTAACGCTTGCAGCAAGCACAGAGGCAGCAACACAATGGTGAGCATACGCAACAGCACTCGCCAGTTGGCGGTGATGAAGTCGGTGGTGTCGGTAAACTTGTCGCTGAAGGTGCGGCGACGGTAAAGAGGGGGAACTTGATGCTGTATGAAACCCATATCTTGATAATTTTTAATGATTTACGAATGATGATTTTCTGTTCTGAAACCATGGCAACACCACATAGTAGCCTAAGACAAACGCCAAGGAAAGCAGTATGAACCCTAAGCGCAAGCCGTCGGCTATCTCGGTGTGACGGGTGATGTAGCCCTCAACGAATCCGGCAACGATGAACACCGGCACCGTGCCTACAACTATCTTCAATCCGCGCTTTGCCCCCTGGCGGAAGGCATAGAAGCGCGAGTAAGTGCCTGGGAAAAGCCAACTATTGCCTATGGCGAGTCCTGCGGCTCCTGCTACGATGATGGCCGAAATCTCAAGAGTGCCATGCAGGAATACGGCAAGCATCGACTCGCCTAACAACCCATGCTGGGCGAAGAATGTCTCGAAGCAGCCGAGCATTATGCCATTGTACAACAGCAGTAATGCGCTGAACAAGCTCGACATAAGTCCAAAGGCGAAAACACGAAACGCCACGCCTATGTTGTTGATGGTTATGCCGAGGAACATTGTGCTCTCCGCTCCACCGTCGTACACAGCCATCGGTGTGCCGTTGGATATGTTCTGCAACGTCTGCTCCACATAACCGTCGCCAAGGATTATCCGGCAGAAGTCGGGCTCAGCCAACTGCGACGCCACCCCAATAAGCACACTGATGCAGAACACCACGAACGACGCAAGCAGATGACGCCGTTCGGCATACATCGTGGCCGGCACCTCACGCGTCCAGAACGTGATAAGGCGCGAACGTCTCTCGCGCTTGTTGCGGTAGATGGCATTGTGGAGCACAGCCGCCAAGTTGTTAAGATACATGGCGATGCGCGACGAAGGATAATGTGTGTAGGCAAAGGCAAGGTCGGCTGTCACGTCGCTATAGGCATCGGCTATGTCGTCGGGCGTCTCCTGCGATAGGTCTTTGGTCATTATCTCCACATGTTCCCACTTTTCTATGTTGTTTTGTATGAATGTGAGTTCGTTCATTGCTTGCGGGTTAAAATAATTGCGTTTATGAATGGCAAATTTAAAGAAAAAAGTTAAATTTGCAATCAAAAATCAAAAGAAAATATATGTCGGACATTACAACAGGCAATTTTGTCTGCATAGAGCAGACTCCAGCAAACGTAGGCGACCGCATCGTGGGGCGCATCATCGACCTTGTGCTGATATCTGTATATTTGTACGCCGCAGGATCATTCCTGCGCCACACTCCAGGATTCAGCGACGATGTCATGCAGGGCATTTACGTGTTTCTCGTGTTTCTGCCTGCCCTTGCCTACACATTCCTCTCAGAACTGCTGTTTGACGGACAGACCGTGGGAAAATATGCCATGAAGACACGTGTGGTAATGGCCGACGGCTCGTCGCCAACGGCAGGCGCGCTGTTTCTAAGATATGTGTGCGAGATTGTTGATATATGGATGAGCTGCCTGGGACTGGTGTTCATACTCGCCACACGCCGCCACCAACGGCTTGGCGACCTTGCTGCGGGCACTATGGTGATACGCCAAACCGACATGAGCCGCATGCACATCTCGCTTGGCGAATTTGCCTACGCCCGCCGAGGATATAAGCCCACATACGACAATGCGGCGCAACTGTCGCCTCATCAAGCCGACATATTGCGCCGCACTGTAGCACCAGATGCCAAGGCATCTGACGAACGTATAGAAAGTCTTGCCGCCAAAGTAGCTCGGGTGATGCAATTGCCTGCCAATGCCGACTGGGGCAACAGCCGCGAGTTTCTCACCACTGTGCTCAACGACTACCTTTATCTCACTACTCAAAATAGAAGCTGAACACCACCATTTTGGTCTTTGCCTCGGATGCCGACTGGGCATACTTCAGAAGGTTCTTGTCGCGAATCTCCTGCGGATGCTTTGTATCGAGCGTGTTGCCAAGAGCATAAACAAACTTAAGCTCTGGTCGCAACTTGAAGAAAGGCAGGTAGAAATCGCATCCCATACCCAATTCCAGGGCAAACGTCTGACGCTTGAGCTTAAGGTAGTCGCTGGTCTTGGAACTGAGGTTTATCATTGGCGACACGCCAGCCATGAGATAAGGACGATGGTTGTTGAAGCGTGGCGCGGCAAAGATAATGTCGGCAGAGCAAGCTATATAAGCCGACTTCATGTCTTGACGCGACTCATCGGGCTTGCCATTGGCGTCCAAAGTCTTGAGGTCGCGGAACACAATGTGGCGCGAACCGAAATACATCGTAGGAGCAACACGAAACTGGAAATGCTGTGACAAGCGAAACTCGCCAAGCACACCTACGTTAATGCCCGAGTCCCAACGGCTTTGGTCGGTGGTGACAAGCGTCTCCTGCTGTGTGCCATCTTCGCCCACAATTATCTGCGGACCGGCATTCATCAACTCCACATCCTGCACATGAGTGCCCACTATCACGCCAAAGTGGAACGGGCGCAAGTCGGTGTACGGACGGTTCTCTACCGTTCGGTCCTGGGCGGAGGCTGCAAAGAGCACCGCCATACACATATATATAATGGTGGCTAATCTTTTCATTGTACATTATATAACGCCATTTTCCATGGTTTATTGCCCATGCCTCCACATATTACGAAAACCTCTGAAGAAAAATATATTGCCGTAAGAAGTCCAATGATGCCGTGGCTGCTGCAGACTTCAGCGTTGAACATCTGGCAAGTGCTCATTGTCTCGTCAGACTCAATGAGGTCAATGATGTTGTACGGCATCTGATTGTCACCTCCCCACGGGATGTACTTCATCTTGTCGTTGATGATGATTGGTGCGATGTTATGCTCCTCCTTGAAGACTTCAGATGTCTTGGAGGTGAAGGCTGCGGAGGCGTGGGCACCGGGGATGTTATGGACGGATGTAAATGTTAGTGTATCGGGCATGGTATGGTGTTTTGGGGCAAAGATATATTGTAGTTCAATCCTCGGAAAAGACATAAAACTATTGAATAGTTTTCAACTTGTTGAGAACA
>ERZ1026888.415-NODE-415-length-24157-cov-33.106672_pt1 | contig 24157 bp, 14 predicted proteins | sample MGYA00380174_ERZ1026888 | MGnify/ENA primary metagenome ERZ1026888 (study PRJEB33269, sample SAMEA4719810) | human gut metagenome | biome: human-associated habitat; feature: organic feature; material: feces | place: Cameroon | collected 2013-10 ...
ATTTGATTTCCACGAGTTTCACGGTGCTGTTGAGTCCGCTTGGCACAGGAGTCCATTTCTCGTAGGTGGTCTTCTTGTAGTTGATGTCCACCACGTTGATTTCCTTCATCTTGCGCCACTTCACGCCCTGACGGTCCATTTCTGCGATGCGGTTGGCTGGCAGGTTGGTTACCTCGATGCGGAGGGTGTTCTTGCCCTTTACCAGCTTGTCCTGGCAGTTGAGGATGTAAGGCACAGCCCAGGCGCAACCCACGTACTCGCCGTTGATATAGACACGGGCACTCTCACGAACATCGCCCAGGTCGATGGCCCACTGCTTCTTGGCATCATCCTTCGACAGCTTGATGGTGGTTTCGTAAACACCTGTTCCCATCATCACCTTCGCCTTGTCGCTGAGGTCTTCCCAAGACTTTACGCCCTTCAGGTTGAAAGTTTCGCCCACTTTAGGAGCATCTTCCGTGAATGACAGCTTCCAGGCATTCCCTGTCAGGTCGATGGTCTTGCTATCCGCAGCAGCGATGGCTTCCTTGCCGCCTACCTTCACCTTAGAACTGAGTTTCCACTCATTCACGGGTTTGTTCGATGTGATGAGGATGCGGCTCTCGCCACTCTTCAGGTTCAGCTGGATACCCTTGTCGCCGATGGTTGCCTCGTGGTATTCGCCCGTCATAGGGTTGTACCAGATGCCATGCTTCTCGTTCACGGCCAAAGCCACGCTGGAAGCGATGTCCTTGCTGGTGAGGTTGGCGATGAAGTAATGATGGCCGATGCTGTTGGCACGGCGAATCATCTTCAAGCCCAGGTTCTTTCTCATCAGTTCCGGTTTTGCCGCCTGTTCCATTGCCTTGATATTATCGCCCTTGATAATCTTGGCACCTTGTGATTTCAATTCTGATATATGCTCAATCACGTCGCTTGGCATGATGTTGTTGCCAGGAATGATGATACCCTTGTATCGGGTTCCGGCAGCCGTTTCAATCATGCCGTTCTTAAAGGTACACGTGCGAAGGTACTTGTCGCTGATGTAATCGCAGTCGAATCCTGCCTTGTCGATGTCGAGAATCACCTTGATAAACTCTGGTGCTTTCTTCGCCATGCTGTGGATATCGAATTGCATCAGCCAGTTTTTGGTATCCTTGCGCCACATATCTCTTACTGGCAGATAAACCAGAAAATCATTGTCTGGCTGTCCCCACTGCAGATAGGTCTGGCAGTTGGTGATGTACTTCATCAGTTCCGGAGCGTCGCGCCAGATGCTGTTGGTAGGACTCATATCCACCGAAGCATAGAACTTCCAGCCTGGCCATGTGTCGTTCTTGGGCGAATAGGCTGTGCCATGGAAGAACATGTGGTTTACGCCGGCACAGAACATCAGGTCCATATCCGGTTTCATCTGGCTCAGGGATGTGCGGAAGTGCTCGGTGAGCCAGGTGAAGGTTTCGCTGGATGTATATTTCTTTCCGGTGATGTGCGCAGCCGATGGAGCATATTTCAGCATACTGAGGTCGCTGAAGTTAGGACGGGTCTTGCCCGGATCCTTGCGCAGTCCCTTGATGCCGAAATCGGTCAGTCCGAAGCCTTCAATTTCCGGGATGTCAACGGCTGCATAGCAGTCGATGAGGTTGGCTGGTGAACCGTGTGCCTGGTTGCGGGTGATGGCACCACGCTTGTTTGCCCATTTGGTCCACTGTTCGGTGAAGTTATGGAGCAGCATGTCGCCCAGGGTTTCACGGTAATCGCTTACCACCACAGCATCGCCATCAAGGAACTCTGGGAACTTATCCTGCAGCTTGTATCCGTGATATTTCTCGAATTCTGTCAGGAGGTTAGGAGTCCAGTTGGCGCCATACACCTCGTAGCTGTCATTGAAGAAGGTATGCGGATATGGAGTCTTCGATGCTACGAAGGCACTGTCGATGTGCTGCAGATAATTCGCCACGGCAGTAGAGTCGAAGTGGTCGATAACGTATCCCTCTCCTCCAGGTGCGGCACGCTTCACCTTCTGACGGGTGCGGCTTTCATAGAGAGCGATGACGCGTTTCTTGTATTTTTCACCTTCTACAGGGAATGCCTTGATGACCTTCAGTTTGGCGAAGGCACGTTCTTTCTGTGGCACGTTGAATTCTATCTCCATCAGTTTCTGCTTCACATCCACGATGGTATCTACGAACACCGCCTTGCATGCAGCTTCGCTGATAGGCACCCAAGGACCTCCGAAAGGCCAGCCTGTTCCGGTGGCCATATCCGTCTCGATGCCCACCTGCTTGTTTTCCTTCTCCACGAACTTGAGCATGTCCATCCATTTAGGCGAGAGATAAGGGATATCGTTCTTGTCGTTGCCCTGCACACCATAGAGCGGTGTGATTTCCACGGCACCGATACCAGCCTTGGCGTATTCGTCAAGGTTCCACTTCAGGTTTTCCTTATCTACGGCAGATCCCATCCACCACCATCTTACGCCCGGTTTGGCTTCCTGCGTAGGGGTAGGGAGGAACTGAGCCTGGCAGTTGAGTGACGACATCAATGCCATGGCAAAGGATAATCCTATGAATTTATGTTTTTGTTTATTGTTCATCATATTGATGGCTTTTAAGTTTATCTTATTGATTATTAACTTCAATGTTTATTACTTCGTAACTTCAATGTTTGTTACTTCGGTTGCAAAGATAATGAAAAATACTCAATTATATCTGTCTTATGGTCCTTAAAAATGTAAAATAGTACAAATTGCTAGGTATTTTGCCAAAAAGTCAAGGAATTGCACACAAAAGAAGACCTCGCAAAATGCAAGGTATAAAAAAAAGATAAGGTGGTCATCGGCTGATGATCACCTTTCCTTTTGATGGTTCTATCTGAATCAGATATTTTTCGTCTTTATATTTGACGGCAAGGTTCTTGCCTGCCTGTGTCGCCTTGATGGGTTGGAAATCCAAAATCAGGGTGAGTGGTACTTGGAAGATGTTCTTGTTGAGTTTCATCTTCGGGGTAACCATTACCTGGTTCTTCTTGGCTCTTATCTTCAGGGTGGTGTTGTCACGCTCCTGCTGGTAGGCTGCCACATCATGAAAGGTAGCAATCCAGAGTTTCCCATTCTGGGCTTGATTCAGGGCGTAATCGAACATTTTCCAGAGACGGGTCTCATCGCCGAAGCTGTCGTATCCCATGCGGATGCCGTGGGTCATTGTTACTGCCCATTCACCTTTATCAATCACTCCTTGCAGATAATTCTCAAACCATTCCTGAGTACGCTTGCTGCCAAGACTAACCTGATAGGTGCGCGTACCCACACGATCTTTACTGCAATATGCCACCGCCCCGTCGCTCTTCCTGTTGCCTGGATAGAAATAGGTGCGAGGGAAGATGCCAGTGTGCTGATAGATGAGTGTGTCGTTGTGCTGCACCTCGTAGCGCAGTTCATCCTGAGTCAGTTTTGATATGTTCTTGTGGTTGTAGCCATGACTCGTCATCTCCTGTCCATCCAGCGCCATTTCTTTTGCCTGTTCCCAGGTAAAGGTTTGCTTCTCGGGGTTCTTGGGCTGTTGGTTCATGCGTGAACCGATGAGGCAGAAGGTGCCCTTGATGCCCAGTTCTTTCATCTTCGGGAAAAGGATGGAGTATTGCTCTTTGAGACCATCATCGAAGGTAAAGGAGATGGCAGCCTTTCTGTTGTCGGCATACTTGGCGATGGAAATACTTTGAGCATGAATGCCCGAAGGCACCATGCTCAAAAGTGAAAATATAATGTAACCTATTGATCTCATGCCTTTACTTCAGAAGTTTTTTCTTCTCAATAAGCTGGAACATCTTGTTGCCCAATTCCTGAGCCCCCTCGGCATCGAAGTGCAGAACATCGTTGCGCAGGCTGGCATTTGGTACATCTATCACATAGATATTCTTGTCTTCCTGGGCAAGTTGATGCTGCGCATCTTCCACCCCTTGGCTCCACTGCTTACTCTTATGTGAGATTCCACCTATTATAATAGGTAGGTTGGCATACTTCTTATTGCCAGTCTTCTCTACAAGATAGGTGCGGATATAGGTGAGCATCTGCTTCAGGTTGTGATAGTAGTTCTTTGCCTGATGGCGGTCGCTTTCTCCCTGGTGCCAAAGCATGAATTTGATGTCGTATCCCTCTGGCAGATGGCTCAGCTGGTTGTCGATGCAGGCCCCGATATTCTCGGTGAAAGCCTTGAGCAGGCTCTTTCCGCCCTTGTCGGAAGCCACGTTTTTGGCAAGGTATTCTGGTGAAGCATTCCAGTATTGCTTGCTGGTGCTGGTGCAGAGGGTGTCGATGGCTGTGCCGCCCAGACTCTCCTTGATGACGTAGAAATTCTTCTTCAGTTTTTTCTCTACGTTCCAATATACGATGGCGTCATAAGCCCAGCGTCCCGGCTTGTTCTTATTGTAGATTCGAGGCCAGAAAGTCTCAAATTTTCCTTCACCCGACAGACTGCTGGAGCCAAAACTCCACTGGCAGTATTTGTATTTCTGCTGTTGTATTTCGGCAGGAAGTTCTGTATTCATCACTCTACTATCGGTGTTCGACTGTCCTGCTGTGAGTATCACCACTGCTGGCTGTTTCTTGGCAGCTACCGGCATCAGACTCATGGCTGCGAATAAAATGCAGATAATTTTCTTCATCTTATGATTTTTTTTGAGATGATTTTGCGTCATATTAGTAACCCTTGTTCTGGGTGTATAGACCCTTTCGTACTTCTATCTGACTTTGCGGGATAGGATAGAGATACATGTCGGCATTCACACGGTTGGCATATTGTCTGTAGGTGCCATTCTCGGTATCATCATCGTTGATGAACATCTGTTTGATGGTATCTACATACTCGTTTCTGCGAACCAGGTCAAACCATCTCACGCCTTCTTCGGCAAGTTCGTATCTGCGCTCATCCTGCACAGCCTTCTGGAATTCTTCTTCAGATAAGTTGATGTCCAGATCAGCAAGTCCTGCGCGGCGACGTATCTTGTTCACCACTTCTCTGCCTTCGATGGTATTGCCCACGCACTCTGCATAAAGCAACATGATGTCTTCGATGCGGAGTAGCTGGAAGTTTTGTGGCCAGTAGCTGCGATCAACGATAGTGGCATCCATATCCGACATTCCAAACTTGGCACGCTTCACCTTGCTTTCGAAATACTTTGTATAGAACGTTTTTCCTTCGCTGGTTACGATGTTACCGTCTTCATCTACAGTCTCCTTGAGGTTGAGGGTTCCGTCGGCACGTTTGTCTATATATTCTCCCGTAATTTCATCTTTGGCAATGAAGTGGCGCTGGAGTCCTCGTTCTATATAAACGTGGGTACCAGTCATGAGGTTGTTGCCGCACCAGTCTGTGCCTGGGTTGCTATGTACGGTGAGTGTTACCATCGGATTGCCCTGTCCGGCTTCTGCGATATACTGAATCTCGAAGATGGCATACTTGTTATCGTTCTCGTGCAGCCAGCTCTGGTTCCAGGCGTCCATGTCGGCCATCCAATACTTGTTCCTGGCTGTGGCATAATCGATAACCTCCTTGAAGAGCTGTTGTGCCTCTGCTTTCTTGGCTGTATCGTTGAGTGGGAAGCCTGCCATGGTGAGATATACTTTACCCAGGAATCCCTTGGCTGCCACCTGGGTAAGGCGCTCGTTGTGTGCCTTGTCCTGATAGTCGGAAGCCGTCTCTGCCAGGTTTTCTACCGCATACTGCAAATCGGGTACGATGATGCTGTTATATACATCTACCGCCTCGCTCTGTCTCAATTCAAACGACTGGTTGGTAGTGAGAATATGGGTAGGAGCAGGAACTCTGCCAAAGAATCTGACCAGGTCGAAGTAAGCCAGGGCTCTGATGCAGCGTGCCTCTGCCTTATACTGCTTCTTTACTTTCAGGTCGTTGAAGTCGAGTGCCTCTATTTTGTCGAGGAAGGTGTTGGCGGCGGATACAATCTTGAAGTAATCGCTCCAGCATCCCGACACGATGTTGTCGGTAAGAAGACCATTGGCATTAAAGGTGGCCACATCGGCATAGTCGTTCTGCTTGCTGTCTGTGAGTACCCAGGTATTGTCTGAACGGAGTTCGCTCATGGCGAAGAGATACTTAGGTATAGGCTTCAGCGTTCCGTAAAGTCCGGTAAGAGCCTGGTCCATCTGAGCTTCTGTCTGGTAGAAGTTATCAGTGGTCTCCGTATTCTTTGGTGTTACCGTGAGGAAATCATCACAGGCTGTGAGACTCAGGGCTGCTACACCTATTATAATATACTGATATAGTTTCATAATCGTTTTGCTTGTTTAGAATTGAATGTTTACACCAAAATTGAATGTTCTTGCCATTGGATATGCTCCGTAGTCGTAGCTTGAGATGCGGCTCGATGAGTTGTTGCTCTCTGGTGAAAATCCACCATCGTATGAATCAATCATGAACACATTCTCTACGCTGGCACTGAGGCGCACGTTGCTGATGAATGCCTTCTTAGGCATGCGCCAGTTGTAAGACAGGGTGATGTTCTTCAACTTGATGAAGTCGCTGCTGTAGAGCCAGCGGTTGTCATACTCCTCGTTGATACCCGCTCCCCATGCACGTGGTGTATGGCCATCGCCCGGATCGCTCTCTGAGAACCACATGTTCTTCCACTTTCTCAATACATTCACCGATGTTCCCATACCCTGACGGTCGAAGGCACGGCCTAGCGCACCATATATCTTACCACCAGTCTGTGCCGTAATGAGGAAAGAGGCTGTCCAATTCTTATACTTGAAACTGTTGGTCATACCATAGGTGCATGATGGCTGCGGATGTCCCATGTGAACACGGTCGGCCTCGGTAATCTTACCATCTGGCACACCATCTGGACCACTGACATCACGATAACGAACCGTACCTACTACCGAACCTGTCTGGGTAGGATATTTCTTCAAATCCTCGGCAGTCTCGTAAACGCCTACAGCATCATAGAGATAGTATTCGCCTGCAGGGCGACCCACTTCAATAACCTGGGTAGAATGGTCATAGCCTGTAAAGATGGTAGAGTTAGCTCCCAAGTCAATCACCTTATTCTTGTTCCAGGAGAACTGGAAGTTGGTGGTCCAGTGCAATCTTCCCGTCAGGTTCTCTGTTTTCAATTCCAGTTCGATACCCGTGTTCCGGATATTGCCCACATTGGTATATCCACGTGTATAACCCATATCGGCAGGCAGGGTAATCTGATAAAGCATATCACGGATATTCTTCATGTAGTAATCCATAGACAAAGAAATGCGATTGTTGAAGAGCCCCAGGTCGATACCGGCATTCCATGAATCCGTCTTCTGCCATCCCAAATCATCATTGGCGGTGCTTCCCGGGATGAAACCCGTGGTCAGTTTGCCGTCCTGGCTATAGTTGCTGTTACTGAGTATGCCATAGGCAGAGTTGCTCGGGATAGAGTTAGAGCCATTTACACCATAGCTTATACGGAGTTTTGCCTGATTTACCAGCCAGTTGTTCTTCCAGAACTTCTCGTTGCTGGCTCTCCATGCACCAGAAACGGCAGGGAAGGTGCCCCATTTCTTATTCTTTCCGAATCGGCTGCTACCATCTCTTCGGATGCTGGCATTGAGTAAATAGCGGCTATCGAAGCCATATTCTGCACGGCCAAAGTAAGATACCAGTCGGTCTTCTGTGTTATAAACAGCAGATACATTCTTCAATGTAACGGTGGTCATATCCGAGAATCCGCCATTCAGGGCATTGTTTGGATATTGTGTGGCACCAATGGTGTAAGAACTTCCGTCCTTGGTCATTTCCACAGACCAGCCGCCCACCACATTGAGATGATGCTTGCCGAAATCCTTATTATAAGTGGCAGTGGCTTGACCTAAATATTTATGGCTGCGACTACCTGTCCAGCTTCCGTCGCTATAATATCCTTCAGGATAAGAAGCCCAATATCTATTAAGGCTGCTTGGGGTGAAGCGATGGCGCTCGCTGTTGACAAACAGCCAGCTGCCCAAAACTTCGACTGTCAGTTCCGGAAGAATCTGATAACGGGCAAAAGCAGATGCATTGAGTCGGATTTTCTCGTCACGATAGCTGGAGTATTCCATGTTGGCAATAGGACTAATCGCACTTCCTGCCCAGAGATAGCGAGTGTATGGCTGGGCACCGGTATAGAGTCCGGCTTCGGCTTCGGCAACCGGAGCCAGGGTCAGGGCCAGCTGGGCGGTATTGCCCTTGCCGTCCACGTTGCCACCCTTGGTAACGGTAAATTGTGGAGCCAGGTCGAATCCCAAGGTCAACTTGTCCTTGACGGTGGTCTGTGCGCTCATCTTAAGATTGATGCGCTCGAATCCTGTCTTGATAACGATACCTTCCTGGTTCACATAGCCCAGGGAAGCACGGAAGTTGCTCTTCTTGTTGCCTGATGAAACAGAGAGGTTGTAATTTTGTGCCAGGGCTGTCTGGAAGATTTCCTTCTGCCAGTCGATGAGAGAGAGACCGCCATAGTTTGGCATATCCCATCGAGGATCGTTTACATAGTTTACGCTCACACTGCCGATGAAGGCGATGCGTTCAGCGTAAGTATCGGTTTCCTTTGCACCCTTTAATCCATATTGGTTGACGTAGCGCACATTGTTAGCCTTCTTTCTCCATTCAATCCACTCAGTAGGACTCATGATGTCCATGTATCGTTCGGGAGCGTTCAGGGAATAGTCGGCACTGAAGTTTACTCTCACCTTGCCTTCATCATTACCTTTCTTGGAGGTGATGATGACTACACCATTGGCACCACGGCTTCCATAGATGGCGCTGGAAGATGCATCCTTCAATACCTCGATGCTCTCGATGTCCTGAGGGTTGAGGTTGACGAGGTCGAAGTCTTCGTCCATAGGAACGCCATCTACCACGAAGAGAGGATTTGAGTTGCCACTCTCGTTGATAGATGTTGCACCACGCACGTTGATCTGAACGCCACTGCCTGGCGCACCGCTGGTGGTACGGATTTCAACACCAGCCAACTCTCCCTGCAAAGCACTTGCAATATTGCTCACAGGACGGTCTTTCAACTGGTCTCCCTTTACTTTGGCTACGGCATTGGTTACATCACCTTTTTTAACGGAACCATAACCGATAACCACCACTTCGTCTATCATTTTGGAATCTTCCTGCAGGGTGGTACTAGCCTTGTTGCCTTTGATGCTGACTTTCTTGGTCTTCATGCCGATGTAGGAAACTTCTACCTGGTGGGTGCTGTTAGGAACAGATAGCGTATAGTTGCCGTCCATATCGGTAACGGTACCCAATTTGCCTACTTTGACGGTAGCACCAATCACAGGTTCGCCGTTTCCGTCGGTGATAGTTCCATGAATCGTCTTTGTATTTTGTGCCATACCAGAGATGCTGGCAGAGGCAAGCAATAGGGTGAATAATATATGTTTCATGACTTATTCTTCTTCTATAGTTTTAAATTTACTCCAGAGTTTATCAGCTTCGTATGCACTCTTGCTCCCTGTTGGTACAAAGAGTGTAGCCTTCGAGATGTAATCGCCCAAGGAATCGGTAAGGACAGGAGGGGTTGTTGCCTTAACATGAATTTTGGTCAGTTTGCTGGCTCTGAGAAAAGCATTCTCTCCAATTTGGTTCACGGTGCTTGGCAAGGTCATCTCTGTTACAGATGTACAACCCAGGAAAGCACGGTTTCCAATAGAAGTAATACCTTCATTGAGTTCTATTTTTTTTGCTTTGGCACAATTGGCAAAAGCCAGGTTGCCTATGGTTTTAACCTGCTCGGGCAGGGTGAAGGCTGCCATCTTCTTGCATTGAGCAAAGCAGGCGCTTGGAATATCCTGGATTGCAGCAGGGATGTTGACGGCTGTCATCGAAGAACAGTTGGTAAATGAACCTTGTCCGAAGACAGTAATGGTTTCAGGAAGTGTGAGTTTGGTAAGCATGGTATTGTTGGCAAAAGCCATCTCATCCACGCTGGTAACTCGGTAAGTTTTGCCTTCAACAGCGAATGTTTCTGGAATGGTTACCTCGCCTGCGTAGGTAGTCAACTTAGCCTGGTTGTTATCGTTGAGCTGGATAGGATATTTGCGGTTGTAAGTTACCATAGCAGTACCATCCTGGTTATCGAAGAAGAAAATCTTATTCTCATCTTCCTGCACATAGGTTATTTGCCCATGAGTAAAATATTCATTATCGCCATTCACCGTGTCGCTGCTGCAAGAAGTGATAATGCAGCAAGCGGAAAGAACAGCTTGAATCATGAAAGTTTTCTTGTTCATTGTTTAATGTTTTTATATTGTGACACGTGAAATGATTTTGCTTTTTCTATTTTGCCGTTGTGTTGCTGGTATTCTGTCTGCGTTCAATGGTAATGTTCTCTAGCTTGTTAGGACTTACCAGATAAGCTCGTTTGATGCGCAGCTGGGTCTTACCATCTGAAGGTATGAAAGTTATTTTTTTTCTTTCACTCGTAAAGAGATAGTTGTAGGAACCGTTTTCCTTGGCTTTAACGTTTCCTGTCTTTTCACTCACCTTGAGCAGGTTCTGCTTTTGGCGTTTGAACATCGGAGCCTCCGTGGTGGCTGTCAGCGAATACTCGGTATTAGGTTTGCCTCTTACGATAATCCCTACCTGGGCAGGTATCACATTGCCCACTTTTACGAGTTTCACCAGATTCTTGTCTGTACCTTGAATTACACCATAGGCTATCAAACCTTCCGGAATGGCGAGGTTTTCGCCGGATAGATTGCCAAATACGGCAAAACCATCAGCGCCTGTCTTCACCATATAGTAGTTCCAGTCTTCTTCGGCAGAATCAGATTCATTCTTGGAATTGGTAACGGCTGTTATTATACCATTATTTTTGGGAAGACTGATTTGGCTGATATTGATGTATTTTTTGAGGATATTTGCCTTATACATCAACTGTGCCACCAATTGGGCATTGACTCTTGCGCCCAGTTCATTGGTGTGGGTAGAACCGCCTGCTGGGAAGAACTGCTTGCAACCTTCTGGTCCCCAAGATTCCATGTATTCCTTACAGGCTGTTGTAAGATCAAGGCATTCTACCTTCAAGGAATCGGCCACTTTCTTCATATGGTAAGGGTAGTCGTAAGTGTGGTCATTCTCATCCACACCATGTGCCTTACCATTGTCTATACGTCCGAGGCGTGATATCTTGGTGCCCTCAAAGAGCTTGCGACAAATGGATGTCACAAGGATAGGAGTGGCACCAAGTTCACGCGTCTCGCATATAAACCTACTTAAATATTCACGATAAACATCTGTTGTTACCGATTTTTGATCGTTATGGCCGAATTGAATGAGAACATAGTCTCCTTTTTTGATTTCTGTTTTAGTCTTAGACCAAAACTTACGATAGAAACTTCGGGCACTCTCACCACGGTCGCCCCAGTTTTTTACTGTCATGCCATTGCTGAAATAATCGCCGAATACTTGTCCCCAGCCATACATACCTTTCTGGTCTGGTTCTGCCTGGTCATAATCTGCCATGGTTGAATCGCCGATGGTGTGAATCTTTGCACTTGCATTCAGCACCAGAGTCAATAGGGCTAATGCAATGATGAGAATTCTTTTCATGTTACTTTCGTATATCATAATTTTTTTGTTTATAAGTTTATAATCTGTGATTGTCTGTTGGGTTGTTTCTGCTGCAAAAGTAAGATATTTCCATCAATATGCTTTGTATTATCGTGCATATTGATGGAAATTTATGTTTCTTATCTATTTCGGTATTCATTTACCAGGCGCTGATAGTCTGTAAAGTTGTAACCATATTCGCTCGACTGGGTTGGTTCGAGGAAATGGAAGGGTGGCAGCATGCCTTGACCGTCTCGCTGCGCCAGGAGTTCTTTTGTATCCAGACTCTTAAAACTGTTCTTTGTCAGTTTCTTGTTGTTATCCCACTTCTGGGTGTCTGCATTCCAGCTGAAGGAATTGTTTTGTATGATGCAGTCTTTCTTGTTGCCATCAACCTTCATCAGATGTTTGTTGCTCTTGATGGCATCCGATCCGTATGAAAGGCAATATTCTATGATATGTCCATAACCGTTCACGTTACTGTTTCCTGTTTCTGTTCTATCCTTTCGGTTGGTCATGTTATAGTTGGCACCTCCGTTTTTATATGCAGCGCAATGGATAAAGTGCAGACCACCCAGATGATGGTTGGCATAAAAACCATTGGCACGGTTGGCAGCCGATATGCAGTTTTCTGCGATGTGCATAGGTGCTTTTTCAAACTTTGTCCTAGCCACCTTTCCCATGCCATATCCTCCACATTTGAATCCGTTTCCATCAGCTATCTTCTTATCTTCTCCATTGATGCTAGCATATCCGTTTTTATAGGCGATGCAATAGAAAAACTTCACTGGGGCTTGTGCGTTGATGAGGTCGTAACCATCATCGCTGTTATACCATGCTCTGCAGCCAATGAACACATTCTCTTCGCTATCGAGCGTACCTGGATGACATCCGAATCCGTCGCTGTTGCCACCTTTTCCGTTTTCCGAAACGGTATCGAAATTGTTGTAGGCATCACAGTTGATGAAATAATTGTGAGCGCATTTCTTGATAAGATAGAATCCGATTCCCATGCCATCGTGGGCTGAGATGTTCTCAAGTTTATTATGCGAAGCATTAAATATTCTGAAGTTCTCGCTTTGGGTATGATGAGCTTGGGTTACCTGAATGCCGATGCTCTCTATGTTTTTGATGTGGAGATAGCTGCCTCTGAGCAGAAATCCTGTGATTCGGGTATCTGGTTTTACTTCAGAGAAATCGAATACAGGGCGATTGCCCTGAGCATCCGTCACTCCGATATAACTGATGCGCTTCTGAGGAGTTCCACTCTTGTCAAGCAAAAAGGCTACGGCATATACCTTTTGATAGGTGGGAGCCATCAAATCTTTTTGTTTCACCTTGTAAGTACCTGGCATGATAAAAACGGTATCTCCAGGGGCTACGATGGCTTGGGCCTGGACTAGAGAGGCAAAGGCTTTCGCCTTACTTTCGCCATTGTTTTTTGCTTTACCTTGTGGCGACACATAATAGTTCTTGGCACAAAGTGTCATGACCTGTGCCAGAATAGATAGAATGCAGATGAATCTTTTCATGATGCTTGTTATTTTTTGATGATTTTCTTTCCGTTATGAATATAGATGTGATTGCGAAGGGGATGTGTCTGCCGCTTTCCATCCAGGGTATAATAGTAACCGTCATGGATTGAATTGATGATGGTGCTACCTATGCCCGTGGTTGATGTATCTGGGTTGAATGTTCCGTAGCCAAAATTTTTACTCTCATCTTTCAATCGCATGAAGTTGATGGTTGGCAGACTCCCATCCGTATTTCTTGCTGCTGTTAACTCGTCAAGACTCAGACTGTAGAAATCGTCATCATTCAAGGTTTCATTAATCCATGTCTGGTTAATGTAGCTGAAAGAGTTGCCCAGGATGGTGCATTGGTTGATATCAATGGATTTTACGATTTTGCTGGATTTGTATGAGATATTATGGGTTACGATGTGCCCATAACCATCCATATCGATGGCATCATCAAGAGAACTTCCTTTTCTGTTGACGAAAGAGTAGTTGTAACTTCCATTCTTGTAGGCTGTATTATGGTCGAACTTGATGCCGCCCAGGTGGTGATTGGTATAGAAGCCATTGGCTTTATTGCCCACAGACAGGCAGTGACTTACCTCGTGCATCGGAACAGAAGAGATTTTTACTTTCTTGCCCATCCCATAACCTCCGGCCTTGAATCCATTGCCATCGGCACGTTTGTTGCCGTCTTTGTCGAAACCATTGCGATAGGCTATGCTGTATTTTACTGTAGCAGCAGACAGACAGTTGATAAAATCAAAACCATCATCACTGTTTTGCCAGGCTCTGCAATATTCAAAAACGTTTCCCTCGCAGTTCGCACTGACATGGCAACCGAATCCATCACTATTTCCGCCATTGTTTACAGAGATATTTACGGAGTCAAAGTTGTTGTAGGCATCGCAGTTGCTGATGGTGTTATGAGCCGAACGTCCTGTAAGATAGAATCCGATTCCCATGCCGTCATGGGCTGCGATATGATATAATTTGCAGTAACTTCCCCCGTTAATACGGATGTTTTCTGATTGTGTGTTGCTTGAAGATTTGGGAACATTAATGCCGATAATCTCGAAGTTGAAGAACTCCAGATGTTTGGCGCGGATGTAGAATCCGGTGAGTCGCTTGCCTGTATTGATAGCAGAAAAATCGAAAACAGGGCGATTGCCTTGAGCATCCTGTATACCTTTATATATAATAGGTGAACTTTCAGTTCCGCTGATGGCAAAATCGAAGATAATGTCCCATACATTGCTGGATGTCTTGTCCATCATCTCATTTTCTTTCACATGGTAGATTCCTGGGAGAATATATACTATATCACCTGCCTTTACTTTTCTTTGGACAGTAGCTAGAGAAGCAAGAGGAGTCTCCTCTCTGGTTCCTGCATTGTTGTCATTTCCCGATGGAGAAATGTAGTAGATGGTGGCATGTAATTGAAGCGATAATACCATCAATAATGCAAAGGAAATAAGTTTTTTCAAGTTATTTGTCATGTTATTGCTTCTTTTATATTAGTTTGCGGAATAAAAGAATGGATTCTAAAAAGAAACCTCTCCACATATTGAAAAGAATATGGAGAGGTTTGCATTCAAATGAAACTATTTACTTTTAAACCTTTAATCGTCCCAAATGCTGTTATGCTTTCTTGAAAGGGCAGATTCTGGCGAAGCATACTCTTCATCGAAGCCGATTCCTTCAGCATCGCCTTGTAAGCCAGATGCTGCCAGAATTGCATTCTCTAATTCTATGTTGCATACCTCCATACTAGGAGCTATATACAGTTTCTTCTTCATAATGAATAACTTTTAAATTTTGTTCTTATCTTTTTTATAATAAGATTCGTTTGATTACTTGTTGATGAACTTCTTGCCGTTCAAGATAACCATACCCTTATATGATTTCTGAACCTTCTGGCCAACCATGTTGAACATGATGCCATCATTCATCTTTTTTTCCTGCTCACTGCCATTGATGCCTGTTGTTTCACCATTACCACCGAGGCTGAAGAAAATAGTCTTTGCTGCAGCAGGGTTTTCCTTGATAGCTTTGGCGAGCTTGTCTTGGTCGCGGCGGATTCTATAGTATGCCTTTCCGGCAGAAAGGGTACCTGCATCTGTTGGAGCAAATACAGACTTGCCATCCTTTGAGGCAAGAATATAGTTGTGGAAGAACTTGTTGTCTGTACTCTTGTCGCCTGTAAAGTCTAATTCAGTTTTCTCCAGAGTATAGTCGGAGATAACGGGGCGCAGCCCATAGTTCATATCTACCAGTGATTTTGTTCCATCTTCTCTCATGGCTGTGCCACAGTCGGTTGATGTCAAATTGTAGCTCTTGCCACCCATACCTTCAAGAATTACACCTGTGCATGCTGGGATTGTCGTAACCTCAGTAAGTGACAAAGTGATAGTTCCGTCTTTCTGAGTTTTCTGGCTGCTTGCGATGTAAGCTTTCAAACCGGCTGGTACAGTCCAGGCATGAACATCAGAGAATGTCATGACCCCTTGCTCAGGCAAAGTAATGCTTCTAGTAGAGGTTGTTTCGCCTGTTGGGACAAACTTCACGGCATAAATTTGTGCAGCTTTAACTGTTGTGATATAATAGGTGCCAGCCTGATCGTTGGTTACGCTGGCAGCGAACTGTTCACCTTTAACAGAACTTGTAAATTTTTGTTTCTCTTCTCCGTTGAAGTAAACAATGATGCCACGATCTTTGTCTGTTCCTTCTGCATATACATAAAGTGTTCCTGCACATCCTGCATCGAAGGCAATGGCATCTTTGGTAATTTCAGAAGCCTTGGTTGGTGTTTTATTATATCCACCTGGTAATTTAATACCATAATTAATCTGATAAGTCTGGTCTCCCAATTTGACATCCTTTAAACTTTTAGCTACAGTAGAAGCTGATACAGCAGGCTTTTCAGCTGTAGCTGCTGAATGTCCAACAATGTACAGTCCGCCATAATTAACAGGTGTGTCAAATGCTACATCTTCATTTCCTGCCTGGAACTGGTCGAAGTTCCAATACGTAGTCTGGGTGATGCCCTCTTGAGCGAAAGCTGACTTAGGGGTGATAGCCATAGCGGCTAATGCGATAAGCGTGAAAATCTTTTTCATAATTGTTGTTGTTTTATTGTTTATATTAAATGATATTTCGCTAGGTAGGCATTCGTTTTGTTTTTGGTTCAAGTGATGCCTTGGCTAGTTTCTGCTGCAAAAGTATAAGGAATAGTGATGCTACAAATGGAATATTGTGCAATATGATGGAAAATATCCGCATCAGTACCTCTTTTTTTGTATTTTTGTACATGAATACAAGTTTTTTTCGCTATTTTTGCAACACATTTCATATAAACCGATTAAAAAACTGGCTAATGAATAAAAAGACGATTCTACGTGTTGAGGGCTTTATGATGTTGCTGCTGGCAACTTTCCTGCCACTCAAGATTGGTGCACAGAGTGTATATCAACTCTCTGTTGACAATGTATTGCCTACGAATTATGTTCGTACGATACAACAAGACAAGTATGGTTACCTTTGGTTTGCTACCATTTCGGGATTGGTGCGTTACGATGGCTACCAAACCGAAGTGTTGAAGCCATCTACTACGGGCAATCATAAGTTCATGCAGGATTTCCGTATTCTGGGCATCAAGCCGTGGGGAGACAGATTTCTGTGGATTCGTCTTCGTGGTCGTCTCTATTGCTGCTATGACATAGAGAGAAATTCTTATGTAGATTTTACGGGCAATGGCAGCTATAGCCAACCGATTAAAGGTTACACCATTCTTTCTGCTTCAGACATGATGGTTTGGAACGAGAAAGGGGAGGGAACACGTATCCATTTTGATGGAGAGCACTTTACTTCTGTTAAAATTCCGCTTCCTGTTTCTGATGTAGTCAATTACATTCAGGCAGAAAAGAAGGAATTTCTGGTGGCTGCCAATGGTATCATCTATCAATATAGTAATGGCAAGTTTGTTAATATCTTTTCTACCTTCGTCAATAAATCAGTGCGCAAGGTAACAGAGGCTTCCTGTTTTGGCGGTTCCCTCTTCTTGACCACCAATGATGGCATCTATCAGTATCATCTCCAATCAAGACAGATGGTTCGTTCTGCTTACAATCCTAAGCAGCCTCATGTGGTGTTGGATAACATGGGCAATGTTGTCATCCTAGCTCTGGATGGTAGCGATGTCTTCTATCTTACTCCTAAGAAGACGTATCATTTCAAGGGTATCTATAGTCAGCATCTCTTGCAGTTGAACAGTGAACCACGCTACCAGTTTTATGCTGCAGGCGATGGCAAATTATGGATTTCTACCTATGGAAATGGACTCTTTTCTTATGATACTCAACAGGAAAGACTCTCGTCGTATGCCGACTTACTCCCATCTCCTTATGCGTTTACCCCTTTTGTCGATAAGTCGCATAATCTTTGGGTAGCTCTGGAGAATATGGGTGTATATGTCATCAACTTTGCCCAATCAGAGGCCCGCTATCTATATTATAATGGTGACAGGGCGGGTATCAATCACGAAGATGATGTGCGCCTGCTCAAGCGTGTGGGGAATAAAATCTATATCAGCAATATGCAGAATGGCAGTAAGGTGGCAGATGGATTGTTGAAGAACCTTCAGGCTTTCGATGGTTATCACGATGATATTACGGCAGTGGCGCAGGATGCCAAGGGCAAACTCTTTGTGGGTACTCGCAAGAAAGGTATCTTCGATGTTGATGATGGCAAGAATTATGTGCATTCTGATGATCCTGCATCGCTGGGAAAGGGAAAGGTCAGCGATATTCTCTTTGATCGGAAAAAACGTATGTGGGTTTCGCTTTTTGATGCAGGATTAGAGGTTTGTCTGAACGGAAAGTTTATACATGTCATAGAGAACAAGTCGTTGCAGGCTCGTAATATGGAGATGGATAAGCAGGGCAACATCTGGCTTTGTACCAGTCAGGGGGCCTTGCGTTTCAATCCTGATGAAATCTTGCGTAACCACAAGGCTTATCAAAACATTCATGTGTCGCCTACCAATCAAATAAACGATGAGGTGCATAGTGTTTATGCCGATAGCAAGGGAAGAATATGGATTGGAAGTATCGGAAACGGCGTGAAGATGATAGATGGAAAGGATACCATCACTTATACCACCCGTGATGGATTAGCCGACAACAATGTGCAAAGTATAGTGGAGCATCGGCAGTCTGGGGATATATGGCTGGGTACTGATAATGGAATCTCACGTTTCCGTAAGGGTACATTCAATAATTTTTATTTCGGTGCCAACTCTTTGGAGAATGCCTGTACGGAGAATAATGTCGTGGAGCTGGACAATGGTAACCTTGCCTTTGCCACCCATCATGGTGTGATGACATTCAATCCGAATGATATCCATGAGGACAAGCCTGTTTTTCCTTTGGCGATTACCAAGATAGAGGCAAATGGTATCTCTATCGGAGAATTGGAAGGGGATGAAGCACGATTGGATGGTACGTTGACCCGTGCCAAGGAATTTTCCATCAGTTATCATCTGAATTCGCTCACCTTCTATTTTTCAGATTTCTATTATGCCAAGAAGAATGGTAGCTCGTTTACCTATTATCTCAAGGGATATGACAAGGATTGGAGCAATCTTTCGCGCATCAACTTTGCGCAATATCGCAATCTGCCAGTAGGGCATTACACCCTGCATGTGCGTTCTTGCAATGCCAATGGCGTGTGGTCGCCAGAAGAGGTTGTTCTCAAGGTAGAGGTGCGTCCACCTTTCTATGCATCCTGGTGGGCATACCTTATATATATAGTACTCGTGGTGCTTGCTATCTATTATGTGTATGTAAACTTCCGCCGTATCAATAATCTGCGCAATAAAGTGAAGGTGGAGAATCAGCTCACGGAGTATAAGCTTCGGTTCTTTACCAACATCTCGCATGAGTTCCGTACGCCGCTCACTATCATCAAGGGTGATATGGACCGACTCAAGACTGTGGATAAGGTGCCGGGAGAGATGAAGCAACCGCTCTCGTCGATGGCGAAAAGTGTGGAGAGAATGATGAGACTCATCAATCAGCTCCTGGAGTTCAGAAAAATGCAGAACGACAAGCTGCAGCTTGCCTTGGAGAAGACGGATGTCATAGCCTTTCTGCAAGACATTTTCTTGAACTTCAATAATATTGCCGAAGGTAAGCACATCAATTTCATGTTCCTGCCTTTTGACAAGAGTTACGAGATGTATGTTGATCGCAATTATCTGGATAAGATTATCTACAATCTCTTGTCGAATGCATTGAAATATACTCCGAGTCATGGAGATGTTGCTTTGCGTGTGTCGCTGAACGACAATCGGAGTTTGCTCATATCAGTGGAAGATACGGGTGTGGGGATTGAGAAATCGAAGCAGGATTTACTCTTCCAGCGTTTTAACCGCAGTAGTTATTCGCATGATAGTATCGGTATCGGTTTGCATCTGACGGCAGAGTTGGTGCGTGTACATCATGGTGAAATCTCCTATCACGATAATCAGCCTCAAGGCAGCATCTTCCGCGTGGAATTGCCTGTGGATGAAAAAGTGTATGAGGAGAAAGACTTCATGGCTGTGGATAATGCGGTGACACAAGAGGAGAACTGTAAGCCGCGAACTGCTCTGGAAATGGAGTATCGTGAGATGCCGCCTAAGCCGTTGAATCATTATCGGGTACTTGTGGTAGAGGATGACAATGATGTGAGAGAGTTCCTGAAGAACGAGTTGCAGCGTTATTTCGAGATAGAACTGGCTGCAGATGGGCAGGAGGCTTGGGAAAAAATACAGGAACAGAAGCCTGCCTTGGTAGTAAGTGATGTGATGATGCCTAGAATGAGCGGTTATCAGTTGGTAAAGAAGGTGAGGGAAGATGCTAAATTCACAGACTTGCCTGTCGTCTTGCTGACGGCTTTAACTGCCGACGACAAGAAGTTGAAGGGTATTGATGTGGGTGCAGATGCTTATATCGAGAAGCCATTCCATACCAATATATTGATTGCCACCTGTTGTCAGCTCTTGGAACAGCGCAACCACCTGAAGCAGGTGTATGGACAGCAACCTGCGGCTGGCGTCAAGGCTATGGTTCCAGAGGTAATCAAGGACGAACAGGACAAGAAATTCCAGACTGTGCTGGATGCTTGGCTTGCAGAACACATCACCGATCCACAGCTCAATATTGATAGTTTTGCCGAGAGTATGGGGTATGGTCGTACCACCTTCTATAAGAAGATAAAGCGTATTACGGGTACCACGCCGAATGATTACATCCGCACCCTGCGCATGAATAAGGCGGCTGAACTGTTGAAAGATGACAGACTTACGGTTGCAGAGGTGGGATATCAGGTGGGTGTGGATGATCCTTATTATTTCAGCAAGATGTTTAAGAACTTCTTTGGAGTTAGTCCTACCAAGTATAGAACCGGAAAATAATCATGTTGTGTATGTTGATTACAAAAAAGAAACTACAAAAAAGAAAGCTAGTTGCTTAGCAAAGGCAACTAGCTTTCTTTTTTATAAACTCTCCTGCTATTTATTCTTTTTATTCTTGAGAAAATCAATCTCTACGATTCTCAATACCGGTTTGCCCTTCTTGATTCCGATGAAATCGAGGGTGCTTGCCTTGCCGCCCGCCAGCTCCTTGGTGTCGCTGAGTTGGGTCTTGCTCTTGGCATCGCCCATCATCCTGATGGTGATGTCCTTTGCCATCACTGGCTTGTCTATCTTGATGTGAACATAGCCGAGGCTAGCATAGGTATAACCCTCCCAGACCTTCTTCTTGCCGGCAAAGATGGCGAGCGGATACATCTTGTCTCTCCATCCCGTGAGCTTTACGGTGATTTCATCAACCTTCTCTTTCTTGGCAAACAGATAGGTGATCCATGCATTCTCAGGCTTGCCATCGCTCTTCCATTCTGTGGTCTCATCGTCATCGAAAGTTTTTTGGGCATCTTCCTGCTTTACGCCAGCCACGGCACCGGTGATGTCGATGGTCTCCTTGATATCGGTATAGGATGGGGTAGATGGAGTCTCACCACGAGAGAGATCTCCCTTTAAAGTCATCTGAGGCAAATAGTGTTCGATATCTACCTTATTTGTCTTTAAATCGATGCTTGCTACGCCCTTGATGCCATCAGCACCTGCGCAAATCTTGATATCGCCAGGATTTACGGTACTGCGTATCAGAACTCTGTTCACGCCGCATTCTACAGGTAAATCAATCTTTCCGATATAATTATCGAAGGTGTTGTCGCTATCTGTAGAGTCTAGAATATCTGCAGCTTTGCGGGCTGCCTTCTGTTCTGATGTCTCGTTCTTATTCACCACGAGGCTCTGGTTCTTGGCAGCAAGTGCCTTTTGGGTTTCCTCGTTAGGAGTTGCCAATCCGCCAATCCATTCCATTTCGCCCTGATAGTTGAAGTGGATGGTGCGGTTGTCGAGCGGACAGCGTCTGCCCTGCTTATCTACCACCTCTACCTGGATGAGCGCCATGTCGGCACCATCAGCCTTGAAACCTTCCGGGTTCTGGATGCTGGTGAGCTTGATGTGATGAGGCTTGCCCGCAGTTTCGATGGCATAACGGCTTGTTTCCTTCTTGGTCTTGGCATCTTTTGATTTCTTATCAGACTTATCGTATGTATAAGCAACAGCCTCAATCTTTCCAGCCTCGAAAGGTACATTCTTCCAGGTGAAGAGCCACTGGTTGCTGCGTTCGCCCATGCCCAGGCTCTTGCCGTTGACGAAGAGTTCTACCTCGTCGCCGGTACTTACCACATATTCTGTCTGCTTGATGGTTCCTGGCTTGTAGTTCCAATGACCCACGATGTAGGTGGCATCCTTTTCTGGAGATATCCAGCCATCCCACATCACCTGATGAGCGAAGAAGGCATCCTTCGGAATGCGCATCGCATCGGTTACACCGCTCGAACGGTAGTTTGCCTCACCACGATGATGGGTGTTGGTATCCGAGAAGACAATCTTGGTACCGCCATCGCTTACTCGCTTGCCTGTGCCCGGACGCTCCTGCCAGTATTCAAACCAGCGTTCTACCATGCTTGCAGCAAAGGTATCCATGTTGTGGTTGTATTCGAAGGCAGGTTTGCCGCGATACAACGGTCCGTCGCCTTCCTTGTGGTAAGGATAGCTCTGCTCATCCCAGTATTTGCGCAAGCCCTCGTCGCGATGATACTCCATCGACCACATCGGGTGCTTCTTGCTCTTGTTGATGTAAAGCATCTCGCCGCCATATTCAGCCTCGTTGATGTTGAGCATCTCTCTACTGCCGCTGGCTCTTCCGCCGTGAGGATCGAATTCGTCGCGGATGGCTTTCATCTGCAACATGTGCTCGCGGCTCACGCCCTTGTTACCGCTCTCGTAGAAGATGATGCTAGGGTTGTTGCGGTTGTAGATGATGGCTTCCTTCATCAGTTCCAGGCGCTGTTCCCATCTGCGGTCGAAGACATCTTTCTCGGCATCACCGGCAGGCATTGCCTGAATCAAGCCCACTCGGTCGCAGCTCTCGATATCCTGTTTCCAAGGGCAGACGTGCATCCAGCGAACCAGGTTACCGCCCGATTCCACCATCAGCTTGTTGCTGTAGTCGCTCAGCCAGGCAGGAACGCTCATGCCCACGCCAGGCCACTCGTTGGAGGTGCGCTGCGCATAGCCGTGCATCATGATGGCACGGTCGTTGAGATAGAACTTGCCTTCGCCAAACTGGGTCTTGCGGAAACCGGTCTTGGTCACTACGTCGTCTATCTTGCTGTCGTCGTCTGCCTTCAAGATGGTCTTCACGGTGTAGAGATAACCATATCCCCAACTCCAGAAGTGAGCGTTGTTCAGGAGTCCGCTCACCTTTACGGTCTTGGTTTCACCTGGCTTCAAGGTGTATCTCTCGCCATCAAAATGGCCCACTTCCTTGCCGTCTGCATCCAGAATCTTGGCGAAGAAGCGGAAAGAGCGAGGCTTGGAATCCTCATTTCTTACCTGCGATTCAGCATTCACCGTTACCTTCTTTCCTGCAATATCATAGTTGCTGCCATAGATATAGGTACCTGTGGTCTTGAGATTATTGTAGAGCGGAAGGGTTTGGTAGAGCTTGTCGGTGATGTGGAGGAACACATTCTTCGGAATACCGCCATAGTTGGCATTGAAGTTCTTGTCGTTCCACTGGAAGCGCTGACCGCTGGTGCGTTCACGATAGCTCCAGGAGTTATCCACACGTACGGCGATGACGTTCTCACCCTTTATAATATAAGGTGTCAGGTCGAAGCCGCTTGCCATCACACCATTCTCGGTATATCCCACTTTCTTGCCGTTGAGCCAGATGTCGGCACCGAAGCGCACGCCCTCGAACTCGATGAAATACTTGCGGTCGCCCACTTCCTGGATATGGAAGTGCTTGCGATACCACATGATGGTGTCGCTGAGGTGTTCGATGGAAACCTTGAACGCTTCTTTCTCGTTGAAGGCACGAGGCAGCGTAATCTGTTTCCAACCGGCATCCTTGTAGTTTGCCTGTTCTGCTCCCGGGAAGTCGCCCACCTTGAGCAACCATCCTCCATTGAAATTGAGCTTTGTTCTTTCCACTGCATCCATCTGGCAGAGCGAGATGAAAGCGAGTAGAAGTAGAAATAGTCTTTTTCTCATTCTAATGATGTTTTAATTGTTTTGTTGCGTTATTATTATTGTGTTATTATTACTATTATGGTGCAAAGTTACGAAAACTATCCGATGTTTTCTCGTAATTTCGTTCAATATCTTGTTTTTTCGTTCGAAGTTTATATGCTTTTCTCTGTAAAAAGAGGAAGGTTGATACCTAGCAAAACGCAAGGTGTCAAGAAACACAATATCTACGAAGAGTTCGTAAAATGTTAAAATATAAACTGTTTTATCTTTTTTAACGTGCTTTTTTTTGTTGTTCTACGAATTTTTCGTAGTTTTGCAGCGTGATTTAGAAACAAATATGTTGAAATTAAAAAAAAAAGATAGAAATATGGAAAAGCTGACGAATCAGGAAGAAGATATTATGCTTCGGA
>ERZ1026888.419-NODE-419-length-24035-cov-32.455796_pt1 | contig 24035 bp, 19 predicted proteins | sample MGYA00380174_ERZ1026888 | MGnify/ENA primary metagenome ERZ1026888 (study PRJEB33269, sample SAMEA4719810) | human gut metagenome | biome: human-associated habitat; feature: organic feature; material: feces | place: Cameroon | collected 2013-10 ...
TGATGGGTGAGGTAAAGGCACCGGGCACCTATACCCTATCAGCCTTCGCCACCGTATTCCATGCTCTCTACATGGCAGGTGGAACCAACGACCTCGGTACCTTGCGTAACATCAAGGTATATCGCAACAACCGACTCGTCACTGTGGTCGATATCTACGACTACATTCTCAACGGCAAGTTGACAGGCAACGTTCGCCTCAGCGACAACGATGTCATCGTAGTAGGTCCTTACGATTGTCTCGTCACCGTGACGGGTAAGGTAAAGCGCCCTATGATTTACGAGATGAAGAAGAATGAGAGTGTAAACTCCATCCTCAAATACTCTGGTGGTTTCACGGGTGATGCCTACAAGAAGTCGGTTCGCGTAAACCGCAAGACAGGCAGGGAATATGCCGTATATAATGTAGAAGAGTTCGACTTCTCCAGCTTCCGTGTAGATGATGGCGACTCTATCAGCGTAGATTCCATCCTTCCACGCTATGCCAACACCGTAGAGGTGAAGGGAGCCGTGTTCCGTCCAGGCATGTACAACCTTGGCGAACAGGTAAACAGTGTACGCACCCTTGTTGAGCATGCCGAGGGAATGACAGAAGATGCCTTCACCAACCGTGCCGTGATGCACCGTATGAAGAAGGACCGCACCCTGGAAGTGATTGCCGTAGATATCGCAGGCATCATGGATGGCAAGGTTCCTGATATTCCATTGAAGGAAAACGATGTACTCTTCATCCCTACCCGTCAGGACAAGATTCAGGAGCGCACCATCACCATCCGTGGCGAGGTACAGTATCCTGGTACATATCAGTATGCTGACAATGAGACCATCGAGGATTTCGTTCTGCAGGCAGGCGGATTGACCGACAAGGCATCTACCGTAAATGTAAGCGTAAGCCGACGAGTAGCAGACAACAAGGCAATGCAGCCAGATAGCGTCATCGCCAAGACCTTCACCCTTTCGTTGAAAGACGGATTCGTGGTAGATGGAACTCCAGGTTTCGTACTGATGCCATTCGATGAAGTAATGATTCGCAAGAGCCCTGGCTATGCCGAGCAGAAGAACGTGAAAGTTGAAGGTGAGGTGATGTTTAGCGGTTCTTATACCCTGACTCGCCGCAACGCCCGCCTCAGCGACCTCTTTGCCAAATCAGGTGGAGCTACAGAGCAGGCATACATCAAGGGAGCCCGACTGGTAAGAAGAGCCAACACGGTAGAGAAAGAGCGCATGAGAGCCGTTCTGAAGATGCAGCGTGAACAGCAGCAGAAGAACCTCCTCCAGTTGGCAGCCAGCAGCAATGGCAGCAACCTGCAGGATGTAGCAAAGGGAGCCCAGAGTGCAGAACTTGAGAAGTTCAACGTTCCAGATGAGTATCCAATCGGTATCGACTTGGCAGAAGCCTTGAAGAACCCAGGTAGTGATGCCGACATGATTCTGCGTGAAGGCGACCGTCTGATAGTACCTCAGTACAATGGAACCGTGAAGATCAATGGTGCCGTGATGTATGCTAACACCGTGGCTTACGAAAAAGGCAGAAGTGTGAAGTCATACATCGATGAGGCAGGTGGTTTTGCCAGCGATGCCCAGAAGAGCAAGGCTTACATCATCTATATGAACGGTAAGGTGGCAAAAGTAGGTCACGGGGCCAAGGTACAGCCTGGCTGTGAGATTGTTATCCCATCTAAGCTGAAGCGTAAGATGAGCGTAGCAGAAACCATGAGCCTGGGTACCAGCATGAGTAGCATCGCTGCCATGATTGCAACGATAGCCAACTTGAGTAAGTAACAGACAATATCATTTAGTCATGGCAGAGCCTAGTTTTCAAGGCTTCTGCCATGACATAAGATATCATATTTTAAACTTAAAAATGAGCGTATGTTAGAAAATAAAGGAATCAAGAGGCCACCAATAGGTATGTCTGATTTCAGAATGGTACGTAATAACAACAAGTATTACGTAGATAAAACCATGTACATACCTCAGTTGGAAAAAATATCAAATTTTCTGTTTCTCATCCGCCCACGTAGATTCGGCAAGAGCATCTTTCTATCAATGATAGCCGACTATTATGACTGTGAGAATAAGGAACTGGATCAAGAGTTTGAAGGAACATGGATTAGTGAACATCCACAACCCTTAAAAGGTCAGTTCCAGATTTTGCAATATGACTTTTCCCAGGTACTTGGTCAGACAAATCATCTGGAAGACGATTTCAACACCTATTGTTGCGGACAACTAGATATGTTTATCCAAAAATACGGGAAATACTATAGTGCAGAAACTGTGAAATGGGCATTAGAAGCAAAGACTTCAAAGGACAAGATTAATCTCCTGTCTGCTGAAGCTAAAGAACGTGGATATCATCTCTACCTCATTATTGACGAATATGACAATTTCACCAATACGGTTCTTAATGAACAAGGAGAAGATGTATATCATAACATGACTCATAGCAGTGGATTTTATCGCAGTGCATTCAAGATATTCAAGCCAAACTTTGAACGTATCCTATTTATGGGAGTCAGCCCGATTACACTTAACGATCTGACTAGTGGATTTAACATCGCAACCAATATCAGTTTGCATCCAGCCTTTAACATGATGTTAGGGTTCAGCGAAGAGGACGTCCGAGAAATGATTGCCTATTATCAGTCTGTTGGGCTGATTCAACCTAGCAAAGACGATAAGGGAAACACCATTGACGGCACAGCAAGAATAGATGAAATTATTGCAGATATGAAGCCATGGTATGACAATTACTGCTTTGCAGAAGACAGATTTGATATAGATTCGAGGATGTTCAACAGCAATATGGTTCTCTACTATCTCAACTATTTCATCACAGCAGGCAAAGCTCCTAAGGAGATGGCAGACCCAAGCTGTCGCACCGACTATGCCAAGCTGAAAAACCTAGTTAGGCTAGACAGATTGGATGGAGACCGAAAGAGTGTTCTTATCGACATAGCTCAGAAGGGATATGTCAATGCCACGGTTCAAGAATCCTTTCCAGCAGAAGAGACAATAAATCCAGATAATTTTATCAGTCTGTTGTATTATTATGGAATGCTGACCATTGGAGGAACAGACCTAGATGGCATCCATCTGGTTATACCGAACAATACCATCAGAAAGTTATACTACGATTTTCTCTTGGAGCAATATGGACTACAGATACAGGATAGAAACATCCTATAATATTTTCACCAACTACCTCATACAGGTTTGGTTCAAAATTCACAATAACAAACAATTATCGTTATGACATCAAATAGAAATTTACCCCTTGGGGTTCAAGACTTTGAAGAACTACGTAAAGGCAACTACCTTTATGTAGATAAGACTGATATGGTCTGGGCTATCGCTAACCAAAGGAAGTACAATTACTTGAGCCGTCCACGACGTTTCGGTAAATCACTGTTGGCATCTACTCTAAAATGTTATTTTGAAGGAAAAAAAGAACTCTTTGAGGGGCTCAAGATCATGTCATTAGAGAACGACTGGATCAAGCGTCCAGTGATTTACCTTAGCATGAGTCTAGGAGGATCAGACGCTCAGTCATTAAAAGAATATCTCAACGAGCGATTGAGCTATTACGAAAAAATCTATGGCAAAAATCCAGCAGAACAGTCACTTGGAAACCGTTTCAATGGCATCATAGAAAGAGCATACGAACAGGCAGGTACACAAATTGCAGTGATTGTTGATGAGTACGATGTTCCTCTTCAACATACATACGAGACAGAGCATCATGATGAATGCCGCACGATATATCGTGATTTCTTCACGGGGCTTAAAGACTATGGCTATTGCATCAAATGCGTATTCATAACAGGAATCACAAAGTTTACGCAAATCAGTTTGTTCAGCACTCTGAACACGCTGGTCAACATCAGTTTTGAAGAATCATTAGCTGCAGTTTGCGGTATCACCAACCAAGAACTTCTCTTCTATTTTCAAAAAGAGATAGCAATGTTGTCTGAGAAATGCAACCTGAGTGAAGCTGATACCATCAATGAAATGAAATCACTTTATGACGGTTATCATTTTGCCCCCAACATGCAAAACGTATATAATCCATATAGTGTATTGTCAGCTTTCTCTAGAGGAAAGCTCAACTCCTACTGGATAGCATCAGGCTCAAATGAGATGCTCTTTAAAATACTGAATAAGTTTGCTAAAGACATACCAAAATTAGACAACAGTCTTATCGATTCAGACTATCTGGAAGAAAGTGATGTCAACATGATAGACCCAAAACTGTTTCTATACCAAGCCGGCTATCTAACGATTAAGGCTATTGATGGAGACACATATACCTTAGGCTATCCCAACAAAGAAGTAAAGAAGTCTATCTACGAACTTGTTCTCCCATTGCTGTTGTCGAAGAACATTCCTGAAGTTAACAATGAACTTCTCCAAATGAGAATAGCGTTAAAACAGACTAATGTAGATCAAGCCATGCTCAGCCTGAAGCAGTTGATTGCCAATACACCTTACTCTACTCAAAAGAGAGAGTCATTTGTTTTGGAAGAACATTTCAGATTCATTCTGAAAAATATCTTCTATCTCTGCGGCTATACTATTCATGAAGAAAAGCAAGTTGCGGCTGGTCGTATAGACCTTGTTGCTATATCTGAAACTCATATATATATTATGGAGCTAAAGATGGAAGACAATGGTGGACTTAAAGCTGCATCCGAACAGATGCAAACAAGACATTATAAAGATGCGTTCGCAGGCAGCAAAAAGCAAGTGACATGCATAGTTCTATCGTTCTCCAGAGAAAGTCGTGGGCTTGAAGCATGGGATATTGTAGAATAATCCCTCTACAAAGATAGAAACATCCAATAATATTTGGTAGATTAAGAAAAAAGAAGTACTTTTGCAAGACATTTAAGAACAAAAAAGAAAATGGAAAATATAGAAGAAAATATGAAACAGACAAAGAATGATTCTGAGGTAATAGACCTCAGAATCATCTTTAAGAAGATATGGGCTAAGAAGAAAATTTACGCTATTGTCTTACCGATGGCTTTGGTTCTCTCATGCGCCTATATCCTTTGCATACCTCGTACATATACCTCAAGCCTCAGCCTTGCTCCAGAGCTGAACAACAGCTCCAACCTGGGAGGAACCATCGGTTCGCTTGCATCATCATTCGGCATTGACCTGGGAAGCATGGAGACAACAGATGCCATCAACCCTATGCTCTACCCTGACTTGATGGAAGACAATGGTTTTGTGGTTGGACTGTTTAACATTAAAGTGGCTACCGCTGACGGAAGCGTGAAATGCAGCTACTTCGATTACCTCACCAAGCATCAGGAATATCCATTCTGGACCAAGGGAATCGGCAGTATCAAAAAACTCTTTGCTAAAGAAGAGGTAAAAACAAAAGGTGGAGCAAAGATGAATCCATATATGCTTTCTAAAAAGCAGGACGGTGTAGCTTCTGCCATCAGAAAAGGCATATCTATCAGTATCGACAAGAAAACCGCGGTCATCACTATCTCTACAGAGGCACAAGACCCATTGGTTTGCAAGACTCTTGCCGATTCCGTAAAAGAGCGCCTTCAGGTATTCATTACCAACTACCGTACCAGAAAGGCACGTGTTGATGAGCAATACTACAAGACCCTGGCATCAGAAGCAAAGCGTGAATACGAAAGAGCACGCCGGCTCTACGGCTCCTATGCCGATGCCAATACTGACGTGATTCTTACCAGCATGAGAGCGAAACAGGAAGACTTAGAAAATGATATGCAGCTCAAATATAATGCTTATACCGCTATGACAACCCAATATCAGGCTGCCAAGGCAAAGGTACAAGAACGAACACCAGCTTTTACCGTTGTCAAGGGAGCGGCTGTGCCAATAAAGGCCACCGGCCCTAAGCGCATGATATTTGTACTCGGAATGTTGATATTGGCATTTATCCTGTCAACATTATATATCATAAAGGATGACCTGTTAGGAAAAGTAAATACAAAATAAGCACATATATGGATTCGAAAAAAAGAATTATCACCAATACGATAGCTCAATATACCAAATCCATCATCAACATCTGCCTCTCACTGTATTCAACCCGCCTCATTCTTGAAGCTTTGAATATCAGCGATTATGGAGTTTATTCTGTTGTGGCAGGTGTGGTAGGAATGTTTGGCTATCTGGCCAATTCTCTCGTTGTTACGACACAACGATACATATCCTATTATTATGGTGCCGGCGACAAGGAATATGTCAAGAAGGTATTTGCCAATAGCGTATTAGTACACGTTATCATCTGTGCTATTTTCTGCGCCATCCTCATTCCCATAGGAAATTATGTGGTGGGTTCTTTCTTGAATATTGCGGCAGACAGAGTCAATGCAGCATTGGCTGTATATTATGTCACAATACTGATGTTGGTCATGACCATTGGTTCTACCCCTTTCAAGGCATTGCTGATTGCTCATGAAAACATCGTTTACATATCGGTTGTAGAAGTGATAGACGGCGTTTTGAAATTGGTACTTGCCATCGTATTGATGTACTTAGACGTGGATAAACTGATATTCTACTCCCTCATGATGCTGGTCATCTTATCGCTCAACTTTATGGCGTATTTCGGCTATTGCAAGATAAAATATGAGGAAAGTAGAATTACCTTCAAGCGCAATATCATAGACAAGCAATGCATGGGACAGTTAGTAGGCTTTGCAGGTTGGACAACCTTTGGCATGTTGGCGGGACTATCACAGACTCAAGGTACGGCCATTATCCTCAACAAAGTATTCGGTACAATCATGAATGCATCGTTCGGCATAGCATCGCAAGTGAATGGAGCCATCAGATTTGTATCAACCTCCATCCTCAATGCCATGAATCCACAGATTATGAAGGCTGAAGGACAAGGTGACCGACAAGAGATGCTTTCATTAGCAGGTAAAGAGAGTAAATTCTCTTCAGCGTTGATGATTCTCATATCGATACCTCTGATGTACGAGATGCCAAGCATATTGGCGTTTTGGCTAAAGACAGTACCACCCAACACAGAAATTTTCTGCCGTGCACTCATGATTGCATTCATCTGTGATCAGACGACTTTGGGACTTCATGCAGCCAATCAGGCAATGGGCAAGATAAAGGTCTATACCATAGCCACGACATTGCCTAAAATCATGCTTATTCCTATCATGTGGGGAGCACTCAAGCTGGGAGGATCTGTAGAAGTGGCAATGGCATGCTATATTGCAATAGAACTGCTAGTTGCAATATTCCGCCTTCCATATATGCATTATTCAGCAAAGCTAAATGTAGGAAATTACATATCCAAAGTGATTTTGCCACTTGTTCCCCTATGCATCATAGAGTGCATCGTATGTCATTTGATGACAAGCATACTGCAATTTCCATTCAGATTCCTCCTCACAGGATTGGTATCATTAATGGCAAGCTGTGTTGCAATATGGTTTTTCACTTTTACTAAGTCGGAAAGGAACTATTTCGTTAAACTTATAAAGAGAAAATAAATGAAGATTAATATTGGGAAATTATATAAACACGAAAGACGACAGATAGCCGACAACCTATTTGTCGCTTCTGTTTTCGTAGCATTTTTTGGCTCCATGAACGTATGGTTCATGGTGCCACTTCACACCTACTTTCCCATTTTAGCTTTCCTTTTGGCACTGGCAAGTTATCTGATATCTCGGACATCATGCCGCCCAATATTTACGGAATCCTACTTTTTGCTGCCAACAACGGCATTTGCCCTGCTTGCGTTTTATCAGTGCACGGTGAATGCCCTCAACTTCAATGCGTATATCAGTGCCACCTTCAGTGCCCTGATGCTATTTTTCATCTTTCGCTACAACAGAAATCTTCTTGATCGGATAGCTACATTATTATCCAAAACGTTGGGAGGCCTTCTATTGGTGTCCTACCCCGTTTTTCTATTGTACATTATAGGCTTTCCATTGCCAAATGTCAATATGGTTTTCAATGATGGCTTCTATTCATTTTCCAATTACTTTCTGTTTTTGATAGATGACCGTTCACTCTTTACCATCATTCCCCGTTTTCAATCCATATTTCTAGAGCCAACTTATCTTGGCTCAACTACGGCATTGTTATTAATGACTCAACGTGGAAAATGGAAGCGATGGTACAACATTTCACTTATGGCGGGACTACTCATCTCCTTCTCTCTTGCAGGATATGCCTACTTCATCGCCATCATTTTTCTGAATATGTGGATGGAACGGAAGAAGATAATGGCAAAATTCCTATCCATTGTCATCCTGATAAGTGCAATTGTCGGAGGTTCGTTTATATATAACGATGGAGACAACATGCTCCATAATCTCATTATATTGCGTCTGGAAATAGACGATGGCGAAATGGCAGGAAACAACCGAGTATCCAAGGATTTCGACACGGAATATGAATCCTTCCTGCAAACATCAGATGTTGTCTTTGGTAGAGATTATGACTATTCCAACTTCGGAGATTCCGGATACAAGGTCTTTTTCTATGATTATGGCATCATAGGAGTCATCTTGTTGTATGTATTCTACGTCTTGTCTTTTGCTAAATTTGACGACTACAGGTGTATGCTTGCAGCAATTATTGTAATGACTCTAGTATTTGGAGTAGATGCATTTGTATTGTGGTTTGGAAGATTCATTCCACTATATATTGCAGCGATGAGAAAAAGAAACAATAAAGATGAGAAAAAGGAACAACAAAAAAGTATAGAACTATGACAAAGAATATTTTAATAGACATGTTGCCTTTTCAACATTCAGGTGGAGTTGGCGGCGCATTAAGTTTTACCAAGGCTGTATATGATTGCTTATTTTCATACAAGCCCAATGATGTACAAACATACGGCATATATGACTCACGTCGTGGATTTGCACAACAATATAACTTATTTGAATATGCCAAATCTCATGGTATAGAGCTCTATGATGTTTCAAAGAAACCACTCAGGGAAATCATTTCAGAGAATTCCATTGGCTGTTTCTTTATAGCCTTTGGACAATTCTATGAGGGTATCGACCTTACTGGCATCAAGATAAAGGTCATCATGTTCATACATGACATTTTCGACATAGAACGTTGCGACAACAAGATAGACTATTCTATTATCACAAGCCCATGCAATTTAACAACATGGCAAAGATTCAAGCGAATAGTTAATCTTGCATCTGGCAGATACACAAAACAGGCTCACCACAAATACCATAACGTCATGCAATTGTATGCAGCAGAGAATACTATTGCATATACAGTATCTCATTATTCAGCCAATGCTTTAAAATACTATTTCCCAGAAATCAAGAAGGAGATAAGAGTATGCTACTCTCCTCTTAGAAAAGCTGAAGTTACCGGTGTCATCGAGAATCCTAAGCTCAAAGAACTGGTTGAAAGCGGAAAGAAATATTTCTTTATGGTTGCTGCCAATAGAATATATAAGAATCCGGGCATTGTCATGAAGGTATTCAAGAGAATAAGTGAGGAACATGATGTGTCTCTGGTTACTTTGAAATATGGCAAGAGCATCAACAAATCGCACATAGACATCAACTATCTCTCAGATGCAGACATGGAATATGCATACAAGAACGCCTTGGCCCTGCTGTTTCCATCCTTCATCGAAGGCTTCGGCTACCCACCTATTGAGGCCATCGTAAATGGAACTCCTGCCATTGCATCAAATGTAACAAGCATCCCTGAAGTTCTTGGCAATGCCGGTATCTACTTTTCGCCTTTCTATCCAGCCGATTTATATCGGGCAATGAAACTTGTGCTTGACAATCCATCAATTAAAGACTACGAGTTACACGAAAGAGCAAAAGAAATAACAACAAAACAAGAACAAGATTTGATAAATCTTATAAATGAAATTTTAAAATGAAAGCAAGAGTAATTGCATTATATTTACCACAGTTTCACCCTATTCCAGAAAATGACAAATGGTGGGGTAAGGGTTTTACTGAATGGAACAATGTCAAGAAGGCTGTTCCACTTTGCAAAGGACATGTACAGCCTCGTATTCCTGCAGATTTGGGATACTATGACTTACGAGATCCGGATATCAGAGAGAAGCAGGCACAGTTCGCACGTGAAGCAGGTATCGAGGGTTTCTGCTATTATCATTATTGGTTTGGTGAGGGACGACAACTGTTGGAACGCCCATTTGATGAAGTTTTAGAAAGCGGAAAGCCAGATTTTCCTTTTTGTCTTTGCTGGGCAAACCACAACTGGACTAACAAGTCATGGAAAAAGAGCAAAACCATGGCAACAGGTAACATGATCATGGAGATGCGCTATAGCATGGAAGACCATATCAAACATTTCTACCATGTGCTGCCAGCATTTAAAGACCATCGCTATATAAAAGTTGACGGGAAGCCTTTATTTGCAGTATGGGCTCCTCGTGATATTCCTGAGTGTAAAGCGTTTATAGATAAGTGGCAAGAATTAGCAAAAGAAAATGGTTTGCCAGGAATTCACTTTGTGGGCTATACTGCAAATTGCAGTAAAGGGCTGGCAGGTAAAAAGAAGAATTGCTATAGCACCAAACTTGCACAAGACTATTATGACTCTGTCACAGACTTAGGCTTTGACGCAGTCATTTCAAATGGTCTAGTTCGTGGAATGTCAAAACTCTTAGGTCGTCTGCGTTTAGCATGGTATATATTTACGTACCAGTCAAGAGTACCTTCAAATGTACATCTTGACTATTCTAAGGTGATGAAGAATTTCTATGCTCCAGAGGATGCTAATGAGAATGTTTATCCTACCATTATGCCACAATGGGATCGTACACCACGTGCTGGACAAAAGACGGAATATCTCATCAATAGCAATCCGGAGGCATTTGAAAAAACAATTAATGATGCTATAGCACATATCAAGAACAAACAGCCAGAACATCAGATTATCTTCCTTAAGGCTTGGAATGAGTGGGGAGAAGGCAATTATGTAGAACCTGACAAACAATTTGGACATGGATGGCTTAATGCGATAAAAAATGCATTAAATAAATAATAATATAAACAAAAGGCTTGTACATTATATCTTGCAGAATGTACAAGCCTTTTCTATCAACAATCTATCTTTATCCATTCAGGTACATATATTCCTGAAGTATCTCTACCATTCATCCAAGGATGGGGAGCAATTACTCTTTCCGCATTGTTATTCAGGAAAGCTCCCCACCAACTAAATGAACTATTGGCTATAATCAAATCACGACAATATGACATCAAAAACATATCCCAGCAACTATTGGCACCCATATTTTCGGTAACAAACAGAACCTCAGAATCACCCAAAAGAGGAACAATGTTCTGTCGGCACCAATCAATGTCATTACTAAATATATAGAAACGATGTTGCTTTCCGTCACCCCTTATTCTTGCTATGGCTTTTTTATAATACTCTAAGTTACATATACCAGAATACGTTGGAGACGTAAGATAGTTTCCTCTGCGGACATGAATACCGACAGAACTAGAATTAGTAATCTCTTTTATTAATTTGGCATTGTACTCGTTGGGCTTTGGATGCGCAAAAGCATAACACAGTTCTTCTCTACAGTTAATATAATACTGAGCAGCTTGCCAATATCCCTCATAATAAACATTGCCTGCTAAAGAAAGGATTCCCGGTATATATGTTTGACTTTCTAATATTTTAGCAACATATTCGGTATGACGCTTTGGCAATAGCCTTCGAGCAACTCGCGAGATAAAGAAATTCGGTATGTAGTTGGTAACCTTCACCAACATAGACATTGGAGCTTTTTCGATGTCTATATTTGAGAATAGTTTCTCCAATTCATAACCATTATGCAAATTAGACGTTCTATATTTCTTAACGAACAAATAGTTGAAATGATGAGTATCTATATAAATTGTTTCGCCGGGATTTGCTTTTTTCAACGCTACCGCGAATGCGTATTGAAACATCTGATTGCCCAATCCACCAATTACATTAACTATTTTCATATAAATCTATAACATTTTCATTTATGCACTTAAAATCAAGTACTTGTTGTTGTTTAGTTCTTGTATTGTCGATATATGCACATTCTAAATTCTGAAGAATTGCTTTAGAAGCATATAAAGCATTTCTACTAACAATGAGCGAGTTTTTCAACCCCTTCAATTGTTTTGCAGCATCGCCTACATCGACACTATACACACGTTTATTTAACGCCAAGGCTTCTCTGATTATATTTGGAGATCCCTCCTCGTCTGATGTCAATAAGACAAAATCGGCAGCATTTATATACAAAGGAACAACATTAGGCTTAACACCACACATAATTAAGAGCTTATATTTTTCACCCATATTATTTACAATTGCCTCTGCTATATCTCGGCGTTTTATCGGAGTATTCGCTACATCCGAAAATAAAACATAATGACCTTGTTCAAGCCCCAGTTGCTTCTGAGCTTCAGGAACTGTAGAAGGTACAAAGGTCTCATAATCAACCCCCAACAGTTGGAGAAAAAACTTTTTTGCATATCTGACTTTTAGGGTATTTGGAACATACTGCATCATTTCCTTTGCAACCATTCCACATTTATCATATAATCTCACACATAAAAACGACGCTTGTTGATTCAATTTAATTTTAAGTCTGAGTTTTATAGTCTTTGCAGACTTAAGAGACTTAGCATGAATATCTGTTCCATGAAAAGTAATAAACTTTCGTTTTCCTAACCCTAAGAGAAAGAACCAAATAACAAGAGCATACAAACCACCAAAATGAACATGCACAACATCAAACTTTCGTGCTTTGCTACGTATTTCTAACAACGAATGAATGCTATTAGCAAATGGAAGGAACTCCACTTGCTCAACTCTAGGATTTCCCTCCATAGAACGCTTCATACGCAGCATAATAGGATTACCTACTCCATCCTTATTGGGTCTCTGATTTGATACCAATAAAACCTTTTTCATCGCTCTATAATTTTTTGAATACACTTTCTTACAAAAGCTGTTGTTTTATATAATTTATTTCCTTGTTGCTTACGCCATTTATTTGCATACTGGCAAAACACCTCGCATCCGGTTAATCTATACATTGCTTCCATTTGAGCAATATGAAGATTATGATAAAAAGGACTTGTTATTTTTCCTCCTAAATCGTACATACTCCAGTATGAACAAGAAAATCTAGGTAAAAAATCAACTAATGTTTGCAAGCTTTTATCCATGATCTTCTTTACTTCAGAATCTTGCGTCACAAGAACATAGTCATATAAGCCCCACCAAGAAAATATCCACCCATTCAATACTACTGGTAAATGCTGATATTCTTGTAACACAACGTGGTTCCCATCAAATAGTGTGCAACCTCCTTCGTTTAGAGGCTTTAACATAAAATTAATGGCCTTTCCAGCTGCCTCCAAGTACTTCTTGTCATCAAATAGTTTATATGCTCTTACCAATAAACTAGCTCCCTCACCTTGAGCCATGGAACCGTATGGATGTTCAGGATAAATATAAGAAAAGTTATCCCACGCACCATCAGGATACTGCATATTAATGGCCCAATCTGCACATTGCCGGAACTTTACTAGATATTTCTCCTCCTTGCTCTCATAATAATAATCAAGCAATCCGAAAGCGAACTGAAATACAGCAACTGGAAAGACAAAAGTCCCCCCACTCTCTGTATGAAGTACGGGTAACTCTTCAGAATCAACAAGATGTGGAACATAGCTAACCTTCTCCATCATATTGTTATAGTACCCTTTTAATTCCTTTGTTTCAAAATATTTACCCAAATCCTGTTTTACATGCAACACACTCTTTCCTGTGAGCATTTTATGCCATTTTTTAATATTATAAATGTTTATTGCCATAATATTTATTTCTTTTTATAATTTCTTAGCCATGTCAATACTTATTTTATCATGGTCTCGAGAAGCCAGAATCTTATGATTCTACTACTCTTCTAACCATTATACCAATCCTTATTCTGCAAAAGTACAATTTTTCAATGAAAGCACCAAGAAATTTATTAGATTTCTTAACAAAAACATCTAACAACTACAAATTACCACTATAAACTCTAAAAAAACACAATATAAATCTATATATAACGTTACTTATTAAATAAAAAATAAAGAAAATATGAAACCAAGAATTATAGCAATGTATTTACCCCAGTTCCACCCTATCCCTGAAAACGATGAGTGGTGGGGCAAAGGATTCACAGAATGGACCAACGTAGTAAGGGCCAAGCCTTTATTTAAAGGACATTATCAACCTCACCTGCCAGCAGATTTAGGCTTCTATGATTTACGTTTGCCTGAGGTGAGAGAGCAACAGGCTGAATTGGCCAGAGAAGCAGGTATTGAAGGCTTTTGCTATTACCATTATTGGTTTGGCAATGGAAAGCAATTGCTAGAGCGCCCATTTAACGAGGTACTTGCTTCAGGAAAGCCAGATTTCCCATTCTGTATCTGCTGGGCTAACCATGATTGGACCAACAAGACCTGGGTTAAAGGTAAAAGCACTCGCAGGGATTCCATGATTATGAAGATGGAGTATTCCACAGAGGATCATATAGCCCACTTCAATGCCCTGTTGCCTGCTTTCCGTGACAAGAGATATATTACGGTTGACGGTAAGCCTCTATTTGCTATTTACCAGCCAAAAGCTATACCTAACGTAAAGCAATTCATTGAACTCTGGCAGAAGATGGCAAAAAAGAATGGCTTAAAAGGTATTCATTTCGTGGGCTATACCGTCAACTCATCAGGACGTTCAGCAAAGGACGGCAAACTGTCGCTTTGGGCTACAGATGAGGCAGCCGAACACTATCAGTCGGTACTTAATTTGGGATTTGACGCAGTGATGCCATCAGGACTTGCCAGAGCACAGTCGATGAGCAAAGGAAAACTGAGAATGCTATTCTATTTCTTGACAAAGAACAGTTTCTTGCCAACCTCTAACATCTGCGATTACAGCGATGTAATGAAACATTATTATGTAGAAGAGGATGCGTGGGAGAATGTTTATCCGTCACTGTTGCCACAATGGGACCGTACACCAAGAGCTGGTGTAGCCACAGACCCACTGATTAATGCCACACCAGAAAAATTCCAGAAGACAATAGAAGAGGCTATCGGACTCATCAAGCATAAGTCACCAGAGCATCAGATTCTATTCCTTAAGGCATGGAATGAATGGGGCGAAGGCGATTACGTTGAACCAGATGACCGCTTCGGCCATGGATGGTTAAATGCGATAAGAAATGCATTGAACACATGTAAACAATAAGATTATGGAGAAGATACTATTTATCGGAGATTGCGGCAATTTCAAAGATACATCAAATGGAGTTTACGCCAAGAACATTCAGCTGTACAATCGGCTGAATGAGGTATTTGGATCGTTTAAACACGTTAACACCAACAACTGGAAGAAAAATCCTTCCGTACTATTGAATGTTCTCCGTTCTATCTGGCAATACAGAAAGAAAGATATTATCATATCTTTAAACACCTATAGTTCATACAAGCTGATAAAGATAGTGAAGATGCTGTTTCCGTCAATCCGTTTGAACTATTTTGTCATAGGTGGAATTCTCCCCAACTTCATCTCCCAACTGGAGATGAAGCAAAGGGAATGTTACTCCATTGTCAAGTGGTTTATGGTAGAAAGCCAAGAGATGAAACGCAAGATGGAGCTTTTGGGATACAAGAATGTAATCCACATCCCTAACTTCAAGAAAATTGCATACATCCCAGAAAAAAGCACAGAGATTTCCATACCATTCAGATTTGTATTCTTGTCTAGAATCATCCCAGAAAAGGGATGCGACCTCATCATGGAGGCAACTAGAAGAATAAACAAAAAGATTGGTGAAGATAAATTTATTGTGCATTTCTATGGAAAAATAGAAGATTCCTACAAGTCACATTTTCTCAATACAATCAGCGAACTCCCTAATGCAGAATACAAGGGTTTCCTCAATCTTGCAGATATTTCAAACTACGATGTTTTGGCAAGTTATTCTGCAATGTTATTTCCTACATTCTGGAAGGGCGAAGGCTTCCCTGGCATCCTGATTGATGCCATGATTGCAGGTACACCAGTCATCGCTTCCGAATGGGGTTACAACACAGAAATAATTGATAACGGCACGACTGGTGTGATTATCAAGAGCAAGGATGCAGATGCACTAGCCAATGCCATGAACTTATTTATCAGCAACAATTCAAAGGTAGCTGAGATGACCCTACATTGCAGAAAACAAGCAATGGAATATGATACGGCCAGAGTATTGAACGATGATTTTTTCCGAAAGATACTAAAGTAAGAAAATGAATAAACTTAAAATTTGGGCAAATTTACCTAGGGTGTTGCCCCATATCATCTGCTATGCGCTCAACAAGCAAAAGCGAATGATTATCAACAAAGATATTATGGCTCGCCCACAGTATCGAAACCAGTTAAAAGAGAAAAACTTCCTGACATGGGAATTATGCAGCACACTGATTGACGAGGCAGAGTTTCGCAACCTTTTCTACATGAGAATAGGTGCCCCAAGACACCTGCTCAATATACTGTTGCCAAAAATCAGTTCCATGCGACTCTCCCCACACATTGGCGAAGGCTTCTGCCCTATCCATAGCTACTCCACCATCATCAATGGTGCAGCCAGGATAGGAAACAATTGCACCATCTACCATTGTGTTACCATTGCTGTGGAAAAATCGGGAGTACCAGTCATCGGAGATGATGTTACAATTGGTGCCGGGGCTATCATCATGGGAGGTATTAAGGTAGGCAATCATGTTAATATAGGTGCAGGGGCTATCGTCATAGATGATGTACCAGACCATTCCACCGTAGTATGTCCTAAAGGACGAATCATCCCACATATTTAAAAAATAGATCTTTCCCATGCTAACATCTGCCAGCATAGGAAAGATTTATTTTTTCTCCCATATCATTCAACGCTTGTGGTGTGAAATAGTTCATCATACCTCCAAGTGAAGTAAAGGTTAGTTCTCCAAAATAGATCTTACCTTCTATATCATAGAAATCCACTCTCACTTGCGGGAAAGGATTTGCCAGAATCTTGGCATACTCTATCATAGACTCTAAGTTCTCCGGACGTTTCAAACCACTTTTTCTAATAATATAATGCTTATTATTTGCAAGCAAGTCGGAACGATCCTTCCATTCCAAATCATAACATGCAATTTCAGCTTCTCCTCCACTCTTGCGGTTTGAAAACACCAAAAAAACATAAGGTTCCCCGTTGAAGCACCAAAGTTTATAGTCCACCATAGACTTTTCATCTTTTGGGATAGGCAACAATTCCTCTGCAAACACAAGAGGCTTAATGAATTTATAATGAGGCTCTGCAGATAAAGCTCCAATATTCTTCTGTTTCAACCAGCACGCTGCCTTATCCTTTAATGACTCCATGTCAGATGCCGCCAATCTTTTCTTGTCTCGAATCGCAATATTGGTTCCTTTACCATCGCCATTATTAGACTTCAGCATGAAAGCATCAGGAAGCTCATCAAAACAAATATCTGTAGCCTTGTCCCATACAGCATACAGTTTTGTAAGAATGCATTCCAATCCACACTCCTTCACATAATCCCTTACCAAAACCTTATCGGCTAATCGGCTCCACAACGTTGTATCAGAATACAACTTCTGGTACAGGATTTTTTCGTTAAGATTGTGAGGATTTTTAAGATTTGGCAATCGCTTGAACCGCATCAAATATCGCAACTTCACAACTGCAACGGGAAAATTTACCAATATTGCAGCCAAAATGTTTTTTATACCTTCCATATCTATTTCTTTTGATAAACTCTTATCCAATCAAATTTTGTTTCGTATGTCTTAGTTATATCCGGAATCATACCATGAGCTCCATCTCCTACGCTCTGGTTGAGGAGAATAAAGAACTTGTCATCAAAAGTCCACTGGTGCTTTTGAAGCAGTTCTTTATCAGAAGACTTATAATAGATTCCCACCAGTCGTCCATCTACGAGCCATTTTACATATTCAGGAGTCCACTCTATGCCATACACATGCCATTTGGTTACATCTATCTCATGTTTGAAACTGGTTCTAAGTCCATGCCTAGGATTATCCAGGGTATATTGAGTATGTATGTTATGGTTAGATTCTTTCTTACTTCCAAACATCTCCACGACATCTATTTCACCATACGGAGCTCTTTTCCCGTCTTTCTGCTGTCTTCCGAGCCAAGCAGCAGGAAAATTGCCGGTGATAACGTTTGTCTTCATTCTCACCGACAAGCGTCCATATTGAAAAGCATATTTATTTCTTGTCCATATAGCTCCAGTTAACATCTTGGCTGTATCGCTTTTTTCCTTTGTATTAGGAATGGCACGACATACTAATGTGCCATTTTTTATAAAAACAACATCCTTCGAAGAACTGATCCATCTATTCCATTGGCTATCATAACGTTGGCACCTGCTCCATTTTGCAGAATCAGGCTGAGAACCATTAGGAAGATTGAACTCGTCGCTAAAAACAAGTACATACTTATCGTTATCCACTGAAGTTTTCTTCGTCTTTGGAGTATATTCCGCAAATGACAAAGTTGTCAGCATCAGCAGTATTCCTATAGTTATTCTTGATTTCTTAGACATAATTATTATGTTACATTATATAATAGGCATAGGAAATCAGAATTCATTGCTTCATTCTTTCTTCCTGCCATTTTTCTAATTACCTGCAAAAGTACACTTTTCTCGTGAAAAAACCAAAGTTTTCATTCGATTTCTTAACAAAATCACCAACATACTTTAATTTATTACCATAAATTCTGAAAAAACACAATATAATCCTTAATATAACGTTTCTAAAAGAAAAGATAATAAAAGAAAATATAGAATGAACCAAGAAGACTTAGTATCAGTCATCATGCCTACGTATAATGCCGGCAAATATCTTGCCAGCAGCATCAATAGTATCCTTAATCAATCATATAAGAACTTAGAGTTGCTGATTACTGATGACGCATCTACAGACCCGACAACCTTGCAATTGCTTCAGGAATTTGCAAGCAAGGACAATCGTGTCGATATACTATATCTGAAAGAGAACCATGGCGCCGGCTATGCCCGAAACCAGAGCATAGGACGCGCCAAGGGACGCTATATCGCCTTCTGCGACAGTGATGACAGATGGACCTCAGATAAACTTGAAAAGCAGATTGCTTTCATGAATGAGAAGAAGTGTGCTCTTTCATGTGCCTCATACATTATCTTTGATGGAGAAACGCAGGACGAGATTGGTTTCTGCACGGCTCCGAAAAAGATTACATACGGGATGATGAAGAGAGACAACAAGGTGGGTTGCCTCACTGCCATCTATGACGTTCAAATGCTGGGCAGAAAATTCTTCATGCCTACCATCCGCAAGCGCCAGGATTGGGCATTGTTCCTGCAGATTATCAGAGAATGCAAGGTTTGCTATGCTTATCCAGACAAACCTTTGGCCTACTATTGCATGCGAAGGAATTCTATTTCCAGCAATAAGATGTCGCTGATGAAATATAATATCGCAGTCTATAAGGAAATCTTAGGTTTTCACCCCATCAAGGCAAACCTGTATTTCTTCACGCTTTTCCTGCCAACCTATGGTGCAAAGGTATTGAAGCGCAAATTTGACAGCTACACTTTTACTCATCAGAAATAAGGCTATCATACTTTCAAAGACTTTTTCATGTGGTGTTTTATATTCACATGAAAAAGTTTTTCGAAATATCCATCACATCCATCACGATTACGAATTTGAAATATTCAAATCCCTGATTATCAAAGTATTAAAGTTCAAGAATAGCGTGATAGATTGATTGTATTTTTACAATATCCATCACGCTATTCCTCACGTATTTTCTGTATCCCTCACTATTTTAGCGAAAACTCGTCTTGTTTTTACGAGTTACTGCAAAGTCCAATCATCTAGAGTTCGTTGGTCTTTCGAGAAATTCAAGCCAACCAAATGTATCGTTCGCTTTTCTTCGGCGAAAGCTGATGCATACCTGTTATTCAATATCTGCTCTACTGCAATGGTCGCATTTTTATCATATTTCAATTCAATGACATAAACACTCTTCTTTGTTTTTAAAACAAGATCAATTCTTCCACTAGAAGTAAAATGTTCCACACTTACATCTGCACCTAACATCGACAATATAGTGTACATGACTGCCTGATAATGACGTTCATTGTTGTTTATTATAACATATGGAAATTTGTCATAAAAAGCTTTCAAATGAGGCAGAAAAGACTCAAAATCATCAAGCTTAACTACATATTTCACATAAGAGTTAACTAAAGCGTCATAATTACCTAAATCATCCGGTGCATAGTAATGATAAAGACTCTCCGAAAAGCCTTGTCTAACCTCTTCATTTGGAAAACCTAGAAGATATTGCTTGGTATCCTCGTTGTAATCCTTTATAGTAAGATAACCACTTTGATAGAGTACAGGTATCGGGTCAGTAATCTTATCTGTAGGTACATTGAAACGACTTTCTGATGCCCATATCTCATCTAGTTGCAACATATCAATTCCTTTCTTATGCAACAACTCTATCAGAAACGTAGGGGTACCAGAAGCAAACCAATAATTGTTAAAAGTCTTATCGTCCATTGCATTGATAATGCTATAAGGATTATAAATACCTTCCGACTTTGCTGTAAAGTGATAACCATCATAATGATAACGTAATTTAGCTAATACCTCATCACTTGATATACCTTCCTTTGCTGCCAGAGCTTGTATTCCATCCGAAAAATTATCAATCAATTCTTCTTCCGTAAAACCACAAATAGCTGCATACTCATCTTTCAATGTAAGAATTTTCAAGTTGTTAAGTTCACTGAAAATACTCAACTGACTAAACTTAGAAATTCCCGTGATAAAAACAAAGCGTAGATTTGCTTCCTGATGCTTCAATGGACTAAAGAAGTCGCGCATTATTTCACGAATTTCACCTTGCAATGTTTCATCTTTCATGCTATCATGCATAGGGGCGTCATATTCATCAACAAGTACTACCACCTGTTTACCTGTCTGCTGAGCAGCTGTCAAGATAATATTCTTCAAACGCTCACTATATACATCTGCATAATCAGGGTTCACCGCTATTCCATAGATTTTCTCATATTCAGAAAGCATTCCATTCAAAGCTGCATGAAGATTTTTCAGCCGATAATACTTGCTGGCACTTAAATCAAGATGAACAACAGGGTATGAAGTCCACTCTTGCTCCATCTGCTCAATGGCAAGTCCCTTAAACAATTCTCTTTTACCCTCAAAGTAAGCCTGAAGTGTAGAGACAAAAAGAGACTTTCCGAATCGTCGAGGACGACTCAGAAAATGGAATTTGGCATAATGTGCCAAGTTATAAACAAACTCAGTCTTGTCTGCATACATATAATTACCTGCAACAATTTCAGAGAATGTCTGAATTCCCAAAGGATATTTCTTCATAATTCTACATTTTTCTGCAAATGTACCATTTTTATTTGATTTCTCCAAATATTTTATGCCTTTTTTATCTTTCTACCCCTATAGAAATCGCTAATTCTAAACTACTTAAAAGAATTATACAAAATAAATGCTATGCCATACAATATATTAAACAATGTTTCGTTTTTTAAATAAAAGAAAAAGAGAAATATGGAAAATGTAAAGAAGAAATTCAATGATATACCATCATACATCAAATGGAATGATGATGTAGATAATCCACGTTTCATACCTGATGGCATGAATGAGATTGAACGCAGCATCAAGCGTGCAGGAGATTTCGTTTTGTCGGGTATCAGCCTTCTGGTGTTCTCTCCGCTATTCCTGATATGCTACATTGCTGTGAAGAAGGAAGATGGAGGACCTGCTATCTTCAAGCAGGAGCGCATCGGCAGATTCGGAAGACCATTCTATATCTACAAGTTCCGCAGTATGAAAGTGGATGCTGAGAAAAATGGTCCACAACTCTTTGCTCATAAGCAGGATACCCGTATGACTGGTATCGGAATGTTCCTCCGTGACCACCATCTCGATGAGTTGCCTCAGCTATGGAATGTATTTAAGGGCGATATGGCTTTCATTGGTCCTAGACCTGAACGCAAATTCTACATCGATCAGATTATAGAGCACGACCCAAGATACCAGTTCCTCTATCAGATTCGCCCAGGTGTCACCTCTTATGCCACCTTATATAATGGTTACACAGATACCATGGAGAAAATGTTACGAAGACTGGAGCTTGATCTCTACTATCTGGAGCATCGCTCTTGGTGGTTTGATGCCAAGATATTGATTAAAACTTTCATCAATATCATTTTCGGAAAGAAGTTCTAAGGATTTGTGGCAAGCCACAAATTCAATTCAAATACAAAAAGTGCCAACCCTTAAAACGGATTGGCACTTTTTGTTTCACCCCATGAAACACTTTGTTTCAACCTATGAAACAGTTCGTTCCACGCAATGAACCAATCCGGTTTAATGCATGAACCAATCTAGAACGTTGCATAAACCTTTTTAGAATTTGGTGAAGTAAAGACGCAAAGTCTCCGAGCGCAATATCATTTTGTCGCTCTTGTATTTCTCCTTGAAGAAAGGCTCACGCAAATTGTTGATGCCATATTCGCGGAGATCATCATTAACTACGATGACTGGAATATCGCCGCCATTGGGACCATTGTCCTGATGCCAGTTGTTCTTATAAGGGGTGTGAACGATGATGCTGTCTGGAGTCTGGTCGAAACGGAAATAATAACCACGCGGACTCACATCGGCATCATTGCAGGATAACAGTTTGAACTGCACTCCCCAAAAGACACGACGCTTCGAATAATCGCACCAGCCACCTGTAGCGAGCGTATCTACCCGCTCCAGATGCCAATAGCCATCAAAATGCCCGTTGTTGCTTGTTTCCAACGTACAAGAAGAAAGGCTGAAACCCAAGCTTCCAAACAGGAAGAGCACCAGGAAAACTTTTCGCAGCACCGACTGTTTCAGGATGTTTCTTTCTATATTTCTGAAATTCATTCTATGATTCATTCTGTTAAAATTCTATCCAAAAGATTTATCTACAAATATTGTTCTTCTATAACTCTTTCTTTAAAGAAGTCTTTTTCTTTCCCATCATTCCATTCTTACTGATAGTGAGTTGGAAACCTGCATTATGCCCCAGCATCTGGTTGCTGCCAAAGTCCATGCCATAACCTCCTTTCATTGCCCATCCATGGTTGAAACGATAGTTCCCTTCAACCAGGAAACTTACGTTATGATGCTTCTTGGTGAATGGCTCGTTATAGGTTCCCCATCCCTTCTGGTAAGTAACCAAGGCACGATAGCCAAATCTATCAGAAGGCTGGCCATCAAAACCAAGATGATAAGCGACGAATCGATTATTCATGATCTCAATCTTTCCATTATCATTATAGATTGGGGAGCGATAAAGCGGGTTACCGATTACCTGCCCCCAATGTTGCCAGCCCGTGAAAGTACTATGGTTATAGTAATCATCTGTCCCGGACAGATGGTCGGGGATATTGATGGTATGGTCGTGATTATAAGGACCACTCTGGTATTTGGTATAGAGATACTCTACCACCACATTGCGTAACCACTTGCCGTACTTGAAGTTCAACTCCGTTCCCAGCATGATATCCTTGAAGGAATAGAGGAAAAAGCGAGAGTCTTTTTTCTTCTGCCATTCATCCGGTCCTTCTCCGTATCCATCGTAATCAAGAAAGAAAAGCTGGCTATCATCCTCATAAAAATGATCGGCATAAACACCTATCTTCCAACGGTCGAAATCATAGTTGAAGCGCATCACTAATGACCCTACAATGTCACCAGCCTTATTGACGTATTCATTCTCGCCAGGATCAGCACCGCCTGGAAAAAAGGCATGCCAAAAACCACGAAGTCCATTCTCCGATGGTTTCTGTATCATCTCACCTGTTTCGGTACGAAAATAGGGCTTGCCACCAA
>ERZ1026888.421-NODE-421-length-23959-cov-21.066307_pt1 | contig 23959 bp, 15 predicted proteins | sample MGYA00380174_ERZ1026888 | MGnify/ENA primary metagenome ERZ1026888 (study PRJEB33269, sample SAMEA4719810) | human gut metagenome | biome: human-associated habitat; feature: organic feature; material: feces | place: Cameroon | collected 2013-10 ...
CGAGCAGATAGTTTAGCTCCAACGGAACACCAACGCCATTGATTTTCTGGTCGAAGAAACCTGAAGTGTTGCCATAGCCATAGCCGAGACCCACGCGGTAGCCTAAGCCCGAGTTGCCCTTGAAACGGCTGTCATAGTTGATGCCCACAGTATTTTGGGCACCAAGTAATTCTACAGACAGACTGCGTGTCTTCTGTTGTGCCATTACTGCCGAAAAACAGCATAATGCAAATAGTGATAATACAATCTTTCTCATTATATATTTTATCATATGTTTATTGTCGGTGGATATTAGTTTGCTTCAACATAATGCCCTAAACGGTCTGGTCTGTTTCCATCGGTAAAGAGGTAGACTATTCCGTCAGGGGTTTCAACAATAGAGACCTCAGTATAGGTGAAATCAGGGTAGTCAGCGTGTAAGGATTCCAATACGTTGCTTGGTACCGTTGTGCCTTTCGGCAAGGGGTAACAGGTTTTTTTCCATGTCGTACCCTTGTGGGAAGTTTTGAAGTATACGGACTTCAACACGCCGTCGTGCATGATGAGATAGTTGTAATCACCGCCGTCGTTGACAAAACCAAGCACTTCGGAGCCTTTGTAGTGCGCTGTAATCCATTCCATATCGCCAGGAATCGTTCCTATATATTCAGCGTCGTTCAGTCTGTATGTGCATGCCTTGGCTACAGTTCCTTTGCTGTCGATGACAAGTGTGTGGACGAGATTCTTGAGCTTGGGGGTGTCCTGCAGATAGCAGAGAATATAGTATGCCCCGTTTATGCTGGCATGTGTCACTTCCTTGATCTCCCAGAATTCATCGTTTCTGGCCTCCTGGTTTATCGTGAGCAGCTGGTATCGCACCGAGCTGGGCAACTGGTCAATGTCAGAGAGCATCCGCACGGTACGGTTCCACGCATTGTCAACGTATACAACCACGCACTCATTCCCCGCATTGTCCTCAGAGGTGACATACGTTTCCATTGCTCCACTGTCGAAGTAAGGCTCTGGACCTGTGTAAACGCATTTGATAGTGTAGTCCTCGCAGCGTTCGTGGAAATCTTTGGCAATGGCCTCCGGCAGAGTTTTGTCATTGATCGGTGTCACATTTTCAGAGTCGCATGAAGTCAGCACAAGGGCTACGACAGCAAGCCATCCGTACATCAAATGTCTAAATCCAAACTTTTTCATTTTATGCTTCAATTTATGGGTTCGTTCAAAGGACAAGTTGCCTGAGAACTTATTGTTATTATTATTATGCAAAAGTACAATCGTTTGTTTTTATACACAACGCCTCCTTATGCGAAACGGCAAAAATGCGGTGCGAAGCGGCGATATCTGTGTGTTGCGTGGAAATGCGGACTATCTCCGCAGCGCCGCATACGCCGCGATGCACGCCGTGGTGAGCATTTCGGAGAGGGCGAGTGCAAGCCAGATGCCGCTGTCGCCGAGCTCCTTCGGCAGCAGGATGAAGCTGGGCACGAGGAAGACAGCGCCGCGCAGCAGCGCGAACACCATTGCCGGGCGCACGCGCTCAACACTCTGGAAGTAGCCGATGCACATGAGGTTGACGATGAAGAACACGAAGGCGACAGCCATCAGCGGGAGACCCTTGACGGCGAGTGGGAAGGCAGCCTCGCCGGTGCTCACGAAGAGTTCCGTAAGTTGGTAGGGGAACAGCACGAAGGCTGCGCTCACGGCTCCGCCGCACAGCACGGCGGTGAGCAGCGCCACCTTCAGCGTGGAGCGCACGCGGTGACCGTTGCCAATGCCGTAGTTGTAGCTGATGATGGGCTGCGCCGACTGCGCCACGGCGTTGCCTATCATGTAGACGAACGGTGTGTAGTAGCACGCTATGCCGAATGCGCCCACGCCCGGGTCGCCCATGTAGGTTATGAATACGTAGTTGCCCACGAGCGTGAGCACCGCCATTGTGCCCTCGCCCATGAGAGCCGATATGCCGATGGTGCATTGATAGCCGATGTTGCGCATGGAGTAGAGTAGCGATCGACGGCTCCACTTCATGCGTATAGGTCGTAGCTGTCGCGCAGCGAACAATATGTACCACGCTGCAATCAGTCCGCCAATCATCATGCTCAGCGTTGAGGCTACGGCAGCGCCGGCAAGTCCCCAGCCGAGGTGTACAATCATCAGCCAGTCGAGCACGATGTTGGCTACAGCCGCAATCACGTTGCACCACATGGCGAGTCGCGGATTGCCGTCCAATCGTATCACGAACAGCAGCAGGGCGCACCACACGCCGAACAGCTCGCCAGGCATGAAGCCCAGCATATACTCGCGCACCAGAGGCAGCAGCGCCTCCGACGAACCGAGCAGTCTGCCCGTGGCAGAAGGGAAGAGCATTATGGGAATGATCATCGTCAGGATGACGATAGAGGTGAATATCCACGCCTGCATCACGTTGATGCGCGCCGCCTTCAGCTTCTTCTCAGCCATGTGTATCGACGCCACCACCGAGCAGCCGGCACCCATCATCAGTCCGAGACCCGTAGCCAGCATCATTATGGGTACGCAGATATTTATAGCGCCAATGCCGTCGGCTCCCACAGCGTGTCCGACGAAGATGCCGTCGATGGCGCACATGGCGGAGATGCTGATCATTCCGAACAATGTTGGCAGGAAATAGCGACCGAACAGGCGAGGTATGCTCAGCGTGCTGAGGTCGATAGCGTCTTTGGTAAGGTGTTCTGACATAATTTAAAAGTAAAAGAGTAAAAAGAAATATTTGAGTTTTAAGGCTTAGAAAGGCCTAAAGAGGCTTAGTTCGGCTTAAGCGCACTCAAAACTCAAAATTCAAAACTCTATTTCAATCGATACTGCTGCGGTGACATGCCGACATGCGTGCGGAAGTAGCGCGTGAGGGCGCTCTGGTCGGAGAAATGGAAATCGGCGGCAATCTGTTTCAGACTGCGCTTCGAGGTGCGCATGGCGAGCTTCAGTCGTAGCACGATATACTCGTCGATGATGTGCTTCGGCGGAAATCCGGTCTTGCCGCTCACGATGATGCCCAGATACTTGCGCGAGATGTTCATGCGCTCGGCATAGTAGTTCACCTCGTGGCCCTCGTGAAACTCCTCCTCAAGCAGCTCCATGAAGCGATTGAACAGCTCGTCGGTGCGCTGCGTGCCCTTGTCGCGCTGGTCGGCGGGCGGATTGGCAAGCAGATAGTCGTAGAACCCGAGGAAGAACGCCTGCAGCTGCAGCGCTACGATGCGGTCGGTGAGCGTGTAGTGCTCCACGGTGAAGTAGAACCTGAAGATGCGGAACATGCTGCTTATCACCTCGCTTATCAGCGTCGGGTAGCCGCAGCGTCGGTCGGCCTTCAGCGTGTTGTAGACGGCGTGCTCCACGTTCAGACTCGCCGAGCGCAGCGTGTCGCTGCTGTATAGTATGGCGTCTGCCGCAAAGTCGTCGCTCATCGTTTCCCATTTTATGATGTCGCTGGGGAAGAAGCAGAGCACACTCTCGCCGTTCAGTTCCCATTTGTCGAAGTTGATGCGTACGGATGCCGAGCCCGTGTGGCTGTAGATTATCGCGCCGTGGTCGATGGCGTGAGCCTCGGGGCTGAACGAGCTGCGGTTGATGCTTATGAGCGATGTCTGTTCCATACGGCAAAATTAGCAATTGTTTCTCAAATTGTCAAATTCTGGCGTAATTTTATTACCCTCAGCCTGTGAAATAGTGAGTAACTTTGCAGCGGATTTCAAAACAGGTATGAGAAAAAGATTTTATACAGCGATGCTCATTAGTATCGCTTTCGCTATGACTGCTCAGGCACAGACCGAGCAAAGGCTGAGCATCGACGAGATGTTCCGCATGATAGATCAACGCAATAGCAGTATCAAGGCAGACCGCACAGCCGTAGAGGCAGCCGGCGAGGGCGTAAAGGCGGCAAAGAGCCAGCGCCTGCCCGACATCAGCACACAACTCAACTTCAGCTACATTGGCAATGCGCTGCTCACCGACCGCGACTTCGGCAACGGCGTGGGTTGCAAGACGCCCCACTTCGGCAACCAGTTTCTGCTCGACGTGCAGCAGACCATCTATGCCGGCGGAGCGATTGACGCCGGTGTGCGACTTGCCGAGTTGGGTGCAGAGCAGGCCCAGCTGCAGCTGGCGCTCAGCGAGCAGAACCAGCGCTTCATAGCCTTGGCGCAGTATCTCGACCTCGAGAAGGTGGCGCATCGCGAGGAGGTGCTCAACAAGAACATCGTGCTCACCGAGCGCCTTATAGCCAACATACGCGAAAAACAGCAACAGGGCGTGGCGCTGAAGAACGACATCACGCGCTACGAGCTACAGCTCGAGACGCAGAAGCTCAGTCTTACCAAGCTGCAGAACACACGCCGCATCCTCAACCACCAGCTTTGCAACACGCTCTCGCTGCCCACCACGCAGACCATTGTGCCCACCGATGACGCTACGGCAGCCGTCTTTGGCAAGGACGGCGAAGACAGATGGCAGGATGTAGCCGCCGCAGCCAGTCCGCAGCTGCAGATGGCGGGCGTTGGCGAGCGCATGGCGCAGCAGCAGGAGAAGATAGCGCGTAGCAGCATGCTTCCCAAAATAGCAATTGTGGCGCAGAACAACTTCAACGGTCCGATAACGTTCGAGCTGCCTCCCATCGACAAGAACCTCAACGTGTGGTTCGTGGGCATAGGCGTGCGCTACGACCTCTCGTCGCTCTTCAAGAGCAACAAGAGCGTGGCTAAGGCGCGCCTCGCAACGCAGGCTGCCAAGGAGCGTAAGGCAGTGGCGGCAGAGCAGCTCAACAACAGTGTACAGGCGGCTTACGTGGGTTATCTGCAGAGCTACGTAGAGCTTGAGACGCAGCAGAAGAGCGTGCTGCTGGCGCAGCAGAACTATGAGGTGGTGAACAACCGCTATCTTAACCAGCTGGCGCTCATCACCGATATGATCGACGCAAGCAACATGAAGCTCGACGCCGAACTCAACGAGGCGGATGCGTATATCAACATCGCCTATGCCTATTATAAAATGAAATACATCGCAGGACAGCTTTAAGAATTTTGAACAGAAACAATGGAAAATATAAAGAAATACGTTTACAATACAGTAGTGATAGTGTTGATTGCCGTAGGGGCAATCATAGTGATACTCAACTTCTCTCATTTCGGCAACGTCGAGTTCACCGACAACGCCCGCGTACGCCAGCACATAACGCCGCAGAACACGCGCGTGCAGGGATTCATCAAGGAGGTGCGCTTCGAGGAGTTTCAGAAGGTGAAGAAGGGCGACACGCTCGTCGTTATCGAAGACGCCGAGTTCCGCTTGCGTCTGGCGCAGGCTGAGGCCGACCTTGCTCGTATGGAGGAAAGCTCGAAAGCCACAGGCACGAGCATAGCCACAACCGACGCCGGCATACGCGTGACGAACGCCGGCATAGAGGAGGCGCGCGTGAACCTTGAGAATGCCAAGCGCGAGGACAAGCGTTTCGAAGCTCTGCTGAAGAACGACGCCGTTACGCAGCAGCAGTACGACAACGTACACACGGCATATCTCAGCGCAAAGGCAAGATACGAGCAGGTGACTCACTCGCGCGCTACGCAGACCAGCGTGAAGACCGAGCAGGGCCACCATCTCTCGGCGTCTATTTGCTCGCTACGTCTGGCTAAGGCTGCCGTCGAGCTGGCTCGCCTCAATCTTTCTTACTGCTACATCATCGCCACCTGCGACGGCGTGGTGGGCACAAAGGATATTGAGGAAGGCATGCTCGTGCAGCCGGGTCAGACTATGGTGAACATCGTGAGCAGCAACAGCAAGTGGGTTGAGGCCAACTACAAGGAGAGTCAGCTGCCCGACATACACGAGGGCTCGGAGGTGGAGATCACTGCCGACGCTGTGCCTGGCATCGTCTATAAGGGACGCGTCGAGCGCATCAGCAAGGCTACGGGCAGCGCGTTCTCGCTCGTGCCGATCGACAACGCTACGGGCAACTTCGTGAAGGTGGAGCAGCGCGTAACGGTGCGCATAAAGCTCGACGGCAACAAGCCCGAAGACCTGGCGAAGCTGCACGCAGGATATAATGTGGAATGCATGGTAAAAGTAAAAAAGTAAAAGAGTAAAAAAGTAAAAAAGTAAAGACATGTTTCCATTACCACCTCCACCACCACCTTCTGCGGGCAAATGCTTCTCAATGCCGATGTTCCGCAGCTGGGTGCCTAAAGCCATTCGCCCGTGGATATATGTGATATGCGTGTTCGCGTACCAGTTCTCTGGCGGCATGTATCTCGGCGCATTGGAATCCATACAAGGCTCCACCAACTTCATGCTCGAAGACCTGCTGCTGTTGCTCTACGCCAATCTTGCAGGCATGGCGATATACTTCCCCATGCTCTTCCGCATGAAGTTCCGCTTCACCAACCAACAGCTCATCATCGGTTCGGCTATCGTCATCGCCGTCTGCAACCTCATCACCATACGCTCTACGTATATGCCGCTGCTGCTTGTGGTGTGTTTCATAGAGGGCATGGCTAAGCTGCAGGGCACCTTCGAACACATGAGCAACATACAGTTGTGGATTACGCCGCGGCGCGACTTCGCCGTGTTCTTCCCCGTGCTGCACATCGTGCTGCTCACCTCTATTGAGGGCAGCGGCTTCCTTGCGGCATGGTTCGGCTATCACTTCACGTGGCAGATGATGAACGTGTTCATCGTCGGCACGATGTGCGTCGTTATGACGGTGCAGATAGTGATGTGCCGCCCGTTCTGCCCGATGCCCGAGCGACTCAGTCTGCGAGGCATCGACTTCGGTAGCGGACTTCTCATCAGTTTGCTCATGCTTCTTGTGTCGTACATCTTTGTGTACGGCGACTATAAGATGTGGTTTGCGAGCCGCGAACTGCGCATCGTGGCAGGTTGCGCCCTGATACTTGCGGGCGTCGTGATACACCGTCTGCTGCGTGTGAGCAATCCGTATGTAGACCTGCGTATCTTCAAGCTGCGCAACGTGTTGCCCATCATCGTTGTGGTTATCATCGGCGAGTTTCTGCTCGGCTGCGAACACACGATGGAGGAGATACTCTGCGCCGAGGTGCTGAAGCTCGAAGAGCATACCAAGGAGGAGCTGTTCCTTTGGGCGCTGCCCGGCTTCTACATTGGCATCGCCATCGACCTGCTGTGGCTGAAGGTGCTGAAGTGGAAGGTGTGGAAGCTCTTCGCCATCGGCTTCGGTTTCATCTTCGTCTACGCCGTGCTGATGTACACCACGATCGACCCGCAGGTGAACATCGAGCAGCTGCGTCTGCCGATAGTGTGCCGCGGAGCAGCCTACTCTATAATCGCCGCCACGCTGATGTGGGCGCTCGACGAGTCGTCGCCCAATCTCGAGCAGTTCTTCATGGGCCTGTTCGTGTTCAACATCTTCCACATGTACCTTGCCGGCGCGGCGGGCTACGGCATATACACAACGTGGTTCTCCCACTTCATGAACGACGACATGGCGCGCTACGCCCAGCATCTGACGCTGACCAACCTCAACCCTGCCACAACCGACTTCGTCGGCTTAATGAACGGCTATGCTCATAGCATGATGGGTGTAGCTATAAAGCAGGTGTACGGCATCGTGGTGTGGATAAGCGGCGGTGTAGCCGTGCTCTTCATGCTGCTCGACATACCTGCCGTGAGGACAAACGTGCGCAAGGTGCCGCTCTGGCCGGTCTACGGCATCGAGTTCCTTAGCCGACTCGCAAAGAGAAGGGCTTAACTGACGTAGAATACGTAGCATAAATACTAAGTTAGCAGTTGCTACGCTTTAGAAGCCCACTTTGAACATCACGCCGAACACCGAGCGTGTGCCGCCTACGTATGTAGGGAAACCAATCTGGCGACCCGAGTTGCCGGCGTCTACCACATATTTCTCGTCGAGCACGTTCTTGCCGAAAGCGCCAATCTCGTAGTACACCTTTCCAGGCTGGAAGCGGTAGCCCGCCGTGAAGTTGAGCAGTCCGTAGGCGTCCTGTGTAAGCTCCGGCTCGTTGCTCTCCTCGAAGAACACCTTCGACTTCCAAGAGTAGGTAGGGCGGAAGTAGACAGAGGCGTTCTTTCCGGTCGGCACGTGCAGGTCGAGACCCACGGCGAAGCTGTTCTTCGGAGTAAGACGGAAGCGGTTGCCGGCATAGCGCTGCTTGTTGCCGTTGTCGTCCTTGTCGTTGAACTTGCCCTCGATGAACGACCAGTTGCCGAAGAGATCGAGATAGCTGCACGGCGAGTAGCTGAGGCTCGCCTCTACGCCGAAGCTGTGCGCACGTCCGGCGTCGTCGTACTCGTACTTGTTTGTAGTGGCGTTGAACACCGATGTCTGGTAGTTGTACCAGTCGTAGTAGTAGGCGCTGAAGTCGTAGTTGAGGCTGCCCTGCATCAGGCTGCCCTTAACGCCCAGCTCGTAGCTGTAGATAATCTCCGGATTCAGTTGCTCGAAGTCTTCCGGGTCGTTGTTGAAGTAGAGCACACCCGGTCGGCGTCCGCGCGAAACACTCGCATAGATATTGTTGCGACCAATCATATAGTTGAGCGCAGCGCGTCCCACCCACGACCAGTAGTTGTCGCTTGCTGTTACCTTCTTGCCGGCTTCGGTAGGATGGTAGAGCACGGCGCCGAACATGCTCGGCACGGTGGTAGACGAATAGCCCGTCTGCTGATGCTCGTATGTGCCGCGCAGACCGACCGTGAGGTTGAAGTTGCGGGCAAGTTTCAGCGTGCCGTCGGCGAAAATCTCTACAGCCTGATTGATGCCGTAGTTGCTGCCCTGCTCGGTGTAGGCTGTGTCGAGCGTCTTGCCGGAGATGCCCTGCAGCGTGCCCAGTATCACCTTTCCGTTGTCGCCCATGCCTGCCAGAAGCTGGTCGAGGTCCATACCCAGTGCGCCGAGCGTGGCTTTAAGGTCGCCGTAGATGTCGGGCGTGGTGGTCTGAGGCTGCAGTTTGCCGTCGGCGTCTACAGCCGGCGTGTCTGGAAACCACTTGCTCATGAGCTGCGAGATGACGCCGTCCACCATAGGCTGAAAGGCTGCGGGCAGATTCTGTGTGAGCAAGCCCTTCACATTCTCAATCTGACTGCTGAGCGAAGCCTTCACGCTCTTCTGTATGAACACCGGGTAGAGATACTGCATGTTGGCTTTCGCATTGACGTTCTGCGAAGAGTTCTCGTAGAAATAGCTTGCGCCAACAAAGCCCGAGAAGCGCTTGTGGTCGTCGTAGTTGAGACGCAGCTCCTGGCTGAACTGTGTGCCTTTCTCCTTCTCCTGGCAGAGCAGCAGGGGCAGATATGTGCCGTCGGCGTCAAAGCGCTCGTTGCTGTTGAAGGCTCTGAAGCCGGTTATGGAGTTGAACGTAAGGCGCTGGTTGATTTTGTGGTCTATATTGAGCATGGCGCCGCCCACGTTGCGCTTGATGCCGAGCTTGCGGCCTGCCTCCAGATTGGCAGAACTGTTGGGATCGGAGCTGCCGAACATCGGGTTTATGCTGTGGAAGGAAGTGCCAGGGTAGGCGTCGTGCTGGTAGTCGAGCACAAGACCTATTGATGTGTTGTCGTCTGCCCACCACTGCGTAGAGTTTCTGAACGCCAGAGCGCTCTTTCCGTTGAGGCGTCCGCCAGCCAAGTTCTTGATGAATCCGTCGCGGGCGTCGTAGTCGAAGGCGAAACGGTTGGCAAGTTTCTCCTTAACGATAGGCGTGTTGATGAAGCCCGTAGCCTGACGCTGGTTGTAGCTGCCGTAGTTGAGCTGCAGTTCGCCGGCGAGACGGTTCTCGGGTTTGTGGCGTATGATGCTGATGCCGCCGATCTCGGCGCCTCTGCCGAACAATGTGCCCTGCGGCCCCTTCGCCACCTCAAGACGCTCAAGGTCGAAAAGCTCTACGGCTGAGGCACGGCTTCTTGAAGTAGGCACACCATCCATGAACACCGACACTCTCGGCTGCGAGTATGACTCGCCGTCGTCTGAAGTGACGCCGCGTATCACGTATCCGGGGTTGTTCGGACTCTGCAACTGTATCTGCACGCCAGGCGTAAACTGCACCACATCGTCGAGCTGATGCAGGTTTAGATTGTTCATAAGGCTACCCGTTACGGCGCTCACAGCCACCGGAACCTCCACGCTGCTCTGCTTCTTCTTCTGCGTCGTGACGACAACCTCGCCAAGAGCGCGTCTTTTGTCCTTCGAGTCGGGTGTGTCGGTCACTTTCGCTTCAACACTAAGTGCGCTCTGTGCGAGCAATGCCACTGCGGTGAGCGCTAATACATTCTTTTTCATACCTTTTGCTTATAGTCTTGTTGTTTACTTCTTTTTGTCGTTCTTATAGAGAATGGTGTTGCTGTTGTCGCTCAGACCGGTGTCTGTGGAGAGATGCTTTCCGATCTTGTTCATGATAAATGCCCACTTCCACGAGTGGTGCTTCAAGCGCTTCACGGCAGCCTTGAAACGCGTCGTGAAGTCGGCTGAAGGATGCTCGTCGCCGGCGAGGTGCATGGCGTAGGCTTCGCCCAACACCGCGGCACATTCCGACTTCACGTCTGCCGGAACCTTCTTCGGCACCAAGCCCTCCATCACGCTGCTCAGCGCTGACGCCGCGAAACGCTCGCTCTTCTGCTGCAAGGTCTCGGTAGAATTGTGCATCGATGTGAGCTGTGTAATCTTCTCGCTGCGAATCTGCAGCGTTCCCTTTTCGGTGTCCACGTCGATGAGTCGGTACGGATGTGGATAGCTCACGGTAGAACCCGTCTCTATGTCGGTTATTCCGTACTTCGCCGCTATGTCCTGAGCGTGGAAGTGACCCGTGAAGCACACCTTTATGCCCATCTTTGCGAGGCGCTTCGCCTCTTTCTTCCATCCGTCAACCAGGTATTCCTTCATAATGCGGTCTTGCCATTTGAAGTGGCTTACCACGCCGTGGTGCATCATCATTATCACCTCCATGCCCTCGGCGTGAGCCTTTTCGGTCTGCGTCTTGACGAAACGCATCGTTTCGGACTTTATGCGTCCGGCTGTTACGCAGATGTCACGGTTGAAGTCGTTGTCCTCGTAGCGGCAAGCGTCCACCGCAATGAGGCGCGTCTTGGGGTCGAGCTGCGCAACGTACGAGAGCGAGTGAGGGTCGCGTGCAAGCGCTTCGCCGTATCCGAAGTCGCGGTATATGTCGCTGAAGTCGCTTGCCGAGACGGTAGTAGTGCGGCGAGTAGCGTTGCCGTCGTATATCTTTGCGTGCGGATTGTTCACATCATGGTTGCCCGGCACGACGAACACCCTTACGCCTTGCGCCTTCAGGGGCTTGAGGTAGCGGTTGACGAGCAGTTCGTGAGAGATGCGCTCGCCGTCCTTGGTAAGGTCGCCGGCGATGAACACCACTTGCGGTTGATAAGCAAGCAATCGCTTGCTGACGGAGTCGAGAAGTTCGGGGCTTTGCACGAGCATCTTTCTGTCGTTGGCTATATAATGTTCGAAAGCCTTTCCGTCTTTAACAAGAAGCGACGGAGCCATGAGATGCACATCCGAAACTACTGCCAACTTCTTGAGCGGCTCTTGTTGTGCATACAAAGCAGAAGCGCCAAGAAGCGTTGCTGCAGTTACGATTATCCTGAATTGGTCCATAAAAAAAGTGATGTAATAATTTCAGCGGCAAAAGTACGCCGAGATTATTACATCACTATTTCTGTTTTGTGAAGAAGGGGTGAAGCAAGCATTACATACTTTAATCCTTCGCCCCGCATGCTCAGACATGTGGCAACTGCACAACGAAACTGGTGCCTCTGCCTTCTTCCGAGTGTACGGCGATGTCGCCGCCGTGCAGCTTCACTATCTTTTGCGCCAGAGTCATGCCGATGCCGTGACCCTCTACGCTGCTCTCCTTCGCTCCGCGATAGAACAGCGTGAAGAGCTGCTGCTTGTCTTCTGCCGTCATGCCGCAGCCGTTGTCAGACATGCGCACCACGCTCCATTCGTTGTGGAACGCTATCTGCACTATCGACGAATGGTTGGCAGAGTACTTGCAGTTGTTCTCTATCAGATTGGCGAACGCTATGTTCAGCAGATACGGATTGCCGAGCACGGTGATGAGCCGGTCGTCGTCCTCCTCCTCGTTAGAGAAGAGCAGTTCGACGGAGTAGTCGGGATGCGCACGCAGAATGAGCTGGCGCACGTCGAGCAGCAGCTCGTCGAGACGCACCTCGCGCATGCTTATCTCCTCCTTGCAGTAGTCTGCCTTTGCGAGATTGAGCAGACCGTCGATGAGTCGCGTCATGCGCTTTGCGTCCTGCAGCATGTTCTGCATAGCCTGCCGATACTGCTCGTTGGTGCGCTCCTTCTGCAGCGACACATCCAGCTCGGCGGTGAGAGCGGCAAGCGGCGTGCGCAGCTCGTGCGACACATTGCTCACAAACTGCTTCTGCGCATTGAACGCACCCTCCAAGCGGTTGAGCAGCGCATTGAACGCAATGCAGAGTTCGCCCAGCTCGTCCTTCTCGTTCTTCACGGGTATGCGTCGGTCGATGTGCGACGCGGTGATAGTCTCCGCCTCGTTCACGATGTTCTGTATCGGGCGCAGCGAGAGTCGTGCGAGACAGTAGCCCGCTACGAAGAGCAGCGTCACGCCAACGACGAAGAGCAGCAGCAGCGTGTTCTGCAATCCCAAAAGATTGGCGTAGCCGTAGCCGTCGTAAGCCGCAGCCGTCACTATGTATTCTCGCCCTTTGTAGAGGTAAACCATGCCTATGCCCTGATACTTGCCGATGCAGAACTCAATCTCCCGCTGCCGCAGTATGTCGTTAATCATCTGTTGCGTCTCCTTCACGATGTCGTTGTGTATGGCGTCGTGATAGAGCATGTGGAAGTCGGTGGTGTATACAGCCACCTCCACCTCGTTGATGAATTTGCGGTTGTTGAGATAAACCGACTGCATGGTCTGCGCGTCCACCTGTCCGGCGAGGAAGAGGTTGGCTTTCGTGATGCCCTCGCTCTTCAGGTCGCGGAAGAAGGTCTGCGCGCGTGTGTGCTCGCTGATAAGATATATGAGAACCGTGCACAGCAGGAATATGGTTGCCGTGACGCAGGTGTATTTCAGAGTGAGGGCTGTGCGTATCTTCATAACTTGTTTGCTATAATTTATAAGCCTTCTTAAGCCTGTCTAAGCCGAGGAAAGAATTGCTAACTAAGCCCTCCCCGACGGGGAGGGTTGGGAGGGGCTTTTACTCGTAAGTATAAACCCCACGCCGGGCTTGGTATGTATCAGCTTCGGCTCGAAATTCTTGTCCATCTTCTTGCGCAGATAGTTGATGTACACGTCGATGAAGTTGGTGCCGGTGTCGAAGTGCGTGCTCCACACCTTCTCGGCTATCTCCATGCGGCTCACCACTTTCTCTGCGTTTTCCACGAGATAGACCAGCAGGTTGTACTCCTTCGGCGACAGCTTGATGGGCAGTCCGCCGCGCGTCACCTCCTGTCGCTCAAGGTCAATCTTCAAGTCGGCGTAGGCTATCTGCTTCGGCGTCTCGGCGCTGTTCACAGTGCGCCTCTTAAGCAGCACGCGCACCCTTGCAAGCAGTTCGCGGAAGTCGAACGGCTTCACCATATAGTCGTCGGCACCCACGTCGAAGCCCTCCAGCTTGTCGTCGGCTGTGCCCAGCGCCGTGAGCATTAATATCGGCGTCTGCTCGTCGTGCTGCCTTATCTGCTGGCACACCTCGAAGCCGTTGAGCTTTGGCAGGATGATGTCGGAGATGACGAGCTGGAAGGCGTTGTTCTGAAAGAGCCTTAAGCCCATCTCGCCGTCGTAAGCCACCATCGCCTGATAGCCGTTCTCCTCCAAACCTATCTTCAGAAGATCGGCTACGCGCTTTTCGTCCTCTATAACTAATATGCTGATCATAGTTGTTCGGGTTTTTATATTTACACTTTTCTCCGCTTGAAACTGATGCAAAGATACACTTTTCGATAAACAAAACAGCCAAAACGCTGCACTTTTCTGATATTTCTGTTTGCGATTTGTCATCGGCACCGAACTCCGCCGATGCGGGTGGCGTTCGCTGCCATACCCTCCTATAGCCAGCGCTTGAACATGCGGATGTATAGCGTCTTGAGCCACTGCGTGAGCACGCAGTAGGCGAGCAGGATGCCGACGAGCCACGGGAAGTAGGCGAGAGGCAGCGGCGTGAGACCTATCGAACTGCCGAACGGCGTGAATGGGATGCAGATGCCTACAGCCATGATAGAGAACGTCATGAGCATGACAGGCCACGAAGCCGAGCTCTGAACGAACGGCACCTTGCGTGTGCGTATCATGTGCACGATGAGTGTCTGCGAGAGCAAGCCCTCGACGAACCAACCCGACTGGAACAGCGACTCCATATTCGGTCCCTGACACTTGAATACCCACCACATTACTAAATATGTAGCGATGTCGAATATCGAACTTATCGGACCTATCCATATCATAAACCGACTCAAGTCGCCCGAATCCCACACACGCGGACGGCGCAGATACTCGCTGTCCATGCGGTCGAACGGAATGGTGGTCTGCGAGATGTCGTAGAGCAGGTTCTGTATGAGCAGATGTATAGGCAGCATGGGCAGGAAAGGCAGGAATGCACTCGCCGCCAGCACGCTGAACATGTTGCCGAAGTTGGAGCTGGCAGTCATCTTTACGTACTTCACGATGTTGCCGAACGTCTTGCGGCCCTCCAGTACGCCGTTCTCCAGCACCATAAGGTCCTTCTCCAGCAGGATGATGTCGGCGCTCTCCTTCGCGATGTCCACCGCCGAGTCGACCGATATGCCGATGTCCGACTCGCGCAGCGCCGCCGCATCGTTGATGCCGTCGCCGAGGAAGCCCACGGTGTTCTGGTTGTTCTGCAAGAGTTGTATGATTTCCGCCTTCTGCATCGGCGTCAGCTTCGAGAAGATGCTGCACTTCTCTACCATCTGTGCCTTCGCCTTCTGGCTCATCACCTCCAGTTCCGGACCAGTCGTAGCGTTCGCCGTGTCGATGCCCACCTGTCGTGCTATCGACTTCACCACGGCGTCGTTGTCGCCCGAGAGCACCTTCACCTCTACGCCGTGCTCGTGCAGCTGCTTTATGGCCTGCGCCGCCGACTCCTTGGGTGGGTCGAGAAAGGCGAGGTAGCCAATGAGCACCATGTCCTTCTCGTCCTCGATGGCGAAGTTGTTCTCCTTGCTCAGGAAGCTCTTCTGCGCCAGAGCCAGCACGCGCATACCCTGTTCGTTCATCTCCTTCACGAAGCACTGTGCCTTCATGCGCATCTCCTTGCTGAGCGGCAGCACCTCGCCGTCGTACTCGGCGTGCGAGCAGACGCCCAGCATCTCCTCTACGGCGCCCTTGGTTATTATCTGACGCTTGTCGCCCGTGTCTTCAACCACTACCGACATGCGTCGGCGCTGAAAGTCGAACGGAATCTCGTCCACCTTCTTGTAAGAACGGCTCAGCGACTCCAGTCCCAGCTCCTTCACGTGCGAGAGAATGGCGCGGTCCATGAGGTTCTTCAGACCCGTCTGGAAATAGCTGTTGAAGTAGGCGTGGCGCAGAATACGGTTCGCCTTGTCCTCCGTGCCGTCCACGTTCACGTGTCGCTCCAGCACAATGTGGTCCTGCGTCAGGGTGCCCGTCTTGTCGGTGCAGAGAATGTTCATCGCGCCGAAGTTCTGAATGGCGTTCAGGTCCTTCACGATGGTCTTCTTGCGCGACATAGCCAGCGCACCCTTCGAGAGATTCGCCGTGACAATCATCGGCAGCATCTCCGGCGTCAAGCCCACAGCCACCGACACGGCGAAGATGAACGCCTCAAGCCAGTCGCCCTTCGTTATGCCGTTCACAAGGAACACTATCGGCACCATTATCAGCATGAAGCGTATGAGCAACAGGCTCACCTTCGTTATGCCACGGTCGAACGCCGTAGCCGCACGATGCCCCGCCACGCTCTTCGCTATCGTGCCCAGGTAGGTCTGGTTGCCCGTTGCGAACACGATGCCCTTCGCCGAACCGCTCACCACGTTCGAACCCATGAAGCAGATGTTGTCAAGGTCGACGATGCTGGCCGAGTGCTTGCGCGGTTTGGAGAGCGTAGCGTACTTCTCTATAGAGACCGACTCGCCCGTCAGACTCGACTGGCTTACGAACAAGTCTTTCGACTCCACGATGCGCACGTCAGCCGGAATCATGTCGCCCGCCGAGAGCATCACCACGTCGCCCGGCACCAGCTCTTCGTTGCTCGTCTCGTCGCCCGGTGTGCCGCCTCTGCTTGCCGTGCCCGCACGCACCACGTAGCACGTGTTCGTAACCATCTTCTGCAGCGCCTCGCTCGAACGGTTGGCTTTCCACTCCTGCGTGAAGCGCAGCAGCGTGCTCAGCACAATCATCGTCGTAACGACCACGATAGAAGTCCAGTCCTTGTCGCCAGGCTCTGCCATCCACACGTCCATCACGAACGAGATAGCCACCAGCACCGTCAGCACGCCCACGAACGGATTGATGAACGCCTTAGCCAGCATCACCAGCGGGCGCTTCTTCTGCTCGTGCTCAATCTCGTTCTTGCCGTAGAGCGCCTGTCGCTTCTCCACCTCCTCGTCGCGCAGACCCAACGATGTGGTCTGGAAGTGAGTGTACACGTTCTCGAGCTGCACCTTTGCTGCCATCAGTACCATCTCGGTACTGAATGCAGTCTTGCTGATTTTCTTTTTTGTCTTCCACATAATAAGTTGACTTTAATGGGTTGTTGTTTTCGTTTCGCGCTGCAAAACTACTCAAACCTTCGCGGAGCAATGGTTAGAAATCAATTAGAACGCTATTAGAAAACCATTAGAACCGACTCTAATAGTGTTCTAATACAGATCTAATATCTAATATACCGTAAGATTAAAAGCCCGTAACTTTGCCGAAAAAACAAACAGCTATGATTCTCTTTACCGAATATCTCGCAAGAATAGGATGTGCCTTCCTCATGGGCACATTCCCCTCGCGTATGGCTGCGCAGATTGTGTCGGGCATCGGCTTTCCTATAAGCGGCGGTTTTTTATCCTTTTATAAAACTTCTGTAACTTCTTTGACACACGATAAGCTTACTTTTGCACCCGAATTTTAGACACTGTTTTACTAAATAAGCATTAAGAATGAAAAAGAAAGTAGTGAAAGTAAGCGGCAGAAGAACGATGGCTGTGTGGTCATTGGCTGCAATGATGTTGTTGGGTAGCATGGGTATGCAGGCTCAAGGCACAGTCGGCGTGCCGGCGTGCTGCAAGTCGAAGGTGGCAGCGGCAGCCGTAGCGCAACCGGTTGCTGACGACGTGCGTGCCGAGTGGCAGCAGCTGAAGGGCGACGTGACGCTTTATATGACCAACGACATGGGACGCAACGGCTATTACGACCAGAAGCCGATAGCCGAACTGATGGGCGAAATGGCGGGAGTGGTTGACCCTGAGTGTGTGTTTGCTGCGGGCGACATTCATCATTTCAATGGTGTTGCGTCGCTGCAGGACCCGCTTTGGATGACCAACTACGAGCTCATCTACTCTCATCCCGACCTTATGCTCGACTGGTTCCCGGTTTGCGGCAACCACGAGTATCGCGGCAATACGCAGGCTTTCATGGACTACGGCAAGGTGAGCCGCCGATGGATGATGCCTGCCAGGTATTATACTAAGGTGTTCAAGCACGGCAACACTTCCGTGCGCATTGTGATGCTCGACACAACACCGCTCATCGACTCTTATCGTAAGAATTCGAGCGTCTATCCCGACGCCTGCAAGCAGGACGCTGAGGCGCAGCTGGCGTGGCTCGACGAGACGCTGCGCAACGCCAAGGAAGACTGGGTGGTTGTGATGGGTCATCACCCGATATATGCCGACACCAACAAGAAGGAGAGCGAGCGTCTCGACATGCAGAAGCGTCTGCTGCCCGTGCTTCACAAGTACAACAACGTGGCAATATACGCCTGCGGACATATTCACAACTTCCAGCACATACAGAAGAAGGGCGACAATATCGACTATGTAGTCAACTCGTCGTCGTCGCTGGCGCGCCCCGTGAAGCCCATTGACGGCACGGTGTTCTGCAGCTCTGCCGACGGTTTCTCGGTGTTCACCGCAGACAAGCGACAGCTCAAGATGTCGATGATAGACAAGGACGGAAAGATTATTCACACGATAACAAAGTCGAAATAAAATGAAGAGATTCTTATTCACAGCGGCACTCCTTACGGCTGTCTCCTCTGCCATAACAGCGCACACGCTCGACGGCATTGTCAAGGACAACAAGACAGGCGAGCCGCTCATCGGCACCGTAATCAGAGTGAAGGAGCTGCCGAGCATCAGTACGACTACCGGACTGGACGGCACCTTCACGTTGCACGAACTGCCCGACCGCGGTCGCTACACACTTGTTGTCTCCTACATGGCGTACAAGACGAAGGAGATGGTAGTAGATGTGGCGAAAGACTATAACAAGGGCAACGAGAAAGGCAAGGACGGACTGCTCTCTATCGCCCTCGACGAGGACTTGCAGCAGTTGGGCGAGGTGGTTGTAACCGGACGCCGCGAGTATCGCTCCGACCGCAGCGCTGTCGAGACGGTGAAGAATGCGGGTAATGTGCTCAACGTGATGAGCCAGCAGAGCATACAGCTCTCGCCCGACGTGAATGTGGCGAGCGTGCTTCAGCGTGTGTCGGGCGTAACCATGGAGCGCGACGCTTCGGGCGAGGCTTCTTACGCCATACTCCGCGGCATGGACAAGCGCTACAACTACACGCTCGTGAACGGTGTGAAGATACCGAGCCCCGACGACAAGAACCGCTACGTTCCGCTCAACATCTTCCCGTCTGACCTGATGGACCGACTCGTCGTGTCGAAGTCGCTTACTGCCGATATGGAGGGCGATGCCGCTGGCGGAGTGGTCGACATGGTGATGAAGGATGCGCCGGCGCGCTTCCAGGTGCAGGCTAACGCCGCCGTAGGCATGAGCGACTACTTCTGGAGCGGCGCAAGAGACTATCTCACAACCAATCGAGCCGACTATACCCATCGTTCGCCCTACGAGGCGTTCGGTTCCGACTATAAGGCTTCTGCCTCCGACTTCAAGAACGGACCTGTGCAGCTGAAGAGTCATGCTACGCCGGCGCCCAACTTCGTCGGCGGACTCAGCATCGGCGACCGCTTCTGGAAAGACCGTATCGGCGTGATGCTTGCCGGAAGCGTGCAGAACACGTTCCGCGGCACCGAGCGCACGTACAACTCCGTGAAGATGGCGTCGGGCGAACAGGCTATGTATATCTCCAACCTCCACCATCGCTACTACAGCATACACGACTTCACGGCGGGTCTGCACGCAAAGCTCGACCTCTCGCTCTCGAACCACAAGCTCGAATGGTACAACATGTACGTGCGTACCAACTCGAAGGGCGTGCGCTACAACAACGGTGTGAGCACCGAGTATATCGGCGCCGACTCGTACACGCAGGACGACGAGCTGCGCTCTACGTCTACCACGCAGAGCATCTTCGCCACCAACCTTAAGGGCAGACATCACCTTACCGACCGCTTCACGGTAGACTGGTCGGGCGTGTTCTCGCAGGCGAAAGAGGAGGATCCCGACAGAACTTACGTGACGCTTACCAACACCGTGGGCAGAGCTGCCGACGCCGAGGGCGACGCTGTGTCGGGCGATATATGGAGCCACAACAAGAATATTCTGAAGACGCTGCCCAAGAGTGCGGAACGCCGCTTCCAGCACAACACGGATACCGACTGGGCGGGCTACATAAACCTGGCTTACGACACGCACCTCGCCGACAAGCTCGACGCTTTGTGGAAGGTAGGAGCGCAGTATCGACGCAAGGAACGCTCTAACCGCTACTACTCGTACGTCTTCAACCCGGCTGACATCTCGCAGCAGCTCGACGGCAACGGATACGAGCAGTTTGCCAATGTCGATTGGGTCTGCAAGACACCTTACTCGCAGGCGTCTCAGCTCAACTACGACTCGAAGGAACACATCGGCGGAGCCTACGCTATGGCTACGCTGAGCAGTGCTCTCGGTGAGCTGAACGTTGGCTTCCGCGCCGAACATACCAACCAGATATACACCATGCTGCAGCACTTCCGCAACATGGGGCAGGTGGGCGAGCAGAGCTACTGGGACTATCTGCCGTCGGCTTCAATAAAGTGGACCCCGACAAAGAAGATGAATGTGCGCCTCTCTTACTACCGTTCTATCAACCGACCTGGATTCTACGAGATTGTGCCCTACCAGATACAGGGCGAGGAGTATCAGGAGAAGGGAAACCCTGAGCTGAAACGCGCCCGCATCGACAATATCGACCTACGCTGGGAGTGGTTCCCGTCGAGCACAGAGCAGATTCTCGCAGGCGTCTTCTACAAGTATCTGAAGAACCCGATAGAACAGGTGTTCGTTACGTCGGACGGCAAGATCGGCGCCGGAACAGACGCCTACTACATGCCCGCCAACCTGGGTAACGCGAAGAACATGGGCTTCGAGATTGACGTTATAAAGTACATACGCCACTTCGGTGTGAAGGCAAACTATACCTACACCCACTCGGAGATAACCACTTCGAAGCGACAGTACAAGGAAGGCAGCGCAGAGTTCAAGACGGGCGTAAAGCAGACGCGTCCGCTCGTGAACCAGGCGCCGCACACAGCCAATCTCTCCCTGCTCTACAAGGACACCGAGCACGGCTGGAACGCACAGCTTGCAGCCTCGTTCACCGGCACAAAGCTCGCTCTCGTGTCGCCGTTCAAGGACGCCGACCAGTGGGACAAGGCGATGTTCGGACTCGACCTCAGCGCAGAGAAGAAGTTCGCCAACGGCATCTCGATCTTCTTCAAGGCTAACAACCTGCTCGACGCAAAGCGCGAGAGATATCTTAAGACCGTCAACCAGAGCAACCTCGAGTATGAAGGACAGAAGCGCGACAAGACCATCGTAGGCACATACCGTTACGGCAGAACTTTCCTGCTCGGCGTGCGCTACAAGCTCTGATTCGCGTCATCTCACCATAACACCTTATATCTCAACACCCCACCACCTCACCATAACAATATCATACAATGAAGAAGATAAACACAATGGCCGGTATGCTGCTCGCCGCAGCAACGGCAATGTTCTCAGCGTCTTGCGAGAACGACAACATCAATCCGTACGATTATGCAGGCAACAACGGCAACGCCAACCAAGGTTCTACAAACGTCATAAAGACCGCCGTGGCGGAGTATCCTGTAGGCTCGCTCGTGTGGTCGAACGACACCACGCTGAGCGAGAGCGTAGAGATACCCGTCGGCACATCGCTCTATATAGAGCCGGGCGTGACGGTGACGTGCAAGGCTGACGTGCAGGTGCCCGTAGAAGTGGTGGTGCTGGGCAACCTCTACTGCCTCGGTACAGCCGAGAAGCCCGTCACCTTCACCTCCGACCGCAAGAAGCCCGAAGCCTGGGGCGGCATCATCTGTGGCTACAACTCGGAGGAAGTGGTGCTCAACCATGTAGACATAGCCTACGCCGGCGCCACGCCTACCGAGTCGTCGGCATCGTTCCAGAACAAGCTCTTCAAGACCACCATCGACGGCGGCGTACCAGCCTTCCACTTCTGCAACGTCAACGGCAAGTTTGTCATCGCCAACAGCTTCTTCCACGACAACTACAACGACCAGACCTACTTCACGGGCGGCAACGGCGTGATCGCGGGCAACATCTTCGCCGATTCGGGTAACGCTGCCGACGGCGGCGAGGCTATCAACGTGAAGGCGGGCTGCAAGCTCGACGTAGCCAACAACGTGATATACAATGCCTGCACCAACGCCTTTAAGCTTTCTAACGCTGGCAACAGCGAGGTGGTGCCGCTCACCGACATGACTGTCTACAACAATACCATCGTCGACTGCGGTTGGCGTCGCTCGAAGAACAAGAAGGGCGGTTCGGTATGGGTGGAGAAGGCTGCGCGACCTGTGTTCGTGAACAACCTCTGCTACGACTCGCGTTTCGGTCTGAAGCAGCCCAAGCAGGACGGCGCCGACATAGAGCACAGCCGTCTCACGCCCAACTACTACTACGCTTCTACCGCTACCGGCGTGGAGCAGATGGCAAAGGGCGCTTCGCTCGGCATCTGGTTCGACACAGACATAAAGAGCGCCACAGCAGGCCAGTTCGATCCGCTCTTCAAGCTCTTCAAGCAGAACGCCGGCATGAACATTAACTGCGAGGTAGACGACCCCGATAAGGGCGCTCCGCTTGCTTTCGACAGGTCTTGGAGCTTCGACCTGCAGCAGGGCAGCCCCGCTCTCTCGGGCGGTGTGACCGACTTTGCGCGCATCTTCCCGAACGGCATCCCGTTCTTCGGCATGAAGAAGGTGAACTTCCTCGACAGCGCCAACGATCAGAACTACTACTTCTCGGCACCACTGCCGCAGCCACGCTTCGGAGCGTGGCTGTAAAGCCGCCGGCTCTGGTTTATGCTTTTTCAAGTTTCGCTATCTGTCAAGCGACTTGAACATCCTTGAGATGCACTTTTTCTTTTGCTCCATATTGGGGTGGACATACATGTTGAGCGTTGTTGTTATGTTGGCATGACCTAACAACACGCTCACCGTTTTATAGTCGCAGTTGCTCTCTATGCAGCGTGTGGCGAAGCTGTGGCGCAGTCCGTGATACTTCAGGCGTGGCATCTCCAGACGTCTCATCAGCCGATGGTAATAGTTGCGGTACGTGCGCGGCTCGGTAGGCTTCTCCTCGTTTGTAAGCACATAGAAGCCCTCGTTCACCACCTTTTTCAGCGGCTTCACCATCGACAGCAGTTCCTTGTTCATCGGTATCTCGCGGCACGAGTTCTTCGTCTTCGGCGTGTTCACAATCAGTTCGGTATGCTTCTCTTCGCCGTCCACGATGTAGATGCGCTCAATGGTGCGCCTCACCGTAATCGTGCCGTTGTCGGCGTCTACGTCAGCCCACTTCAAGCCGCAAATCTCGCCGATGCGCAGCCCCGTAGTCAGACTGATGTATATGCCAAGATTGCGGAACGTGAAGTTCTGCCTAATGAAGTTCAGAATCTTCTTGTGGTGCGCCACCGTCAGCACCTCAATCTCCTTGCCGCCCTCCGTCGTCGGATACTTTATGTCCCACTCGCAATAGTTCATGCACTCGTTCTTCACGCCGAACTTCATCACCATTTTCAGTACGATAAGGATGTCCTTCACGGTCTTCACGCTCAGTCCGCCGTTCAGTTTCCTCAGCACAAACTCCTGCACAATTTTCTCACTCAGAGCCTCACACTCGCCGAACGCAGGCAGAATGTGGTTCTCCAAAACTAACACGTAAGCAGCATACGTCGACTGCTTAACGTAGCGTTGCTTGTCAATTTTCCAAGCCAACGCAATCTCTCTGATTGTTTTTCCTTTCATTCGATCTGTTGATTTAGGTTTACAACATTGTCAACCGATTGTAAAATTAAGTATTAACCCCGTCAACCTGCTTTATAATCAAGACATAAAGTAGTAGGCTGAAAGCTTTAAACTGAACAACTGAAAGCTTTAAACTACAGACATAACCTGTTTCCGCAGCGTGGGACTTCAGTTTCCGCTACGCGGTAACGATAGTTTTGCTACGCGGTAATGGTGTTACCAGCCTGCGGTAATCGCATTCTTACACGTTGCTTCATGTTCTTTCGTTGTCGTGTTTTTCAGCTTTGCACGTGGCGCTCACGCCACACAGGCTGGAAGATAGGCTGTTGAGGCTGGAAGATAGGCTGGTAGATAACCCGATTTCTGAGTCATCTGCCAGCCTTTATGTTGTTTATACACAACATGTTATGCGGAAACTGGAAGATATGGCAGATTTTTTTAGATATAATGTGTTTTATAATTAGTCTTTGAGGGTTACAATTAGAGAAAGATAATATTTTTAGTCCCAAATCTCAGATT
>ERZ1026888.425-NODE-425-length-23842-cov-21.100055_pt1 | contig 23842 bp, 16 predicted proteins | sample MGYA00380174_ERZ1026888 | MGnify/ENA primary metagenome ERZ1026888 (study PRJEB33269, sample SAMEA4719810) | human gut metagenome | biome: human-associated habitat; feature: organic feature; material: feces | place: Cameroon | collected 2013-10 ...
TTGATGGACGAGATAGGAAGATGGAACCAACTTTCAAGGAATCAAAAGAAAATTTCCAACCTAGTTTTTGCTCCATATTATCCTCAGATTCATTAATCAAGAACTCAATACACTCTACCAAAGACTCGTTATTCATCTTAAGATGAGGATATTTGTCCAACAGCCTCCAAGCCTCAGCTATCATCATACATGCTATTTCATCAAAATCGAACACATAGGCATGTTGGTTAACATTCACCAAATCAACAATGGCCATCAACCAAAGATAATCGTAAGAACTGCATAACTTTGTGGTGATAAGTTCAAGTCCTCCTTTGGGCACAATATCTTTTCCAGCATTTCGAACCTGGATTCCTTCACTGTCAACATTGCCCAATATATCAGGGAGTTATTCTGTTGCTCTACCTATTAAATTACCATCAAAATCATACCATTTCCCATCGACACGAATTTGATTTTGCTGCATACAACTACCTTCTTTAATATCCTCAATTTGGTCCAGATAATGGGTTCTATCCAATAACGGGAACAAATCAGTTTGCATATAAGCAACTATCGTCTTCTTGCCCTTATCCCAAACTCCATTTGTACACACCATGTACTTAACTGTGAAACAAATATCATCTTTGTAATTGAAACGATAGAGTTTACCATGCAGAATCTTTAATTTTCCATCTGTAGAATAGACACGTTCACCATTTCTGTTCAAGATAAAGCACAGCCTCTCCATGTTCTCGACATAATAATCAAGAGTTGACAAATCCTGATCAGTATTTTTAGAACCTTCAGTATTTTCACTATGTATAAAATCATACTTTATCTTTCCTAAATTGGCGAGACGCAACTTAATTGAGTTCTGTGGTCTCCCTAGAATACTAGCAATATCCTCTATGCTTTTTCCTTTTTCATAACAAAGTAAAAGTAATTCTTCTTCATTCTCGGTCCATGGCAAATCCTTTCTTCTACAATTCACAGCAGAAGATTTGTCATCGCCAGAAGATACAGAATCATCAGAAAGCGGTGAATCACCAGAAGAGTTTTCTTTTTTTACAGTATCATCTTCTATTCCAATATTCGACGAGATGAACACATCCTTTTGATGCTCATGAGCATGAAGTAGGTTGATAGCATTTTCAATACAATCTACCAAACTTAACGTAGCATCCACACCTAAAAGATTTACTTTTAAATCCAGCAAGAAGTTCTCATAAAGATACAGCAAAGAACTTGTTATATCTTCCTGCTTTATAGGATGAGCCGAGATTTTATCATATAAATCAAAGACCGTTGGACATAATGATCTAAACATTTCTCTTTCAGCCTTATGTTCCTTGAGAAAAGTATAGTATTCAATGTTTAATTGAATTTGTACATCTTCATCTAAAGTATAAAAAAGTTTCTGCTTTTCCTCATCACACGACTCTGCCACAAGATTATTTTTGGGTTCATTTTCTGATGACAAAATCTTTTTGTACTCAGCCAAAGCCTCTATAGACTTATCTATGGCATTGTCTTTACTAGTTGCCAATTCACCAATTTTCTCTTCTGTAAGAGCAGAATAGTTCTCCAATAAAGCACGTTTCAAAGAAGAACGTCCTGACGGTAAAGTCATAAGGAAAAACAGATCCTCATCAAGTTCCACGTAATCAACACATTCCTTGATTTTACTCTCAGAAGGTCTAACCTGTCTTTCTTTCAACAAAGTCAAGTTCTCTTCTTTGCCACGAAAAGGAACCAGATGCCAAAAATCTTCATTTTGCATAGTCCAGAATGGGAAATACGCATCCACAAATAAAGAATCATCATCAGGCAAGCTTCTTTTCCATACCTTATGAAAAGTATCTATCAGCTGCTGATTATATCTAATTTCATTAGAATAAATCTCATCCGATTCACACATTTCTATAATGGTAAGCAAAAGAACCGCCTTATGTGGAGTTTTACGGCCATATTTCTCATTCGGCTTTAAATTTTCAAAAGCCTCTACATAGTCCATATTTTCCCTTTCTATATTACTTTATAATTCTTCTGGCTCCTCTTCATCATGTTCTTCATCAACCTTTTTGGAGGTTAACTGTAAAAACATATCCAAGAAGGAACGATGAGAAAAGAAATATCCCTTATCTTCCTTTAATTTATCTTCCATGACAGAGAAGCCATAATTAGCATACTCTTCCATTGTTGTTATCAATTGAAAAACTACAGTATTTGCCTTTATATCACCTTTATCCAATGCAATCCAATCAATATCTGTCTTTGCCACGAGAGCCATAAATATATAAGAACGCAACGCAGGATAAGCTTTTCGAGTTTTCTTCGAATCAAGATTGCCCCAAAATTGCAAAGGCTGTCCCAAAACCTTCAAATCATCGGAATCTTCTGATAATGGAAGTTTCTTACCTGCATATAGGCCGATAAAGAAAGCCATGATGTAAGGTTCATAACCTGCACCCAACACCTTTCCTTTTGCACCTGTATTCTCTGATGCTCCAACACCATAATCCGAGATTACTCTCATAACGGTTTGCTCATATTTCTTTTCAAATTTTGGAGTTCTACGCCCCCATATATCTATAAGCTTCTCATTTTTATCAACGAGTTCCTCTATATTATTCATATCCTCTGTCATAGTTACTTTATTTTTGTTACAACTGTTTGAATTGTAGCCAGATCTTTATCATCGAAAGGCTTTTTCTTTTCAATACGGAACACTCTACCAGAGACTTCATTTACTTTGTTCTGATCAAGAACCAAATTACCCTCATAACTTTCCTTTAAAAAGCTCTTAGTCACGATAACAACCTGCTTGTCCAAATTGCTAATTACATTGAAGAACTCCGTTTCCTTAGCATCAGTAAAGGAAGAAGTTGGAGCATCGAATATCAAAGGAAACTCCGTTTCACTTCTTTGAGTGGCTAACTTGCCTATAGCAAATAATACCGACATCAAGTAAGTTGTTCTTAAAGCGGTATTAGGATTGAAGATTCTTGTATTATCACTATTCATAAGAACAGCCTCACCTTGTCCATTAGCCTTTTCCAAAATACGGATGGTACCCTTGAAATCATTGGTATTCAAGCTCTCTAGGAAGACATTCGCCTCATCTTCAATTGAATGAAGAAGACGTTTCTTGTTGGTTTCTTTTGCAGACTTGAATGCTTCCGATATTTGGCGAATAATTGATGCAGCCTTGGCAAATACTGCCGCAGAAGTACCTTCAGCCAACTTACCCAACGCATCCTGAGATTCCTCAAGAGTCTTACGATGTTTTGCTCTCTGTTCCTTCAATTTTACTATGCGATTCTCTGCACCAATCTTTTGATTCATCCAATTAGAAATATTCTCATAATTAGATAACAACTGCTCCTCAGACAAACCGTCAGTTTGAGCAAGAATACGTTTTTTCTGCTCAATCTCTACATTCAGATTTGCCTCAATCTTCTTTACCTCATCATGCAAACGATTGTTATAAGAAATAACCTCCTGAATCTTATGACGGAGTTTAGTAATCTCTGCAAGATTATCATTCAGAGAAGTATCTCTTTTTTGAAGCTCAACAATATAATTATTCTTATAAAAAGGCTCAACTTCCTCATCTTCATTTACTTCCAAAGACTTTTGATACTCTTCTAAACGATGAAGCATAAAATTCCATGCATCACTATGCTTCTTTGCTGGACGACCACATATTTTACAAACTTCTTCATCCAACATTTCCTGCATAATTTTTTGTCCAGGAATATGAACCGGAAGTGGCACAAAGTCAGTTTGCATCTTCTTGATAGCTTTTTCTGCTCCCGCAGAAAGCAAATATGCCTTTTCCAGTTTTCTGCGTTTCAGATCCACATCATTAACCTTCTTTGAATATTCCTCTGCAATATCACCAAAGCCCATTAAAATCCACATGTCATCAAGAAGACTTGTCGTATATTCTTCCTTGATAAGAGCCTGAGTTTGAGCACGTTTTTTAGATAAAGTTTCAATTCTACGATTTACCATTATCAGCAATTTTGATGCTTCTTTACTCTGCTCGATACTCTTCAATAGATTAGAAAAATTAGAAGCTTCATCTTCTTTACGTCCAATTTCTTTCTCTATATCATCCAACATTCCCGTTTCCTGCTCAATGGTACGTCTCAATTGATTAATTTTCTCACTATTCTTACGATCTGACTTTTGGGCATTATCACGAGCCTGTTCTGCTTTTTTGGTAGCAAATTCCATAAACGAGAAATAAGCTTCAAAATCCTTAACGTCACTAAAAGTTTCTACTAACATTTTTAATGCATTTGAATTTTGAAAAACATCTAAATCACTTTCGCCTTTGAACATAGTGTATTTACGAATCTCCGAAGGCAAATCATAATCAAATTTAATGCCATCTCGAACCATTCGTTCCACTCCATTCTCCTCTATTAAAGAGAAAGAAAAATTAGACATGGTGATTTCTCCATCGAAAGATTTCGTAAAACGAAAACTCTTTTCCAAAGTCTTGACATAACCTTTATGTTCGTATGTCATTGAAACACGAACATCGTCAGACTCATCAGCCATTAGTTCCTCGCATCTTTTCTTTGAGATAAGCTTTGTGTCCATTTTACTTGTTCCGTCAGTTCGAAACAGCCACTCTAAAGCTTCAAAAAAAGTTGTCTTACCATCACCATTTGAGCCGATAACCAGATTCAATCCGTTATCAAGTTCAAAAACATTAAACTTGTAATAGCTACGGAAATTATTTATTTCAATCTTCTTTATTATCATATTATCAAGTTTTCATTTATGTAATTAAACACCGTCATGTACACTTTCTTCTGAACACTCTCATCAGTAGAACCATCAAGCTCCTTTATGATGCGAGCAACAGAAGCCACAACCACATTATCAGAATTCAAGGCTGTATATAAGTCCTCATATTCAGACTGGTCGTAATCATAGAGTTCTTGCAACTTTGTGTCATCGAGAACCATGTGAAGCATTCTTTCTTTATTTGTCATTGTATATTATCATTATTATATAAATTCAAACCATAATGTTCCATCACCTCTCTCAGTTCCAATTCTGAGTAAGAAGGATTCTCTGATAGCAATGCGAAGTTGTTCACTCTTATCAGTTCACTCTTCAGCATGGCACGCTCCATTCGATAACTACTACTATTTGGGTTAATCTCAGGAGCAACTACCAAATCATGCAACACCGCCATCTTCTTCTTAGGATGTGTTCTCAACACACGTCCTCGTCGCTGAATGAACTGACGTGGATTTCCTGTACTTGAACAAAAGATTGCCAATTCACTTCTTGGAACATCAACACCCTCATCCAAACATTTCATAGAAGTCAGCACTTGAAGTTTACCACTGGCAAATTCTTCAAGAATTTCCTCTCTATCCTTTTGCCCTGAGACAAACTTACGCACCGTTATTTTATCATCCAACTTCAATATCGACTTTGTATATAAATCTATAAGATGCTCAGAATCCTCATCTTGATTAAGCGTATCATCTTCAACTTCAAGATAATTAGGTTCATTTCCTTCAGGGACATATATCAGAGAATATTTCAAATTTCCTTTTTCTTGATACCGCTTCTTGATGATGTCCTCAAAAGCTTTAAGTTTGTTTGCAGCCTTATGAACAATTCGCTTTCTTGCCAACAAGAGCATTTTAAGTCCCTCATCCATTTTTGCAAAAGAGCAGGTATCATCATTGAAATACTTAGCTATTCTTTCAGATAACTCGACATAAGCTTCCAGTTCTTCCGTGGTCAGCCGTACTATATGTGGATAATACAGATACTTACAAAGCACACCTTTTCTGATAGCTTCTTCCATACTATACTCATAAGTATAATGTTTCTCTGCACCAAAGAATTTACGCAAGTTCCTGTTACCTTCATCATCGTATTGACGATCTGGTGTCGCCGACAAGCCTATTCTACGCAGATAAGGAATATAGGCTAATCGTTTCAACATACTGCCTGAAGCCATATTATGGCATTCATCAGCAATCAACAACAACTGTTTTTTGCTGAAGCCATTCAATGTATTAAATACTTTTTCACGAGTATAAGATGCATAAGTAGATATAATCACATAAGAGGTCTCACGCTCATTCTTCAAACGATATTCCTCATTAAAATGAATCGACTCAACATTCTCTTTCCATAAAGGATTCTTAGAATAAACCTTTATGATATTCATAAAATTAAACTTATGACATTCTTGCTCCCACTGATTTACCAAAGTAATCGTTGGCACCAAAATAATAGCCTTATAATATCCCTTACGCTTGTATATCTCCAACAAACAATTCAAGGACGTGATGGTCTTACCGGTACCTGTTGCCATAGCAAACAAGCCTTTCTGTCCATTGTTCTTCCAGTTTTCAAAAGCCTGTTGTTGATACTCACGAGGACCAGAAGGATAAGGGAAATGTGGCTCTACAGTTTCAAAGTGAATATCTTCAGACACCCCCTTGACTCCTTCCAAAATAGCCTTATTCGCTTTGCGTTGCAAGCGAATTCTATCAAGTTGTTGTTCTACATCAAGCAGTTCATCAATGCTTGTATCATGATAGCAAGAAGCCACGGCAGCCTCCAACTCTTTAGCAGACAAATATTCTATATCTCTACGTTCCCCATTCATTATCGCATCAAAAGCTTCCTTCTGAGAAACGATACGGTTTTGTGTCATTATATCAGGAGAATCACTTCGGTCTATCTTTATTTCTTCAATATTGTTGAACAAACCACTAATTGTAAAGTTGGCAGACCCTGTAAATGATGTCACAGTTTCTCCGTCACGGAATTGTCCTGATTTAGTATGTGCTATGCCTTTTTTACCCTTGGGTTTTATGATACGAATATCTATTCTGTCTTTTACTATCAAATAAGACAAGCACTTAAAAAACTGCTCTTGGTACTCATCAAATATTTTGCGCAATTCATTGAAATCAGACAAATCCATACAGTCTATGACATTCCCCATCATACCCTCTGTTATCGCCTCCTTATCCTCCTCTGAAACAATTTGATTGATGACAAGGCGCATATTGCCCCCTTTTGAAATAAACGTAGCAAAGCCTTCTGCCAACACGCTGATGGTAGCAGAACTGAAATAACCCAATTGTAAATCAAAACTGCAACTATTCTTCAATCCGTCATTAAAGAACCTTTCTGGCGAAAATTTCTCGCCAGGTCTATAGGTTCCATCACTTGCCCAAACTACATCTTTCAACATAGGCTTATCTCCTATCCTTTAGATATTTTTAGATAAAGCAATTGGCACAAACATATTCATCACCAAATAGTTCGGCTAAGCTTGTTCCCTTATTCTTACTTTTGTTTGCCTCTTGTCTTTTAATGATATCAAGTTTTACTTGGCGAATGCGCTCTGGCTTAATCAAGTCAGCCAAGCTTTCATTCTGAATCCAAGTATAACCATCCTTTTCAAACGACATAGCCTTCTTGTAAAGATCAGGATGTTGCTCGTAGAGCCATATCCATTCTATCTTCTGTTGGAAGAAACAGAAATAGCATCCACTTCGGCTTCTGCAATATGTACCAATCTTGCCATCTACTTCAAATGGGATTTCCTCGTAATACTTGGGGACTCCCACTCCACTCTCACGAAGCAATCGGAAGATATCGTCTTTAACCAAAACCTCATCATTGTCTATCAATGGAAAAGAATCCAAATGACCTATTGGATAATCCGTTGTCTTCAAGTATTCAAACACAGCATGGTTGAACATCTTGACATCAATATCCAACAAAGCATTCAACTTCTTAGAATAATAGAATTGCTTAGTGATAGGCTTCTTCAAAACCTCCATCAAGTCTTCCTTCATCATTCCTTCTGGACATAACTTATCATAAATGTCAATGATCTGCTCTTGGTTTTCCTTATGCAAGAACTTATTGATAACATCCACACTCCAAATGTTTCTTCTGAAAGGGAATACAGACTGGATGTTTGGTTTAGAAGACACATAGCCATCTCGGTCTTCGTCACCACGAATACCAACATAAGAAACAGCATAATCATCACCAACATATCTTTCAAACTCGTCCAGCTTCATTTTCTTCGTACACCAACGAGCCTGAGGCGAGGGCAAAAAGCCACCTGTCGCCTTCAAAAAATGCTCAAAAGGCGTTGGCTCTGGACTATCCTCTGCTGCCCTAAGACGCTTGATATTTCCGAGATAAGCACTCAGTCTATCTATCAGCAATTCTGTCTCAGCCAGTTCGCAGCCAGTATCTGAATTATAATACTCTATTTTCAGATTAGGGTATTTCTGCTTCAGATAAATGGCTAAAGCCGCACTGTCCTTTCCACCCGATATTCCTAAAATATTTCTTACTTTCATTTTGCTAATTTCTTATTCAAGATCTTCAACAACGTACATACCGAAATGTTGTCATTATCCATTCCTGTAAGAAGTTGTTCGATATGGTTCTCTAACTCTTCCGACTTAACCTTGTCGCTTTCTGGCAATCTAAAAGTCTGAGCATGAATATTATTTCCTTTTGTAGAAACCAAATCCAAAGAATAGACCTCATCCTTTTCGTCCTCAGCCATCTTGGATATGTCAGAATATTTTTCACACTCTTGGAACAGAGTTGTCAAGCTATCAATGAGTTTTTCCTCTTGATCATCACGCAAACGTTCCAAAGGTTGCTCCAAAGCCGTATAACAAATGGATTGATACCACTCTGTACGATTATCAAACTCAGTCATCACATGGTGATAAAACTCTTTGAGCCTATCCGTCAAAAGATATTCTTTGACATAAGCAAGACGTTTTCTGATTTCTACAACATATTCTGCATAATCGTAAGTTTCGATACCAAGAGTTTCAAGCAACTTGCTTTCTACTCTATCTATCATGTCGGAATAACAAGAGCGTAGTTCCTTTACGGCTCGATTGATGACATAACAAAACTCCTGCACCTTCTTGGAATCTTGCAAAGCTTCCTTGTCATATCCCAAAGCTTCTGGCAAATCCTCAAAGAAAGTCTTCTCTGGATCCTTAGCCTTGGCCAATGTATCACGGAATCTTACAGTCTGCTCATGATTGAACTTATGTGTATGCTTAGCATAATAATTGAGTCGCTTATTATAGAAGAAAAAGAAAGGCTTGATGGTTTCTATGAAATCATCACTCTTGATGCTTCCTATCTCTCCTACATTTAAGAACTTTCGATACTGATTGAAGATTTCGACCTTAACACCAGTCACATCAAATGCCTTGACAAGATATTCTCCTGGATGTTTCTGCAACAGCTCGAAAAATTCCATATTGATGTTTGGGATATACGCACCATTAGCACCATACAGTGAATAATCTTGTTTTTTGATATAGAGATACGTTGGAATCCAAAAGTCCAAGAAGCCTTGTTTCAGCTTATATGGCTTGTAAGACAGTTTTTTGATTAACTCCGAAATCTTGCGAGCCTTATAGGTTGTAGATGCCAAAAACTCTTCACAGGCATTCCACAATGGCATAATTCCCTCATTTGTAGGAGTCCCAACAAACTCCCCATTCACATGAAGCCCCGTATTCTTCAACAAAGAATAATAGATGGTCTTCTCTGGTGGAAACTTATCCGTAGGGAAGCCAAAGTCCACCTCACTGCTCTGATTCAACAAAGCCGTCAAAAACTTGCCTTTTGCACTGGAAATCGAACTGCTTAACTTATGCTTGTTGAACAACTCATTGTTCATGATTGGAGTCTGCGAATAAATATCATCACATACTATAGACAGCAGCTGATTGAACTCTCTCAAAGAACGAACTTGCTGTTCTTCTCCCTTAAATAGCCAAGTTACATCACCATTGTAGGCAAACAGACTCTCACTGATAGACTTATTAAGAACAACTTTCTCATAATCTATCAGATTATTAATCTCATTGATTGCCACTTTGTCAGACTTATCTATCAAGACCTTACTCAAGACATACTTGTACTTCTCTATCTGATATAGATGCGATACCAAATCATCAGTATTTTTGAAACAAACAAAGATGATGGCATTTTCACATTTTTCACTGAGTTTACATGTTTCTTCCAAGACTTTCTTGGATGATGAAAATATCAATTGGATGTATCCATCTGTATCTCCAACTGGCGTTTTGTCCACACCTTCCCCAAGCACTTCATATTCAAAGTAGCGAGGTGTACCTTTCTGGAAATAGCAAGCCTTTACAGGTGCCACTTTCCTGAAACAATAGTTGCGAATCTCATCCACGTAATTGAGCGGACGACTAACCACTAAACCAGCCTTTCGTACCTCATCCTCAATATTGATGTCTGTTCCATCAAACAGAATATACCGGAACTTATAACTAGCATATCGAATAATCTTATATTGCTCCAGTTTGTTAAGCAAGCCAATAGCATGTTCAATCCCCAAAGCTACCTTGGCATACAGAGCGGTCTCCTCACGATTCATACGGAACGTAGAATTGCCAAACAGGTTCAGCAAACCGATAGCCTTTACCATCTTAATGGCATCCACCAAGTCCTGCTTTGTCTCCCAAAGTTGCCCCTCAACTCTCTCGATAGCAACCTGCATAGAACTCCACTGCATAGAGTCTGCATTTGCTTCTTTCAGGTAAGAATAAAAATTATAATAGATGTAGTCATAGCAACATTGTAGTTGATATACTTCACCTTGATATTCAGAAAGGGAATTACGCCCCCTTGCATTCAAGAAAGAGAACAAAGAACGTTCATTCTGACCATATCTCTGAATGGCTTGGGTTATAACGTATGCCGCAAATGGTTCCAAAGGAGCCAATGCCTGAGCGGTTTCATCTGAAAAACCTTGAGATACAAATTTTGTCTTCTTTGCCAATATTGACAAAGACTCAATAGCCTCATGATTACTATCTGCAATTTTATTTATTTCTTTTTGAGTTGCAGCCAAGTATAGTAGTTGCTCAACTGGCTCAACAAAAACCAATTCCTGGAATCTTCCTTTCACCTTTGTCCATTCTTCTTTTTGAACCTCATTCAGTTTACGTGAATAGGCATTGAAGTTCTGATGAAGAGTTGTTAGAAGCAAGATATTTCTTGTTGGAACATTCACAAACTCAGCCAACTTCTGCATAAAATAGAGTTCACGTTCTGGGTTGTTCTTGGCAGCATGTTCCAACACCTTACCAAACTCATCTATAAATATAACCAAGAATTTACCTTGGTTTCTGAGTTTATTATACTTATTTCGAAGTTCATCAAGAATACCGCCAGCAGTTCCTTCCACAGATAGCTTTTGGCTCAACAATACAGAAAGTTCCTTATAATCTCCAACTATTTTCAGCACTTCAAACTTTTTCTTAGCAGAAAGCATGGAAGGATTCAACAATTCATAGTCTTTGTTTTCCTTCAAATCCCTTTCCAAAGCCAAAAGAAAACTAGACTTTCCTGTACCATAAGAGCCAATAATCGTATATGAATGAATTCCAGTCTTGAACCCATTCACAATTTCCTCAGCCACCTGCCTGGCATTTGGGGTAACAATATATTGCGTTTCCTTAGAGAAACCTTCTTCTATGTTTGCTGATAAACTAAACTGCTGCATTTTTGTAATATTTTTCTAAAACATCCATACTAGTCAAGGAACTTCCTTCCTTAAACAACAACTGACGGATTCCTGCATTGTCACTATATTGAACATAAGCAGAATAAGACTCGCCAATGTTCTGCGCCATATCAATGACTTCCGCATCAGCCATACAAAACATCAAGCCTATCTCTTGCAAAGTATCATACGACACAGATTTGTCCCTACCCTTTTCACATAATACGGCATACAAGAAAATCTCCAACGGAACTTTTCTCTTTCCTTCGATATTAAAGGCATAAGATTTTCCATTGTCTTCCACTCTTATCAAGTCCAAATCAATCAATAGAGAAGAATAATCCTCAAAGGATTTTGCCTTATAGGGCTGAGCATAGTTCTGCAACAAAACGCCCACATCTTTCTTTGTGGTATTTTCATTAAACACTTTACCCTTATTGTCTTCAACCATGAGTCTTTTGACAAAATTTACCAATTGTTCCCTGTCAAAAGACTTACGTTCCTTTTGGAATTGAACAAAAGCTATATGATACAAAGTAGCCTCTTTTTGGCTAACTAAAAGATAATGCAACAACCACAAGGTACCCAAGCTCTCTATATACTTATCTACACCCTTATCCTCATCAAACAAATAATTCGCGATATCCGTTGACTTATCTTGTTCTGATAAGCCAAAAACCTTCAGCCAATACCGAATGGATGAAACCATATTCTTACCTACTCCTAAAGCGATGACCGCATCAGAAGCATTGAAGTTTCCTCCATTCATCATAAAGTTATATCCTTTAGTTAGCCATAAGGTTTTACAAGGGAACGATTCATGCCCAGAGAGTGTATATTTATTGTACATCTATCTTTTCAATGTGATAGAACCCCAATATCAGCTTGTTTTACATCAGTTATATTATACTCATACAAAAAGAAAGCGTGGGGATTCCTCTTGCCCATCCCCCTACTCGTAGGCCTTCGCATTGCCCTTAACAGATGAGACGGACAATGCAGAAAGCCCACGCTATGGTATAATCATCTACATACGAACATATGTCACATAACATACCAAAGCACAAGCAATGGTACATATACGTCAATTCGCAGTAGGACAAATACACCTACCGTGAGCATTCACCCATTGCCACATCTACGATCTGTCAGTAAAGTTGCGAAGTTTACGAGTAGTCGCAGATGAGCGTAAGCAAACGCTCTTTTCCATAAAAGTAACACCCACCCGCTTGCCCATTCGGGCTTTCTGCAAGTGAATGCAATTGCAAAAATAACAAATTATTCTGAAAGTAATGCTTTTTTATGGGAATATTTTCGTAAATTTGCAGAAAAACAAGCAAAATCTTTAAATAAGACAAAATTATGACTACTTATCTCAGATTTTTCGACTATGATAGAGCCTTCAATTACTATAGTAACCTAATCTCAAAAATGAGACAAGGCTACAACAGTAAGAATCTTTCTCGCATAATAGCAAAGCCGGCTCTCATTTTATCAATCATCAAACTTATTGAGGATGGGAAATCCGTCAACAGCTTTTCATACGTGGAGTTGGATGATACATACAAAACTATTTTTCGGAAAGTATTTTATAGAAGCGCATCAAGAGAAGCTTACGCCTTTGAGTTATCCATATTATTACATGAAAACAGACAAGTTTTGGCACCTAGTATGGACAAATGCAGAAATTGAAGTCAATGCCCCTTCTGCTGCATGGATAAAAAGAAACACAAAGTATGCTTGCATTGATCAAGAATTATGGATTCTTCTTTCGCATGAGTCATACCGTAATCGAATGAAGCAGTTTATTGTAGAAGAGAAGATTCTTAAAGCATTCAAGGGCAAAGAAAAGAATGTCTTCAAGGCTTTGTTGCAATTTCTTATGGTTGTATAGGCTAAATGATTTACGCTGCCGCCCGCAAACTTACCGATGCGCAAAACTAATTTAAGCAATCCTGCCAAGGACAACAAATACCCCCGAAAAAACGAAGTGGGCTTCAATTCCTCATGAAGCTTACTTCATCAGCCAAACGAACTAAGTTTCGATGCTCATCGAAGTCTATATACTCAAAAGCCCAGCTTGCACGCACAAAATGCAAGCTGGGCTATATTTCATTATCCACACAGATAGTCAAAAAGCGTCTACGTCATTTTTGAATTTTCTACTATCTTTGATTTCTTTCACAAGTTCATCGGCAGACATTCTATAGTCATTATCTCGCCATACGCCATAAAAATGAGAAGCAGATTTCTTCATCATAACAATATCAGTCTTTAGTATTGCAAAAAGGATAATCCAATATCTGCGTATGCATCAAGTCTAAAAACATCAACCTCGTGTATATGGAATCTGCATCATTTGGAAAATGCTGTTCCTCACGTTCTTGTTCCTCAGTGGCATACAAGTATTTAAATTTATTACGCTCATAAAAACGTAATACTCGTTCTTGATTGTAAGCATCAACCACTAAGAATCTACAACCAGTCTTGTTATCTTCCTCAACAAACCAAGACTTTATGAAGTTTATGACTTGTTGCCCAACAAAATAATCAGAACCCTGGTATTTCTTATTTACGCCCAATCTACCCAACAAAACAGCAGGATAAGTACGCAAATGCTTTTGACCAGGTATTGTTCTTTGGACTTTATTTACTGCTGGTTTGGGAATAAAGGTTGTCTTTACACTATCATTAGATACCGTAAAAAATGCCACTATCTCAGAAAACTCTCCTTCATTGTTTACAAAGCAATATGTCTTACCTAAACGTTCTCTTGCATAAAGCATAGCAGAATGATGAAAAAAGTCTTCTAAGTCTTTGTCTCCTTCTTTCTCTCCACAACAAAAAGGTAATGATGCCAATTCTTCTGTAAGAGGAACAAAAAGACATCTTTCTGTTATGTCAAATTTATAATTACCCACTTCAGAAACTATTTTACAGGAACTTTAATCTCCGCATTTTTAGAGCGCTCCATCATTCGATGAATCGCATTCTTGAGATTTGCAGGTATGACCGTAGTAGCTTTATGATTACTATCCTCAGCCATCTCTACAAAACGTTCTGCCATTTCGCCAGTAAGAACTGGAATTGTTTTGATTGCTATTGCCATTATTATCTCCTATTCTTTTAAAAACGCTGCAAATATAGCGTTTTTTCATTAAAGGACAAAATTTCTTAGCGACTTTTTTCAAAAAACGCTCGATTTTAATACCAAAAGCAAAAATGGTCTTGATTGAGAGGTCTCACTAAGCGAATCCATATTGCGACCGCCTACGATTTCTGAACAAAATGAAGCATGAACCCTGACTGCAACCTTATAGCGTTAATATAGTGTTAAAAAGCATGTATAACATACTATATATCAATCTTTTATTATTTTCGCGCACGCTATTAATACATAGTTCTTGATATACTAACTTCATCATCATGCCGAAGCATGAAGTTTGAGCGACTAAAGTTCATGCAACATTCATAGTCCAAAATGACTCAATTCTTTCTCATTTCTTTCTCATTTTACCAAATTCTTTCCATAGTTTGGTAATCGGATTACCATAGTGCGGTAACATCATTACCAAACAGCGGTACACCCATTACCACATAGCGGTAACGCCCTTAACAAAGCGTGGTAAGGGTGATACCGCTAAACGGAGACTTCATCAAATCAAAGGGGAAGCTTTACCAATCCCATACATCTCGATAGCCATCGAAGTGTAAATCCTCTGTATATCCATATTGGCGGAAGAGATTCAAAATCCATTCCTGTTCCTCAGGTGTCAAAAGACGTTTGCCATGGTGATAGCGATAATAGGTACCATTGCCACCCAAGTAATCCTTCAACTTGTTGCGTAGCAACGTGGTATGGCGTGCCTTCACATCTGCAAACAAATGGTTGAATCCCCACGCCGCCTTGATCACTCGCTTCTGCTTAAACTTTTGGCAGACAGCTCCTTCTTGCAAGGCTGTGGGAAAGACGGCACTACCTTGTTTCACTTTTGGGTCGATATGCTCGCCAGCAAAATGACGCATGCACTCTTTCTCCCTTGGACAGCCGACATTGAAACAATACAAATAGTCGGTTGGAATACTCATCAGTTCTTCCATATTATTAAAAGTTTGATATTCTATCTGCTATCTCGTCGCAAAGTACTTCCAGAGTGGTGCTGCCATCAAGCTCTGCCATACCTCGCCCCTCTGCAACATCCCCAAGACTTCCTCCCGTGTAAAGATTCTCACCTCCACATCCTCGCCCTTGTCGAGATGCTGTCCTGTCATGAGTTCCACGTCGGTAGCCAGGAAACAATGGGTCAGATTGGTATGCGTGCTGGGATTGGCAGAGATCGTCATCCACTCTTGCCACTCACCACCTCCAAAGCCAGTCTCTTCCAACAACTCTCGCTTGGCGGCAGCCATCGGTTCCTCGCCCTTCTCTATCACTCCGGCACACAACTCGTTCACCGTCTTGCCTATCGCATAACGATATTGGCGAACAAACACAAACTTACCTTCCTTCGTGATGGCGATGGTATTCACCCAGTCGGGATATTCCAACACATAATACTCGTCAATGATGGCGCCCGTAGGCAACTCCACCTGATCGACTCTTGCCGTGAGCCAAGGACGCTTGATGAGATATTTCTGGCTCAGCGTCTTCCATTCCATATTCTTGTCTGTCATTGCTTCTTGTTGCCTTTCATCTATGACATCACGCTCAATGTGAGCAGATTCGACCGCAAAAATAGCAAAATTATACGAAACGACAAAAAATATCGGAAGAAAAAGAATGCTATCCACATTTCCACCCTATTTTTTTGGATGTATCAAATAAAAGCACTAACTTTGCAAAAAATAGCAAGAAGATATGTCGATATTTAGCCTTTTCACTTCAAGGAAGCCTGATGTTTCTAAATATGCTTTCGTGGATACTGAAGTCGGAACAAAAGACCACAAGATTCACGACATAGGTGCATTGCGCTATGATGAAGCTACCTATCATGGTACTTCGAAGGATGAATTGGAAAGGTTTCTGCTGGAAGGAAAGGTTGAATTTGTCTGCGGTCACAATATCGTGCACCACGATGCGAAATATCTCTTTGGGCAACAGTCTTGGCATCTTGTTGACACCCTCTACCTTTCTCCTCTTTTGTTTTCTGAACGCCCTTACCACCGACTGGTCAAGGACGACAAATTGGTTTGTGACCAACTGAACAACCCTGTCAACGACTGCGAGAAAGCAAAAGACCTCTTGATGGACGAGATAGGAAGATGGAACCAACTTTCAAGGAATCAAAAGAAAATTTTCTCCTCACTCTTGTGCGACAAGGAGGAATTCAAAGGTTTCTTCATGATGGTGGAAGCCCCAGACAAAATGTCCTTATCCAAAACAGTCCAACTCATCAAGGAAGAATATGAGGGACGCATCTGTGGTCATGCCGACCTAGCTCCCCTCATTCAAGAACATCCTTGTGCCCTCGCTTACGCCTTGGCTCTGGTCAACACGACCGACCACCGTTCCATCACACCGGCTTGGGTACTCTACAATTTCCCAGAGGTAGAGCATATCATCGAAATCCTACGCCATCACAGATGTACAGAAGGATGTGCATATTGCAACCAAGCATTTGACGTTCACCACAACCTCAAACGCTTCTTTGGTTACGATTCCTTCCGTACCTACAATGGTGAACCACTCCAAGAAAATGCTGCAAAAGCTGCCGTGGAGGACAAGTCGCTGCTGGCCATATTTCCGACAGGAGGTGGCAAATCGCTTACATTCCAATTGCCTGCCCTCATGGCAGGTAATTCCGTACACGGACTTACCGTTGTCATCTCTCCCTTGCAATCGCTGATGAAAGACCAAGTGGATAATCTCGCCCAACGAGGCATTGCCGATGCCGTCACCATCAATGGCTTACTCGACCCCATCACTCGTTCACTCGCCATCGAAAGAGTGATGAATGGAGATGCCACATTATTGTATATTGCACCAGAAATGCTACGCTCCAAAACCATTGAAAAGATTTTGATGGGGCGACATATTGTGAGATTTGTCATTGACGAGGCTCACTGCTTCTCTGCATGGGGACAAGACTTCCGAGTTGATTATCTTTACATAGGCAAATTCATCAAGAAATATCAAGAACGAAAGTTTGGAAATACAAAGATACCCGTATCTTGCTTCACAGCCACTGCCAAGCAAAAGGTAGTGCAAGACATCTGTGACTATTTCAAGAAATGGCTCAACATCGACCTAGAATTGTTTGCCTCATCGGCAGAAAGAACCAATCTGCAATATTCTGTCATCCATGTTGAGAAAGAAGAAGAAAAATATCCCAAATTGCGTTCACTTATTGAGGCTGCCAACTGTCCTGCCATCGTCTATGTTTCTCGTACCAAGCGCACCAAAGAGCTTGCCTTCAAACTGAGCCGTGATGGGATGAGAGCCCTGCCATACAACGGCAAGATGGACTCTGACGAAAAGATAGCCAACCAAGATGCCTTCATGAATGGTCAAGTCAACATCATCGTTGCCACCTCTGCCTTTGGAATGGGTGTTGACAAGAGTGATGTAGGGCTGGTCGTACATTATGACATCTCCGACTCATTGGAAAACTACGTACAAGAGGCTGGTCGTGCTGGAAGAGACCCACACCTGAATGCTAGATGCTATGTACTATATGGAGACGACGACCTCAACAAACACTTCATCTTACTCAACCAAACCAAACTGAGCATCAGCGAAATACAACAAGTATGGAAAGCCATCAAAGCGCTGACCAGACATCGTCAAAGAGTATATTGCTCTGCATTGGAAATCGCACGCCAAGCTGGTTGGGACGATTCCACCATCGACATGGAGACACGAGTACGCACAGCCCTATCTGCCTTGGAACAAAGTGGGTATATCGAGCGTGGCAACAATGTGCCACACGTATATGCCACTGGTATCACCGTGAAGAATATGGATGAAGCCAGGAAGCGCATCACCGAGTCTGCCTTGTTCGCAGAAGACGAGACAGAGAAAGCCGTACGCATCATCAAGTCATTGATCTCGCAAAAGAACATCGCCAAGGCACAAGACTCTGAAGCTGAATCCAGAATCGACTACCTTGCCGACATCTTGGGATTGAGCAAGAAGGAAATCATCTCTGCCGTGGAACGTATGCGACAGGAGGGAATACTTGCAGACACTCGTGACATTTCCGCTTACCTACAAGAAACGGGAGGCACACAGAAGAAGCCGTTGACCCTGTTGGAGCAATATGCCCAACTAGAGCGATATATCATCGAGCATATTCCAGAAGAATCGCTTGCCATCACCTACAAACAATTCAATGATGACGCTGTGAATGAAGGGATTACGACATCCAACGAGAAGCGTATTCGAACATTGCTCTATTTCTTGATTGTCAAAGGCTATATTCGCAAGCAACAAGACGACACCCGCAATGTCATCCTAACTCGCCAAACAGACATGGACGCTACCCTCCATCGCCTGGAGAGAAGAATCGACATTTGTCGTTTCTCCATAGAGTGGCTTTATGCTTTGACATCGACCAACAACAACGATGACAAGGAAGGTGCCGTGCAATTCTCCATCATCGAACTGCTCAACGCCATCAAGGCTAAAAATCAAGGACTTTTCTCCAACTTTTCAGAGATGAGCCTCGAAGAAGTAGAAGAAGCCTTGTTGTATCTCTCACAAATCGGTGCCCTGAAACTCGAAGGCGGATTTTTGGTGCTTTACAATGCCATGGACATCCAACGTCTGAAGGACAACCGACTGAGGTACAAGCAGGAAGAATATCGTATGCTCAATGAATTTTACAAGCAGAAAATGCAACAAATTCATATCGTGGGCGAATACGCCAACTTGATGGTGAAGAACTATCAGGAAGCCTTGCAATATGTGCAAGATTATTTCTTGATGGATTACCAGCGATTCATTGCCAAATACTTCAAGGGGGAGCGTGTGAAAGACATCGAGCGAAATGTGACACCTGCGAAATACAAACAAATCTTTGGTGAACTTTCTGACTGCCAAAAAGAAATCTTGCAAGACAAGGAGTCTCGTTGTATCGTGGTAGCAGCAGGTCCCGGAAGTGGCAAGACGAGAGTTCTCGTCCACAAACTTGCGTCTCTACTTCTACTCGAAGATGTAAAGCATGAGCAGTTGTTGATGCTCACCTTCTCTCGTTCCGCAGCAACTGAGTTTAAACAACGATTGAGGAAGTTGGTAGGCGACGCTGCCAACTATGTCGAAATCAAGACTTTCCACTCCTATTGCTTTGACCTATTGGGAAGAATTGGCAACCTTGAAGATGCTGTAGGTGTCGTAAGAAAAGCTTCCGAGATGATTCTATCCGATGAGGTAGAGCCTAACCGGATAAGCAAGACCGTGCTAGTCATCGACGAAGCTCAAGACATGAGTGCCGATGAATTTGCATTGGTTTCGGCATTGATGGAAAAGAATGAAGAAATGCGTGTTATCGCCGTGGGAGACGATGACCAAAACATCTATGAGTTCCGAGGCTCCAGCTCTGAATATTTACGGGACTTGTGCCATTTGCCAGAAAGCCGATTCATCGAAATGACTGAGAACTATCGCAGTGACAAGCACATCGTGGATGCTGCCAATCAATTTGCCCTCAAAATCAGACAACGAATGAAGCAGCAACCGATTGTCTCCATGAGCCAAGAGAATGGCATCGTCAGAGTGATAAAACATCCTGTTTTATTGGCTCAAGAAGGACATTGCATCAACTTCATGTATCAGCCTATCGCAGAGGACATTATCTCAGCTCATCTTAAGAATTCATCAACATGTGTCCTCACTCAAACAAACGAAGAGGCTCTCAACATGCTATCCCTACTCCACAGAAATGGTATCAAGGCAAAACTTGTACAGTCGATGGATGGCATGCGATTCTGCAACATGGCTGAAACTCGCTATTTTATGAAACAAATCGAGCAAGCGGCACAAGAAACCAAATCGCCCATCATCTCCGAAAACTGTTGGAAGACTGCCAAGGACAAGACTTTCGCAAAGTACCTCCATAGCCTAAGTTTAGAGTATCTGAAACGATGCTTGCTCGTCTTTGAGCAAAACTATCAAGCGAAATATGAGACCGACCTCAAGGAGTTTATCTTCGAGTCGTCGGTGGAAGATTTTTGTGATGTTTCCAATGCCGAAGTGGTGGTGAGCACCATCCATAAGGCAAAGGGACGAGAGTTTGACAACGCTTATTTGCTCATCGATGATTCCAAGAAGCCGACAGACGAGGTATTACGCAGTTATTACGTGGCTATGACTCGTGCCAAGCATCAACTCACGATTCACACACAGGGGACATTTTTCGATGGGATTCAAGCTGACCAGCACTTATATGACCCAAAGGAATATGAAATGCCTAGGGAAATCACGCTACAGTTGACCCACAAGGATATATACTTGAATTTTTCCAAACCCTACAAGCGTGAAATACTTTCCTTGGAGAGTGGCTATTCGCTTGGTTATCATGACTTTTGCCTCTGCATTCCTTCAACCGGAAGAGATATTGCCATGTTATCGTCAACCAAGCAAAACGAGTTGAAAAATTGGGAAGCAAAAGGCTACAAAGTAACGAACGCCAAGGTTCGCTTTATCGTGGCATGGAAGCCGAAAGATGCTCCTAAAGATGAGAAGGAATCCGCCATTCCACTCATCGACTTGACAATGACTAGAAAAATATAAAAATATAAAGAAAATGAATATCTATACAACACCAACACATGACGAGTTCTTCAAATATGCACAGCAGCACGGATGGGCTGATTGGGCTGAAGAACTTTGGGAAGAAATGAATCGCACCAATTGGCTTAAGAACAATGGTACTATTCCTAAAAACTGGCAGACAATAGTTAATGTCAGAAACGGTGCTCTTATGAACAAACTTGGCGTTTCTATCAACAAAAGCGATGTTTGTTATCGAAGAACAAGAAAATACCCAACCACCCCAACAGAAGATTTTAAAGAAGACGAAGAATTTCCAGAAAGTGACTTGCATTACGTTTGCTACACAGATGGAAGTTGCGATAATATATCAGAAGAACATGCTGGCGGTGCAGCATACATTATTCTTAAAAATGGAAAAATTATAAAGGAAAAAAATCATGGGCAATTACATACGACTAACAATCGAATGGAACTACTTGCAATTATAAGTGCAGTCAATTCTTGTCCTCCTGGTGCTTTTGTTGATATATATACAGATAGTCAATATTGCATATTAGTTCTATCAAACCAAAAGCTGCCAAAGAAGAACCCTGATCTTTATAAATTATACGTAAAATGTTCTGCTCAATTAGCAGGAATACGCTTCCATTGGGTAAAAGGACATAATGGAAATAAATACAACGAACAAGTTGACGAACTTGCATATGGGGCATATTGCGACATTTGTGACTTGCACAACATTACCAAGAACCCAAGACATTAACAACAAAAATCATCTACATATGTAGCCATTATCAAAATATGGCTACATATGTAAACCATTTAAACTTCTTATCTACTTATTTCACTTTCCAACCATCCACAGTACCAGTCTCTGAAGAGAAATTGCAGCCTATCTTAGTTTCGACAACGCCAAATATTCGGGACTTTTTTAGATATGTCTCATATCTTTTCCCGAAAACTTTTGGTAATTGGCAAATTTCAGAGTACCTTTGCACCCAAAATTGAAAACTGATGAAGATTATGAACTTAAAGGCAATTGGAAACAAAATCAAGGGAACTCCGACCATGACGGAAGGAACGGTCTATTCGATGCTCATCATCTGCAGCATCTCGCACTTCCTCAACGACATGATTCAGTCGATCATCCCTTCCATCTACCCTATCATCAAGGATGAATACGGATTCACGTTTGCACAAATCGGCATCATCACGCTGATTTTCCAGATGACTTCCTCCATCCTCCAACCCTTCACGGGACTCTACGCCGACAAGCATCCTCGACCATACGCCCTTTCCGTTGGCATGTGCTTCACGCTGATAGGCTTGGTGTTGCTCGCCTTCGCCGAGAACTACCTCTTGATTCTCCTAGCTGTGAGCATCGTGGGACTGGGCTCTTCCGTCTTCCACCCCACAGCCTCTCGTGTGGCGCAGATGGCTTCGGGAGGCAAGAAGAGTTTGGCACAATCCATCTTCCAGGTGGGAGGCAACGGCGGTGCTGCCATCGGTCCGTTGCTTGCCGCCATCATCATCCTTCCATTCGGTCAGCACGCCATCTCATGGTTTGCCATCGCCGCCCTCATCGCTGCCCTCATCATGATTCGATTGGGGGCTTGGTACAAGGCGAGACTTGCCTACGTGGTCAACCATCCACAGAAGCTACCATTGCTCAACCACGACATCTCGAAAGCGGCGAAATACGGGGCTTTGCTGATTCTCGTCTTGCTGGTGTTCTCGAAATACTTTTACACCGCCTGCATCACGAGTTACTTCACTTTCTTCCTGATAGACAAGTTTGGCATCTCGATTCAGGCATCGCAGCTCTGCCTCTTTGTCTTTCTCGCCGCCTTTGCCATCGGAACAGTGGCGGGAGGTATGTTGGGCGACAAGTTTGGCAGAAAGTATGTCATCTGGTTCTCCATCCTCGGCTCGGCTCCCTTCGCCCTCATCATGCCGTTTGCCAACCTTACTTGGACGATTATCTGCACCTTCTTATCAGGTTTGATTATTGCTTCAGCATTCTCGTCTATCGTAGTGTATGCCACCGACTTAATGCCAGACAAGGTGGGACTGATAGCTGGTATCTTCTTCGGCTTGATGTTTGGACTTGGAGGATTAGGTTCCGCCTTCTTCGGATGGCTTGCCGACAAGACGAGCATCGAGTTCATCTTCCAGGTGAGCGCCTTCCTGCCATTGCTGGGCATCATCGCTGGCTTCCTGCCGAATACGCAAAAAACTAAGAAATAGACAGTTGAACCTTTTATCATTTTACTTCACATTTTTCACATTGCGATACCCTATCAATCCGTACCAAAGGATGACGAACTCGCAAGCCAATGGGACGAGCCAGGTATATTGCCATGAACCTACATAGTCGGCTATCAGACCCTGGATGACTGGGAAGACGGCTCCACCAAAGACACCCATCATAAAGATGCCGGAAGCCTTCGAGGTGTATTCCTTCAAGCCATCGACCGAGAGGGTGAAGATGCAACTCCACATCACGCTGTGGAACAAGCCTACGGCTGCCATCAACCACAGATTCTCCG
>ERZ1026888.428-NODE-428-length-23674-cov-23.602693_pt1 | contig 23674 bp, 15 predicted proteins | sample MGYA00380174_ERZ1026888 | MGnify/ENA primary metagenome ERZ1026888 (study PRJEB33269, sample SAMEA4719810) | human gut metagenome | biome: human-associated habitat; feature: organic feature; material: feces | place: Cameroon | collected 2013-10 ...
TAGAGCACCTGACTGTTAATCAGGGGGTCGTTGGTTCAAGTCCATCTTGAAGCGCCATTTAAAAGCCTCGCAAGTGAAAACTTGCGAGGCTTTTTTTGCTTCGTAGCGGAGGTTCTTCAGTTGAGAATTGAGAGTTGAAAGTTGAGAGTTATGATTACCTTGAAAGCTCGTTCTTAACTCTTGAAAGCTCGTTCTTAACTCTTGAAAGCTCGTTCTTAACTTTTGAAAGCTGCAGAACATATCATAACTCTCAACTCTCAATTTTCAATTCTCAACTAAATGGATTTTCCGTATTTTCTGAATCTCCACCACATCATCATGCCCGCCGACGTCAGTCCGAACGGGAACGCCATCCACACACCCGTCAGTCCGTAGCCCAACACGAATCCGCAGAGATAGCCTACGGGTAGCGAGATGACGAAGAAAGCGATGAACGCTATCAGCATCAGCGGCTTCACGTCGGCGATGCCGCGCAGCGCATTGGCGTAGTTTATCTGCATGCCGTCGCCGAACTGATAGATGAAGAACGGCAGGAGCAGCGAGAGCACACCCGCCGACACCTCGGCGCTGTCTGTAAACCATCCGCCGATATGATTGCGCAGCAGGAAGATGATGCCGCCCAGCACCACCTCGAGCAACACCATCAGACGCAGACCCGCCGTCACGGTGTGGCGCACGTTCTGCACATCGTGCTGTCCGTGGAAGTAACTCGTGCGCACCGCCACCGCAGCACCCAGTCCGTAGTAGACCATGAACGTGAACTGCGAGATGGTAGTCATCACCTGATGTGACGCCAAGGCAATCGTGCCGAGCCATCCCACCATGATGATTGAGAGCGAGAACGACGCCGTCTCCATGCCCATCTCCAGTGCGATAGGCGTGCCGAGCGATCCGAGGCGGCGCAGCAAGTCGCGCGACCAGCCCAAACGGAAGAAACCCTCTCTGTATTCGGCGAAACGGCGTGCGCGCAGGAACACCGTGGCGAATATCACCACCATTATTATGCGCGAGAGTAGCGTAGACACGCCCGCACCCACGACGCCCATCTCGGGCGCACCGCACTTACCGTAGATGAATATGTAGTTGCCGAGGATGTTCAGCATGTTGCCCGAGAGCAGAATCCACATCGACGTGCGCGTCAGCGTGATGCTGTCCGTAAACTGCTTGAAGGCGTTGAACAGCATCACGAACGGCAGCGACGCAAACAGCACCATATAGTAAGGACGCATGTAGCCGAGCAGTTCCTCCGGCTGTCCGATGTTGCCCAGATTGATGAAGAGCACCAGCAGCACAGCCATCATCGCCACCGCCGCCAGCGTGTTCGTAAGCAGCGAGCAGCGCAGCGCCTGACCCGCTCCGGCATGTTCGCCGCGTCCGAAGAGCGCGCCCACTATAGGCGTCAGTCCGTAAGAGAAACCCGTGCCGGTGATGATGGCAAGGTTCATGATGTTGTTGACGAACGACGCAGCGCCAAGCTCCGTCGTGCTGTGATGGCCCACCATCATCGTGTCCGCAAAGCTAAGCACAATCATACCCATCTGACCTATCATGATAGGGATGCCGATGGAGAGCAACGTGCGGTAGTGCTGCCCCATGCTTATCGTGCTGTTACCAGAATTTGTTTTTGTCTTCGTTGTATTCATATCCGACAGCTGCCAGTTGGTCAATAATCTGTTGTTTTTCTACGTGGAGGTCGTCGCATAAAGCGTCGAGCGAGGGGTAAGTGTCGCGCAAGTGCGCATTGATGACGCTGAAGAGCATCATCGGGTCTTTGGGTAATCCAAGCATAATAATCTGATTAAATAATAGTTACCTGATAAAATTCAGAGTGCAAAGTTACTCAAACTTTTACAAACAAATGGCACGAATGGGTTTACATCTTGTCAAAAGGTTCAATATATTTCCGTTTTTTAGTGCGAGAGGATAGATTTTCGGGCTTTTTTTTGGCTCTGTCGCTTTTTTTGCCGAACTTTGCACCGAATATAGCTTTCTAAAATTCAAGCACATAGGCGACTTTACGATGTGGCGGAAAACGACTGCGCCACCTATATATAATAAATCAAAACAGAAATATTAATGGTAAAGCCATTCTCACTAATCGCTGTCGTGGCATTTGCTACGACACTCACATCTTGTTTCAAGGATGAAGCGCTCAACAACGAGTGCGACATAGAAAAGGCATGGATTCAGGTGGACAACCCCGACGAGGTGTTCTTCCAGCCGTCTAATGCCGAACTTCCAGATATCGAGTCGACAAAGACCGACCTTATCTTCCCCGACCTGCGCCCTAACAGCGATGTTACAGCCTTGCCGGTATACTTCAAGGTAACTGACGGAGCTACAATCGCTCCGGAGAACGGTTCGGTGCAGAACTTCGCAGACGGCCCCGTGACATACGTCGTGACGTCAGAAGACGGACAGTACAACCGCACATACCGCGTCTTCATAAAGGCGACGGATGCAGGTACCACCCCCGATCCGGGCGATCCGGGCAAGCCAGAGGAGCAGTTCGGCTACGTACACTACGACTTCGAGAACTACTTCCTCGACCCCGCATCGTCGAAGTTCTATGTGTGGAGCGACTACGAGAACGGTTCTAACTGGGCAACCGGCAACCCCGGCTTCAAGATTGCGAAGGGATCTGCTAAGCCCGACCAGTATCCGTCTACACCTCTCGCAGAGGGCTACGACGGAGCAGGCGTCAAGCTCGTGACAAGCGATACCGGTCCGTTCGGCGTGGTAGTGAACATGCGCATCGCAGCCGGCAACCTCTTCACCGGCGTGTTCGACTCGAAGTCGGCTACAAAGGCGCCGCTAAAGGCTACACACTTCGGCGAGGGCTCGTACAACCAGATAAACTATCGCCCCGTGACGCTCGCAGGCTACTACCAGTACACGCCGGGCGAAGTGTTCAAGGACAAGGCAGGCAAGGTGGTAGAAGACCGCATCGACCAGGGCGACATCTACGCCGTAGTGTTCCGCAACGTAGACAGCGAAGGCAATTCGTTCTACCTCACCGGCGACAACGTGCTCACATCTCCGCAGATTGTGGCGCTGGCTCGCGTGCCTAACATCGTGAAGACCGAAGGCGGATGGCATAACTTCTCCGTCGACTTCAACTATAGCGGCGAACTCGACCCCGCCATACTCGCCAACTACGGCTACAGCATGGCAGTAGTGTTCACATCGAGCATCGAAGGCGCAGCCTTCCAGGGCGCAGTGGGCAGCACGCTGCTCATCGACAAGGTAAGCATTGCATACAAGAAGTAAGAAAACACGCACATGAAGAAAGATATAATAGCTGCAGCCTTCGCGCTGCTCTTCGGCGCGCAGGGCGCGTCGGCAATCGGAATATTCGACGACCTCCGCTATCAGGCTCGTCTCGGCTACAATATCGGCGGCACAATGCCGATGGGCATGCCCGCTTCTATACGCGGTCTCGACAGCTACACGCCGAAACCCAGCTTCACCATAGCGCTCGACGCCTACAAGCCGCTCACAGAGAAGTGGGGCATGATGGCAGGCTTCCACTTCCAGACAAAGGCGATGGAGACCGACGCTCGCGTGAAGAGCTACTCTATGGAGATACGCCAGGGCAGCGAGTCGCTGAGCGGACTCTTCACGGGCAATGTCGTTACGAATGCAAAGCAGCTCGTCGTAACGCTGCCTCTGCAGGCTACGTTCAGCGTGTCGGACGCAGTGCGACTGAAGTTCGGTCCGTACTTCTCTTACGCTCTTAACAACGAGTTCACCGGCTACGCCTACGACGGCTATCTGCGCGAGGGCGACCCTACCGGACAAAAGGTGGAGCTCGGACACAACGAGGGCGAGCGCGGCGACTACGACTTCTCGAGCGATATGCGCCACTGGCACTTCGGCTTCGACTTCGGTGCCGACTGGTACTTCTCGCAGCACTTCGGCGCATACGCCGACGTGCAGTGGGGTATGTCGGGTGTGTTTCGCAAGGACTTCAAGACTATCGAGCAGACCATGTACCCAGTGTACGCTACGCTCGGTGTGCTGTATAAACTTAAATAAGTTGAGATGTTGAGGTGTTGAGGTGTTGAGATGTTGATGTGTTGATGTTGATGTGTTGTGATGTTGACATTACATTAGTTTACAGCTTAATGGCAAATCTCACCACCTCACCATCTCACCATACACCACCTCACCACCTCACCATAACAACAAAAAAATATTAAACCTAAAAACAAATAACAAGCTTATGAAAAAAATCTTTACTCTGTTAGTCCTTTTGATGGCGACAGTATGTGTGTCTGCCCAGCAGTATTACAAAGGAACATTCCACTCAAAGGTGAATGACTTTAGTGATTATGAAACAACCGTAGCCGTAACTCAGGGCGAGGGCGGCAAGTACACACTCGTGTTCGAGAGCGTAATCTTCGGCAACGACGACTTCGGCAAGTGTACATTCGCCGGTATCGAGAACTACAAGTGGGCAGGCGGCGGCAGCTTCACCTTCTCTAACGAAGGCGGCAACCTCGGCGCAGCTACAAAATACTATTTCGAGTTGTCTGACGCTCTCGGCAAGTCTGTAATCGACGACGAGAAGATCTACATCACATTCAAGTACTTCCAGGTTAACACGACCAAGGAGTACAGAAACGTAGTGTTTGAAGGCAAGCGCACAAGCAGCGGCGGTGGCAGCACCGGCGGCGACGACAAGCCGACAATCACCGACACAGAGCAGTTCACAGCTGACGTAGTTTCTGTATTAGAAGGCGGTCAGTCTGGCAACGTTAAGTATCCTAACGTAGTAGCAAAGGTGTGCGAGTGGAGCGACGGCGTACACAGCCTCGAAATCGAGCACATCGACACAGAGAAGGGCTCAATGTCAGGCGTTCTGTTCAAGGGTCTTGAGAAGAAGGAAGTAAACGGCGAGGTTGTATACACTGGCACAGTAGAGCCGGACATCACAGATCTTCCTGACTTCTACCTCGGCTACACAAAGCTCATGGCAAACGTTGAGGCTAAGATCGACGAGAGCGGCGACCTCTGCTACAATCGTGTTCACAGACGAGGACGAGCCTTCGTTCAAGCTCACAGCATGGTTCAACTATCAGGAGCCGTTCGTTCCGGCAGCTCCGTTCTCGGTTGAAGGTGGCCTTGTTGGTTACACAGTAACGGATGACGGCGACTTCTCTAATAACGTAGAGAATACACTCACATTCACAGAGACAGCAGAAAACGTATATACACTCTCGTTCTCTAACGTAGCTATTCCTAACGGCATCGGTCTCAACACCGTTTCGTTCGAAGGCGTTCAGCGCACAGGCAACGACAGCGAGGCTAAGTTTGCAAGCAAGAAAGGCGTGGCTAAGACAACAGCTGCACACCCGTCTTACACAGAGATCGACTACACTGATCTCGAGTTTATCGTAGGCTTCGACGCAGATAAGAAGGTGACAAGCTGCACTGGTAAGTTCGTTATCGACAACTGGGGCGAGTCTGTTGCTTACACATTCAACTACGACCCGACAGCAACTTCTGTAAACACAGTAGTAGCTGCTGACGGCACCGTTAAGCACATCTACACACTCACTGGTGCGAAGGTGACTTCTCTCCAGCGCGGCGTGAACATCGTGCGCACAGCCGACGGCAGAACGCTGAAGGTTCTGAAGAAGTAATTTTAATTAACAATAGATGAACAAATTATTTATTACAATGGCTACCGCTGCCCTGAGTCTCTCGGCAGCGGCAGCCGATTTCACCGGCTCGTTCGGCAAGGACCTGAACGGCAACGGTAAGATCAGCGTTGTCGACAACGCTGACGGCAAGACAGTGAAGGTGACAATCAGTGGCGCAACCATCAAGGTAGGTTCCACCAGCGCACCTGTTAGCGACCTTGTTCTTGACGGCGTGAAGTCGTCGAAGGTCGGCAAATTCCAGCTCCTCAACGGAACAGCGCACGCCGGCGACTACGACGTGTTCTTCCTCGGTCAGGTTGCAGACGGCAAGATCACAGCCAAGTTCAACCTCAACCTCAACGGAGCTTACTATGCTCAGGGTACATTCGGCGAGAAACGCTACACACTTGGCCAGCTTCTCGGTTCCGACTTCGAGACATGGCACAAGGCTGAGTACAGCGGCAACACAAGCGATGAGCCGGACGGCTGGCACTCGTTCATGAGCGCACACGCTTCTGGTATGTATGCTTCTGCGCGCAAAAACACCCACACATTTATCTCTAAGGACGTTCGCCCAGGTGCTAAGGGACAGTGCGTCAAGGTCGTTTCAAGCAAAGTGCTCGGCGTACCTGCCAACGGCACTATCACCACCGGTCGTCTTTACGCAGGTCATATAAAGCCGACAAACCCAGCCAACAACGCTACAAGCGATCCCGCCGGTACCGATAAAGACTCGAACAACGACCCGTTCTACGCCCCGATCAACACTTTGCCCGATTCTATCGCAGTATGGGTGAAGTACAAGCAGGGAGCACTCTCTGCCTCAGACAAGCAGGACTATCCCTACGCCAACCTCTCGGCTGTGCTCACCGACGGCACCAAGTATCAGGATCCGGAGGACAAGACATACACCAATGTGTTGGCAAAGGCTCAGAATAAGGAAATCGCGGAGAACGGCAACGTTTGGCAGCGCATCTCTGTACCGTTCGCATACACAAATGCAAAGCTCGACCCGAAGGCAATGCTCGTGACGCTTTCTACAAACGCCCAGCCGGGTGTGGCTTCAAAGGATGCAAGCGTCCCTGACGAGCTTTATATCGACGACCTCGTGCTTGTCTACAACTCACAGCTCAGCTCGCTGAAGATTGACGGCGTAGAGGTGCCGGGCTTCGCAAGCGACAAGTACAGCTACACTGTCTACTCTACAAAGGACGCTGACAAGAAGCTCGAGTACACGACAAACGCTAAGTCGGCTTTCGTAGCGTCAGAAGCTGTCGCTCCCACAGACGGCAGCGGCAACCTCGTATACAATGTGACCGTTACATCTGCCGACCTGCAGACATCTCACACATACGTTGTGAACGTTGTTTGCCCGACAACATACACCGACCAGCTCCTCATCAACCTCAACGGCGAGGATATGGAACCGGAGCAGGCAAGCATCGACGTATGCAGCGAGGGCAACAACTACACCTTCGTGCTGAAGAAGTTCTCGTTCGGCGAAAACCTTATCGGCGACGTTACAATCAGCGGCGTGCCATGCGTTGAGAAGGACGGCAAGCAGACCTTCACCGTAGAGAAGGACGCTACCATCACTAACGGTGCTGACATCGCTGAGATGCTCGGCAACAAGGTTCACGTCACAATGAACGCAGAAATCGAGAACGGCAAGCTCTACGCAGAGATGGCGCTCCCCGTAACACTCGACGAAACGACTATCAACGTGAAGGCTACATTCGGCAAGAAGGCTACAAACGTAGAGAAGACCACCTACAAGGACCAGCTCGTCATCTCTCTTAATGGCGACAAGCAGGACCCGGAGAATGCAACTATCGACGTTATCAAGCAGAGCGAGGGCAAGTACACCTTCGTGCTCAACCAGTTCTCGTTCAGCGGTCTCCTCATCGGCGATGTAACAATCACCGACGTGCCGGGCGTTGAGAAGAACGGCTACGTGTCCTACACCGTAGAGAAGGACGCAGCCATCACCAACGGCGCTGAGATTGCTGAGGCTCTCGGCAACAAGGTGCACGTGAAGATCGTCGAGGCTTACAGCAAGGACGGCAAGCTCTACGCTAAGATGACTCTCCCCGTAACTCTCGGCGACACGACTATCAATGTTGAGGCTGTATTTGGCGAGAAGCCGGCAGCTGGCATCAACGGCATCACCACCACTCAGAACGGCAAGGTTGAGGTTTACAACGTCAACGGCGTACGTCTGAACGGCCTTCAGAAGGGTCTGAACATCGTTCGCACCGCTGACGGCAAGGTAGTGAAGGTGTTGAAGTAATAAGACATAACAGACATTGAACATACATAGGGTGTGTTAAAATGGAATTGGCAAATGTTAAATTCCGTTTTAACGCACCCTATTTCGTTTATTTTAACTATTTTTGAAGCATCTAAACTAAAAACAGCATGAAGAAAGTATTTACACTCATGGTTTTCTTGATGACAGCGCTCTGCACATTCGGTCAGGTATTCACCGACGACCTGCATGTGACAAGCGGCGCAGGCAGAACAACCGACTACGCACAGAAGGAAGTGGAGCTGACCAAGGTGTCAGACGACGTCTACAAGTTTACGTTCCGCAAACTCGCTCCGATGGAATACAAGACCTTTGGCGACTTCGTCGTTGAGGATGTGACGGCAACCGTTGATGCAGCCGGCGAGATGACATTCTCTACCGCAAGCACAGAGGGCACATGGACCAACGTTACGAGCACAGCAGCCATCGGTGGTGTAACCGAAGGCAGCAAGTCGTCAATCAGTGCGTTCACGGCTACGCTCTCAGCCGACAAGTCGAAGCTCATCGTCGACCTCACCTTTATGACTTTGGGCTCAGACGTAAAAGTGGTGTTCGGCAAGAAGGTAGATACCGCTATCAACACCGTGAATGCTGCCGACGACAACAGGTATGTCGAGATATACAACCTCGGCGGAGTGCGTATGCAGCGCCTGCAGCGCGGCATCAACATCGTGCGCACAGCAAGTGGCAAGGTGAAGAAGGTGCTCGTGAAGTAACATAGGGTGCTTTCAGGGGGTGCACTTGTCTCAAGTGCACCAACCAAGCAGTAGCCAACAGTTTTGTTGATGCAGCTGAGACAGCTGCACCCCCTTGCAGTGCACTAACCAAAGCAAAAAACAATTTACTAACATTAATTAATAACAAACCAAATTTATTATGAAGAAAATTTTCTCCTTACTCGTTATGTTGGTGATGACAGCGACGGCGTTCGCTCAGTCAACAAGCGAGAAAATTATTCCCGACGGCACTCAGCCTAACGGCGGTACCATCACACCTAAAGCTATCACAGTCGACTGGGCTACCCAGAAGATTGTAGCGAATGTAGATTTGACAAACTGTCTTACCGGCACCAACGAGCAGATCTTCGCTATCTCTACCAACAGTGCGGATATTGCAAACTGGGAGCAGGAAAGCGGAAGTACACTCCACTTCTTCTACAGACAGAACTTCACAGACTGGGGTTCTACAACTGCCGATGTTCACAAGTTCGCTGTTCAGTATCGCTATAAAGGCGATAACGGCGCTACTAACCGTTTCTACGAGGTGCAGGACATCTCTAACTGCACCATCGTAATGGACAAGGAAGGCGTTCATATCGACGGCACACTCGTGTTCGAGGCTTCTCTTATGCCGCAGCTCTACAAGGAGGGCGCTAACCAGCTCTACTTCGGTTCTTTGCGCGGCGAGCATCCGTACGCTACATACAAGTCTGTAGAGCTCGTGACAGAGGGTGGCTCAACTGGAGGTGGCACAACAACACCTGGCGAGACCGCTACATACGAGATCACAGACAACGCCATGACAATGTATGTTCCGAGCAACAATGGTGAGGATGTACAGAACTACACACAGTACATGAAGGACGCCAAGCTCCAGGTGGAGAAGGACGCAGACGGCAAGTACACCGTTACATTCAACGACGTAGTTGCAGGCAAGGACCGCGAGTCTCTCGGCAACATCGTATTCGCAGGTCTTGAAGCACAGGCTGAGTCAGAAGACCTCATCGGTGTTGAGATTCCGCAGGGACGTGTTTGCACAATCTATGCAGAAGGTTCTTCTTTCGACAACCACATGTTCCGTGTAGTGAATGGATCGGTAGGCATCGTGCCTCCAGCAAATGAAGGCGATCCCGCTACTGCACACGTTATGCTCTCAATGTCTGACGACGATGGCAATATGCTGGCTTACAAGATGGGCGATGTGTTCATCCCGGTTGACCATAACTTCACAAGCGACGCTTACGTTAAGGTAGGCGACCAGACAACAAACTTCGCAAACTCTGAGGCAGTGCTCACAGAGTTCATGGAGGACGTTTACAAGGTTACATTCAAGAACATCACAATCGGTGAGAAGACAGGCGACTTCACAGTAGAAAACCTCGAGCCGACAGAGGATGCTGACGGCAATCTCACTTTCACAGCATCTGACACATACGGTTTCTGGAACGACGCTGACGAGACAGAACTCGACTTCACCGACTTCTCTGCTTCTGTAAAGGTAGGCGAGAACGGCTTTGAGGGCTTCGTTTGCAAGTTCACAACAGAGAACGGTCAGTTCGTATACGGCGAGAAGGCAGAGACACCGGAGCCGCCGTCAGTAGTTGAGACAAAGATCTTCAGCGACAAGCTCAACTACACATTCAAGGCAGCAACAGGTGTAAACGATCCTCAGAAGCTCACAATCGAGTCGCTCGGCAACGACCGCTACAATGTTATCCTCGCTAACCTCAATTCTGCAAACGTTCTCTCTGTGAACGTAGGTACTATCAGCTTCAAGAATGTTGCAGGTAATACAGAAAATGGCATCACAACTATCGAGGTTGCGAATCCGGAAGTTACATTCACAGATACTGATCAGGAATTGGTTGACTCTAAAAAGGGCAACCTCAAGGTTATGTTCAATAACGACAAGGCTTATCTGAACGCTTCTGGTGCTGTTAAGATCGTTTCGTTCGGCATGTCTTTCGATTACACTCTCGTTTACGGCACTGAGTTCTCAACAGAGGAGCCGAAGGACGACTACGCTATCAACTTCGACAAGGACGCTAAGCAGACCCACTCTTCACGCTACTCTACATCTGTTTCTCTCCAGCAGACTGGCAAGGACAAGCAGACTATCGAGTTCGGCAAGACAATGAACGGTTATGAGGACCTCACAACAGGTACTGATAAGTTCACTGTAGAGGCAGGCTCAGAGGTAACACCTTCTATCGGTTACGTTGGCGAGTGGATGCACGGTTACGTATACATCGACCTCGACAACAACAAGCAGTTCTCATTCAACGCCGACGGCGCTGACCAGACTGGCACAGAGGTAGTATCTTACAGCTACTATAAGGATCAGAACTCTAAGGGCGAGGCTGTAGCAAGCAGCTGCAACGTTAACCCGATGCCTTCGTTCACAGCTCCTACTGAGCCGGGTACATACCGCATCCGCTTCAAGGTAGACTGGGACAACATCGACGCAGGCGGTAGCGTTCTCTCTACAAACCACATCCTCAACAACGGTGGTGGTATCTACGATGCTACTCTCGAGGTTGTAGCTCCAGTTGTTGACGGCATCAGTACAATCAACGCTGAGGTTGCTAACGGCGAGGCACAGCTCTACACTGTTGACGGCGTACAGATTTCTAAGCTGCAGAAGGGTCTGAACATCGTTCGCTCTGCTGACGGCAAGGTTAAGAAGGTACTCGTTAAGTAATATTCTATCATAACAACGAATAAAGCGTATTTCGTTGCTCGGATAAATTAACAACGGATAAGCGTATTTCGTTGCTCGAATAAATTAACAACGGATTAAACGGATTAATCGGATTTTCTTCTTTGAGTAGTGAGAATCCGTTTCATCCGCTTAATCCGTTGTTTTTATTTTCTACACCCTAACAATCTGTGTATTTCCGTGAAATCTGTGGGAGAATACGCAGCAATAAATTCTGTGAGTTCTGTGTGTTCTGTGGGAGAATGTTACTACGGAGGGGGCTTGCAGAGGGTGCAGTTCTTGCTTTGTTGGTGCACCACTTGCTTTGTTGGTGCACTTGAGACAAGTGCACCCCCTAAGTGTGCCACCGTTCGCGTCCGCCGTCCAATCGGTTCGCGTTCGCCGTCCAATCGGTTTCCGTCCGCCGTCCGATCGGATTCCGTTCGCCGTCCGATTGGATTCCGTCCGCCGTCGGTGGAAAAGTGTTGGGAAAAACGTTGCAAGAACGTTGTGCTCAACGGCAATACTATCGGCGACTTCGCCATCTTTGACGTGAGCGTATTTCGTTTTTTTTATTATCCGCACCCTAACAATCTGTGTATTTCTGTGAAATCTGTGGGAGAATACTCAGTAATAAATTCTGTGAGTTCTGCGTATTCTGTGGGAAAAAACTCAGCAGTAAATTTTGTGCATTCTGCGTATTCTGTGGGAGAATACTCAGCAGTAAATTCTGTGAGTTCTGCGTATTCTGTGGGAAAAAACTCAGCAGTAAATTCTGTGCATTCTGCGTATTCTGTGGGAGAATACTCAGTAATAAATTCTGTGAGTTCTGCGTATTCTGTGGGAGACCATTCCGTCAAACCTTCGATGAAATCGTGCTTTTTTGTCCAATTTCGCAGGCTTTTAGAAAAAAACGCCATATAAATTCGGAAAAATTAAATTATTCTCTTTATCTTTGCCAATATCTTTAGAGATTGTTATCAAACAACTGCAGTACAACACTCACTATATTTATTAATAAACCACGAATCTCTGTATATTGTTATATGATAGGTAGAAATTTATTATACTTCTTATATGGCGCAAACATAATGTTCCATCTTGTAATGGCATGTATGTTCTTCTACAGACATTGCAGCCGTTTGAAGATATACGTGAGTTTGCTTATGCTCACCATCGTGGCGCAGTATGTGAAGGACCTCATATTCATCGGCAACACCTACTACAGTTCGCGTCTTGAGGAACAGTATGCGTCGAGCATCGACCTGCTCACGCTGCCCATGTACGCCATTGTGCTCGTAGAAGCCTGCCGTCCGTTGTGGATGAACTGGAGTAGGGCGTTCTGTTTCTACATTCCTTTTGTCGTCTTGATGGTGGCATTTTGGGTGCATCCCGTGCCGCTTGCCTATCATGCCATGCACTTCGCCGCCATCCTCTGCGCCGTCTTTATCCTTCTGTGGGCTTTGCGAGAGTTGCCGCGCTTCGAGCGTGCGCTCAAGGAGGAGTATTCCTACGCCGAATACATCAACCTCCACTGGCTGCGCGGCGTCATCCTGCTCTTCTTCTGTCTGCTCATGCTATGGGTGTACGACAGTATGGCGTCGGGCGTGCGATACGACAACATCTTCCTCTTCAACTCGCTCGTGATGTGGATAGCTGCCTGCTTCTGCTTCTATCGCCAGTCGGTGGTTATCAACGCCGTGAAGTCGTACTTCGTGGAACCGTCTGAGGACAATGCCGAGACAAACCTCGATGCCGCCGAGAACGACCTCGACAAGGCGATGGCGCATCTGGAGGCAGCTGAGGCCGACCTGAATGCTCCACATGCGCACACGCAGCCCGAAAGCGTAGCGGAAACAGTAGCCGAACCGCAGCCCGTTGCTGAACAACCCGTTGAACCGGAACCCGAAGAACTCAAGCTGCAGCAGGAGGCAGCCTTCGCCGAGCGCATGTATCTGCTCTTCGAGAAGGAGCATGTCTATCTCAATCCGCGCTTGCGTCTTTCGGAGCTTGCCACGCTCCTCGGCACCAACCGCACCTACCTCTCGCAGTATTTCAACCAGAACTGCGAAAGTACGTTCTACGATTTCGTAAATGATTATCGCATACACCACGCAAAACTGCTTCTTCACTCCACCGATGACACGCTCGAAACCATTGCGATGAACTCCGGCTTCAATTCGTTGTCCACTTTCCGCCGTGCTTTTGTGCAACGAGAAGGCATGAGTCCGATAGAGTTTAGAGCGTCAAACGGTAAAATCAGGGTGTCAAACAGTCAAAAGCTGGAGTAATTTGACGAAAATCAAAGGTTTTTACAATTTGACATTTCTCTTTTACGCAGTGGAATTGAAGGTATGAAAAAAAGTTACTACTTTTGCAATACCAACAGAAACAACAAGAAAACTAAGTGAGTACATCTTCTGTTCTAATAGGAACAGAGGTGTAGTTTAAATTTATAAGAAGCAGTTTGTAATTGTTTGATAAATCAAGAAAAGAGTTTAAGAACCGCCAAGCAGTGATGCTCGGCGGTTTTGTTTTTTTAAGCAAGTTGAGAGTTGAGAATTGAAAGTTGAGAGTTGAGAGTTGTTTTAGTTGAGAGTTGAGAATTTAGAATTGAGAGTTATGATATGTTCTGCAGCTTTCAAAAGCTAAGAGCGAGTTTTCAAGGTAATCATAACTCTCAACTTTCAACTTTCAATTCTCAACTAAAACAAGTCTTTCCAGCGCTTCCTTCAGCACGCTTCTCGGCGTCGCAACATTCATGCGCATGAATCCCTTGCCTTCCTTTCCGAACATCTCGCCGTCGTTGAGCGCCAGACGCGCACGGTTTACGAAAAGATCTATGAGCTGGTCGTGGTCGAGATGCAGACCGCGGCAGTCGAGCCACACCAGGAACGACGCCTGCGGGCGCACCGCCTTAATCTGTGGCAGGTGCTTGCTGAGGAACTCCTCAACGAACAGAATGTTCTGCTCTACGTATGTCAGCATCTGCTGACGCCATTCCTCGCCATTCTTGAACGCAGCCATCGTAGCGATAGGTGCAAACAGATGCGGATCGTCAAGCTCGTTAGCCGTCATCCACTCGAACAGCGGACGGCGCAACTTCTCGTTCGGCACAATGCACCACGAGCTCACGATGCCCGCAATGTTGAACGTCTTCGACGGAGCGCCGAACGTGATGCTACACTGCGCAGCCGCCTCAGAAACCGATGCGAACGGCACATGCTTGTTGCCGAAGATAGCCATGTCGGAGTGAATCTCGTCGCTGATGACGATGATGTTATGCTCAGAGCAGAAGTCGGCGAGACGGCGCAGCGTCTTCGCATCCCATGTTATGCCCGCTGGGTTGTGTGGGTTGGAGAGTATGAGCACGCGGCACTTCTCGTCAGTCACTTCCGCCAGATTCTCAAAGTCCATCGAGTACGATCCGTCGGCGTTCTCCCTAAGCGGATTGTACACCACCTTGCGGTGATTGCCCTCAGGCGTCAGTCGGAACGGGTGATACACCGGCGGCTGAATGATAACCTTCTCGTCCTCCTTCACGAACACGTTGATGACGAAGCCGATGCCCTTCACGATGCCCGGGATGAAACGCATCCACTGCTCGTTGACACGCCACTGGTGGTGGTCCTCAATCCATTTAGCCACCGTCTGCCAGTAGTCGCGCGGCAATATTGTGTAGCCGAACAGCGAGTGTTCGAGACGCTTGCGCAGCGCGTCGGTTATAAACTGCGGCGTCTCGAAGTCCATGTCCGCCACCCAAAGCGGCAGCAGGTCGCCTCTGCCATATCTCTCTGCAAGCACCTCGTGCTTCAGGTCGCCCGACCCAGAGCGGTCGACAACCTTGTCAAAGTCGTATTTCATAGTTTTTCTTTTTAGGGGGTGCAGTTGTCTCCGCTCGGCTTTGCCGCTTGCCAGAGCAAGAACTGCACCAATCAAATAATACTTGTTCTGTTCGGTTGGTGCACTTGAGACAAGTGCACCCCCTGATTACAAAGCCTGGCGGAAGTCCTCAATGATGTCGTCCATATCCTCCAGACCCACAGAGATGCGGATCGTCGTGTCGAGCACGTCCATCGCTGCGCGCTGCTCGTCGGTGAACGGACCGAAGATGGTGCTGGCAGGGTGGATGGCGAGCGTGCGGTTGTCGAAGAGATTCGTGGCGCGGCGCACCAGCTTCAGTTTGTTGATGAAGCGGAAGCAAGCCTCCTTCGATTCCAGGTCGATAGTGAACATGCAGCCTGCAGTCTTGCCGAACTGACGCTGCGCCAAAGCATAGTACGGATTGTCGGGCAGACCAACGTAGTTGACGCTCTTTATCTGCTCCAATCCGTGCAGCGCATTCACCAGATACTCCGTGTTGCGCACCTGCATGGCGTAGCGTGCGTTCAGATTCTCCAGTCCGAGGTTCTGCATGTAAGCCACGTGCGGCGTCATGTAAGCGCCGAGGTTGAACAGCATCTCGTCGTGCAGGCGGCGTGCAAACTCGGGGAATCCGCCGTAGTCGATGACGATGCCGCCGAGCGAAGTGGCGCCGCCAGAGAGATACTTCGTCGTGGAAACCACCTCGATGTCCACGCCCAGTTCGTGAGCGTTGAACTCGGTGAACGGAATTGCTGTGGTGTCAGCCACGAGCGGAATGTTATGTTCGTGTGCAATCTCAGCCAACGCCGCAAGGTCAGCCACCTCAAGCTGCGGATTGGTGATTATTTCGAGGAAGATGCAGCAGGTGTTGGCATCAACGGCGCGGCGTACCTCGTCGAGATTCGTCAGGTCGCACAGATGCGTCGTCACGCCGAATCGCGGCAGCGTCTTTGTCAGCAGCGAGTAGGTGTTGCCGAACATGTGTCTTGACGACACCACGTTCTTGCCCTGCTCCACGAGCGAGATGAGTGCGCCCGATATAGCCGCCATGCCCGACGACATCGCCGTCACACGGTCGGCACCGGTCAGCGCCTTTATCTTGAGTTCGAGATAGTTTACTGTAGGATTCATCACACGCGAGTAGTCGGGCTCCTCGATACGTCCGCAGAAAGCGTCCGACATCACGTCGGCGTCAGCGAACTCGTAAGCAAGCGTGTGGTAGACAGGCATACTCAATGCGCCGTATGCATCGCTTTTCTGGAAAGGGGTGTCGATGGCAAGTGTTTTTTTCTTCATGATCTTGTTTATTAATTCCGCTGCAAAAGTACGCAAATAGCTTTTTTCTACACCTATTATATATATACTAAGTTGCGTACGCCTTTTCTATTTAACATCTTTTGTATGTTACAGCTTCATTTTATGCCGTCAATAATAGCGATTCAAGCATAAAATCAGTATTTTTGCAATTGCTAAATACTAATTTTATGAGAACAAATTATCTATTACGACTCTTATCTGTCGCGCTACTTGCTGTATGCTTTAGTGTTACAGCCGCTACTGCCGCGACTCAAAATCTCACGCAATACGTAAATCAATATGTCGGAACGGGCGGTCATGGCCACACGTTCATGGGCGCCAACGTGCCTTTCGGACTCGTTCAGCTCGGTCCTACCGAGCCTACACGCGGTTGGGACTGGTGCTCGGGCTACTACTATGACGACGACGAGCTCATCGGTTTCGGACACATGCACCTCTCGGGCACTGGCATCGGCTGCCTCGGCGACGTAGCATTCCTGCCCGTGAAGGACTTCAAGCAGACTTCCACACGCTTCAAGCACGAGGCAGAGAAGGTGCACCCCGGCTACTATTCGGTGCAGCTCACCGACCCTAACGTGCTTGTGGAGCTTACTGCCACAGAGCGTTGCGGTTTCCATCGCTATACCTTCAAGAACGGCGCAAAGGCTCAGCTCGCTCTCGACCTCTCGCAGTGCATCGGTTGGGACAAGCTCAACGACTGCCTGCTCACTCAGGAGAGCGCTACACGTCTTACCGGCTTCCGCCGCTCAAACGGTTGGGCAGCCGACCGTCGCATCTATTTCTCTATCGACTTCTCTCAGCCCGTCACCGTTCATCGTCTCGACTCGATGGAGCGCGTTGTCGTGTCTGTAGCCGACAATACCAAGCCGCTACTCGTGAAGGTGGCGCTCTCGCCGGTGAGCATCGACAAGGCTAAGCTGAACATGCAGGCAGAGTTGGCAGGTTGGGACTTCGACGCAGCCGTCAAGTCAGCCGATGAGGCTTGGAACCGCGAACTCGCTCGCATCGAGATCCAGACCAACGACCGCACAAAGAAGCGCGTTTTCTACACCGCGATGTATCATCTTATGACCTCTTGCTCTAAGTTCAACGACGTAGACCGCGAGTATCGCGGCGCCGACGGCAAGGTGCATAAGGCAGACTTCACCAACTATACCACGCTCTCGCTTTGGGATACATACCGTGCGGCTCATCCGCTCATGACGGTTGCCTTCCCCGAGATGCAGCGCGACTTCGCCCAGACCTTCCTCAACATCTACAAGCAGCAGGGCCGTCTGCCGGTTTGGCATCTCATGGGCTCAGAGACCGACTGTATGGTGGGCAACCCGGGCGCAATCGTGCTCGCCGACCTCACCATGAAGGGCTTCGTTGAGGATAAGGAGCTGGCGCTTGAGGCTCTGAAGGCTACACAGATGAAGGACATCCGCTCGCTTGGTCTGCTCAAGAAGCATGGATACATACCCTGGAATCTCGAACCCGAGAACGAAACCGTAGCGAAGGCGCTCGAATACTGCGCTGCCGACGACGGCGTGGCTAAGGTGGCTAAGCTGTTGGGCAAGACCGACGACTACGAGTACTTCTTCAACCGCTCTCGTTCTTACAAGAAATACTACGATCCGGAGACTCGCTTCCTCCGCGCTGTAGACACCGACGGCAAGTTCCGCCTGCCGTTCAACCCGTTCTTCGCCGAGCACCGCACCAACGACTACACCGAGGGCAACGCATGGCAGTACACATTCCTCGTGCCTCACGATGTGAAGGGTCTCATCAAGCTCTTCGGATCCGACAAGGCATTCATGTCTAAGCTCGACTCGCTCTTCTTCGTAGAAGGCTGGGCAGGCGACAACGCTTCGCCTGATATGTCGGGCATGACTGGTCAGTATGCTCACGGCAATGAGCCGAGCCACCATGTTATATATATGTACAACTACGCCGGACGCCCCGACAAGGCAGCTCCGATGCTGCGCAAGATGCTCAACGAGATGTATCTCGACCAGCCCGACGGACTCTCTGGCAACGAGGACGTAGGTCAGATGTCGGCTTGGTACATCCTCTCGTCGGTGGGTCTCTACCAGGTAGACCCTGTTGGCGGTCGCTTCGTAATCGGTTCGCCGCTCTTCGACAAGGCTACCGTGAACGTGGGCGGAGGCAAGACCTTCACCGTCGTGGCAAAGAACAACTCCGACAAGAACATCTACGTGCAGAGCGCTCGCCTCAATGGCAAGACTCTCAAGAACTCTTACGTCGACTTCAACGACATCCGCCACGGCGGAACGCTCGAACTCGTAATGGGTCCGAAACCGTCGAAGTGGGCAACCGCTGCGGCATGCCGTCCATAGTAAACTTATCAACTAAATAATCACTATTATGAAACTTAATTTAAGTTCGCAGATTGTATTGAATAAGGTACCGGAGCAATACTACCGCCCTCGTACGGCAGTTGAACGCTCTGAAATCACACGTTGCGAGAAACTCTTCACCGACATCTATCCGAAAGTGGAGGAGGGTGCGAAGGTTATCGCCGACACCGTAGAGACAGAAATCAAGCGTGCCAAGGCAGCAGGCAAGAAGTGCGTGCTCGCCCTCGGTACAGGTCTGTCGCTGAACCCTATCTACGAGGAGCTTATCCGCCGCCACAAGGCAGGACTCAGCTTCGACAACGTAGTAGTATTCAACGCCTACGAGTATTTCCCGCTTGACAAGAACTGCGCACAGAGCGCCATCAACCAGTTGCGCCATCGCTTTCTCGATCATGTAGACGTAAAGGCAGAGAATATACACACCCCCGACGGATCAATAGCTCAGGACGAGGTGTTCGAGCACTGCCGCGCCTACGAACAGCTCATCGCTGCTGAGGGCGGCATCGACATCGCCCTGCTCGGCATTGGCCGTATGGGTAACATCGCAGCCAACGAGCCTGGTTCAAGCCTCGCTTCGCAGAGTCGCATCATCCTCATCGACCAAACCGCCCGCGAGGAGATGAGCAACAGCTTCGGCACACTCGACCAGGTGCCGCCGTGCTCTATCACGATGGGTGTTCACACGCTGCTCTCTGCCCACAAGATGTTCCTCACGGCATGGGGCGAAGAGAAGTCGGAGGTGGTGCAGAAGATTGTTGAAGGCGGCATCACCGACACCGTTCCTGCTTCGTTCGTGCAGACACACAACGACGCTAAGTTTGTCATCGACCTCGCTGCAGCCAGCAAGCTGACACGTATCGTTCACCCGTGGCTCGTCACCAACTGCGAGTGGACAGACAAGACGATACGCGCCGCTGTGGTTTGGCTCTGCCAGCTTGTGAAGAAGCCTATCCTCAAGCTCACCAACAAGGACTATAACGAGAACGGCCTTTCAGACCTCCTCGCCCTCTTCGGTTCGGCTTACAACTGCAATATCAAGATATTTAACGACCTGCAGCATACCATCACCGGATGGCCTGGCGGCAAGCCGAACGCCGACGACACCAACCGTCCGGAGCGTGCGCTGCCCGCACAGAAGCGCGTCATCGTCTTCTCGCCGCACCCCGACGACGACGTGATCTCTATGGGTGGCACCATCCGCCGACTCGTTCAGCAGAACCACGACGTGCACATCGCCTACGAGACATCGGGCAACATCGCTGTGGGCGACGAGGAGGTAACACGCTTCATGCACTTCGTCAACGGCTTCAACCAGCTCTTCTGCGACAACAAGGACGAGGTGATCAAGAAGATGTACGGCGACATCAAGGAGTTCTTCGCACAGAAGCGTCCGAGCGATATGGATACCAAGGAGGTGCGCACCATCAAGGGCCTTATCCGTCGTGGCGAGGCTCGCACAGCCTGCACCTACAACGGCATTCCGCTCGACCATGTACACTTCCTCGACCTTCCGTTCTACGAGTCGGGCAAGATAGAGAAGCTGCCGATGGGCGAGGCTGACGTCAAGATTGTTCGCGAACTGCTCCAGCAGGTTAAGCCTCACCAGATATACGTAGCCGGCGACCTCGCCGACCCGCACGGCACTCACCGCAAGTGTACCGATGCCGTGATGGCTGCCATCGACCTCGAGAAGGAGGCTGGCGCCAAGTGGCTCGACAACTGCCGCATCTGGATGTATCGCGGCGCATGGGCTGAGTGGGAAATCGAGAACATCGAGATGTGTGTGCCGATGTCGCCGGAGGAGCTTCGCGGCAAGCGCAACTGCATCCTCAAGCACTCTTCGCAGATGGAGAGCGCACCGTTCCTCGGCAACGACGAGCGCCTCTTCTGGCAGCGCGCCGAAGACCGCAACCACGCTACTGCCGAGCTGTATCACAGCCTGGGCTTGGCTTGCTACGAGGCAATGGAGGCGTTCGTGCGCTATAACCCGTAACCCCCTGGACGTGGCGGAGGTCTCCGGCCTCCGCCACAGTCAAACCGTCATCAACAATCTCCCACAGAATTCACGGAACTCACGGAAAAGACGAGCTAAGGCTTCTGTGAATTCCGTGGATTCCGTGGGAAGAAAAATAATCTCCCGCAGAATACACAGAATTCACAGAACTTTCTGCTGAGATAATCTCCCACAGAATTCGCAGAACTCACGGAAAGGACGAGCTGAAGGTTCTGTGAATTCCGTGTGTTCCGTGGGAAGAAAATAATCTCCCACAGAATTCACAGAACTCACGGAAAGACGAGTTGAAGGTTCTGTGAATTCCGTGTGTTCCATGGGAAGAAAATAATCTCCCACAGAATTCACTCACGGAAAGGACGAGCTGATGGTTCTGTGAATTCCGTGTGTTCCGTGGGAAGAAAATAATCTCCCGCAGAATACACAGAATTCACAGAACTTTCTGCTGAGATAATCTCCCACAGAATTCGCAGAACTCACGGAAAGGACGAGCTGAAGGTTCTGTGAATTCCGTGTGTTCCGTGGGAAGAAAATAATCTCCCACAGAATTCACAGAACTCACGGAAAGACGAGTTGAAGGTTCTGTGAATTCCGTGTGTTCCGTGGGAAGAAAAAATAATCTCCCACAGAATTCACAGAACTCACGGAATTAGATAAATGACTCCCACAGATTCCGCAGATTTACACAGAACTTTCAAACCAAAAGCATCTGTGCTGATCTGCGAAATCTGTGGGAGTCTTTTTTGTATAGTCATTTGCCGCGTAGCATTAATCAGATGAATGTCAACCTCTTGCTACCTTTTATTGTTAAAAATGTAGCAGATATTGAAATAATAAACCGCTGTGTTTGTCATTTTGCAACAATTTGAGTAATTTTGCTGCGAATAGTGTTCTACATATTGCAATTAACAACAATCAATATATCGAAAATGAAGAAACTTTACTTGATGCTGTCAATGCTCTTCGCATTCGGCACCGCAGCCAATGCCGTTCCGGCTAAGAAGCTGCAGAAGGTTATCACACTTGCCAACGGCACACAGGTGTCGGTGGAGCTGCGTGGTGACGAGTACCTGAGTTGGTGGGAAGGCGCCGACGGAACCGCTTATCGTGCTACTGCTGACGACGCCGTGTTCGAGGCGTTCGACCTCGAAGCGCAGAAGCCTGCCGCTGCCGCACGCCGTGCGAAGGCCGAGCAGGGACGCGCCGCACGCCTCGCACGCGTGAAGAAGTCGCTGAAGGGTGCCGACGACAAGATGCGCGGACTCGGTGGCGAGCACATTACATACAAAGGTGTGAAGAAGGGTCTCGTGGTGCTCGTCGACTTCAAGAACAAGAAGTTCGCCGACGGACACGACCTCGAGTATTACAAGCAGATCATCAACGGTAAGGACTTCAGCGATGCCGAAGAAGGCTACGTAGGCAGCGTGCGCGACTACTTCCTCGCACAGTCTAACGGTCAGTTCGAGCTCGACTTCGACGTGGTTGGTCCCGTTACGATGTCGCAGAACTACGGCTACTACGGTCGTGACGGAGCTTATCAGAAGGACGAGAACGTATATAAGATGATTCAGGAGGCATGCGACGGCATCAAGGACCAGGTGAACCTCGCCGACTACGACTGGGACGGCGACGGCGAAGCCGACCAGGTGTTCTTCCTCTACGCCGGCTTAGGTCAGGCGTCGGGCGGTTCTGCCAGTACCGTCTGGCCCCACGAGTCGCAGTTGCGCTACTGGCCCTGCGGTGTGCTCAAGTATTCTACCGGTAAGGTGAACACATACGCCTGCGCCAACGAGCTGCAGCCCACAGCTCAGGGTTCTTCAAACTATATCTCCGCTGGCATTGGCACCATCTGCCACGAGTTTTCCCACTGCCTCGGCTTCGCCGATATGTACGACACAGCAGGTCAGAACGGCTACGGCATGACCGTCTTCGACGTTATGGACCAGGGCTCTTACAACGGCAACGGCTTCGTGCCGTGCAACTACACAGCCTTCGAGCGCATCTACGCAGGTTGGGTGGAGCCGATAGAGCTCGAATCTCCGGCTACCGTTAAGGACATGAAGTCGGTATCCGACTACGGACGCCCGTTCATCATGTACAACTACAAGAACACCAATGAGTACTTCCTCATGGAGAACCGCCAGAACACCGGTTGGGACAAGGAACTCTACGGCTGCAACGGTCTGCTCATCGTGCATGTCAACTACGTTCCGTCGCGCTGGACAAACAACAGCGTCAACTCGAGCAAAGAGAAGATACAGTGCTGCACGGTAGTAAACGCCGACGGCTCGCGCGAGATGAGCGACTACTACTCGCTGCAGGGCGACCTCTACCCGTACGTAGTGAAGGGCGTGACGATGAACGACGCTTTCACCGACGAGTCGGAGCCGGCTGCCAAGCTCTACAACAAGAACTCTGACGGCACCTACTACCTCGGTATCCCTATCACCGACATCAAGCGCTCTAAGGGTTCCATCTCGTTCAACGTTTGCGGTGGCGACAACAACAATATTCTCGACAACACGTTCAAGGAAATCGTTGACGGCATCAACGGCATCACCGTAGCCAACAAGACCGCAGACAACCGCGTCTACAGCATCGACGGACGCTACCTCGGCACCGACGCGTCGAAGCTCGGCAAGGGCATCTACGTGGTTGGTGGCAAGAAAATCGTGAAGTAACTTCAGGGGGCGCTTTCAGGGGGTGCACTTGTCTCCGCTCGGCTTTGCCGCTTGCCAGAGCAAGAAGT
>ERZ1026888.433-NODE-433-length-23506-cov-25.873353_pt1 | contig 23506 bp, 20 predicted proteins | sample MGYA00380174_ERZ1026888 | MGnify/ENA primary metagenome ERZ1026888 (study PRJEB33269, sample SAMEA4719810) | human gut metagenome | biome: human-associated habitat; feature: organic feature; material: feces | place: Cameroon | collected 2013-10 ...
GTACGTCCTGATAGTGTGCCTGATTGTTTACTTCTTCATGGTCATCATCGCTGCATGAAGATAGCAGAAACATACAGAATGTGATGCTGAAACTTAAGCATAAAAACAGAAACCATTGTATGTGCTTACTGTTGAAAGTGATATTCTTTTTCATACGTAATTAGTATTAAATGATTGATAAATGATTTGAATTTTCAAATGCAAAAGTAATGGAAAACCACTCTCGGTAGGGAGAAAAGTACACTGAAAAATGCTGATTTTTCTGGAATTATAAAAAAATATCCCTCAAAAAACATCAAAACCAATCTTTTTTATTATTTTTGCAAGAAGAAAAAGCGATTCGTCTGTCTGTGCAAAATGATTCGTCAGTCAGGGCAAACCAGCCTCATCTGTCAATACGAAATAATTTATCTATCCATTATGAATATGAAAGAAAAGAACGCAAAGAAATCTAAGATACATCAGTTAGAATTCTCTTTCCTGAAGAGAGAATCTAATTACTTGGACCGCCAACGTCAAGCTATCCTTGTGTGTTTCTCCGTGATGCTCTCTTTGGGCATCCTGTCAAATATCCTAGGCTTTTCTGGAGCCTTTGATCCGTTTTTTACCATGTCTAACATCGTTTTTCTGATTGTCGTGTTATCCTCCTTCATGGCTTATCTCTTCGGGAAAATCCCAATGGTGAGGGCAATCGTTTGTATCGCTATCGCCACCCAGTGCTTTATCGGAGCTGATATCCTCTACAGTGCCTTTATGCCTACGCTGAAAGATAACAGAATGGTGATTCTCATCAATATGCTTATCCTTTCAGGAAATATGTTTTTCTCGCTGGCGGCTTATCAGGCGCGTCTCACACGCTGGCTGGTGGGAATAGCTTTTGGGGTTTATATATTGAGTGTGATTGTAACGGGGGATGAATCGCTCATGGATTATTTCTTCATGATGATGCTCATATTGCTTTTTATCAGCGTGCTGAGTCTGGCTGTTGCCAGAAACGGTGAGTATCTTGTCAATGCGAACAGAACGTTGCAGCGTGATGAGGAAGAACTGCTCCAGGTGCTGAAGATAAACAAAAAGCAGATTAAGGCATACGTGGCTCTGGCGAAGGAAAGGCATGATGTTAAACTTACCGCGCATTTGCTGGATCTTCTGGGTGAGGCTTCGCAGAAGAATGTCATAGACAATGTGATGCAATATCTCCAGACCCGCGAATTGAGCAAACAGAACATAGAACGCGTCTTTCCCGAGTTGAGTGCCTCTGAACAGGAAATCTGTTACCTTATCCTGCAGAACAGAAAGCTGAGTGAGATTTGCACGCTGCTCAACAAGTCGGAATCGAACATCACTACCCAGCGGGCCAACATCAGAAAGAAGTTGGGAATGGGCTCTGCTGATAACCTGAAGAAGGTTCTGGAGAAGCGCATTGCTGAAAGCCAGTAGGCCGATGAGGCTGATACTGAACCATATCCTGTTATTTTCGGAAATTTTGAACATATTGTGATAAGATGTGAATAGTCATTTATCACCGAAAAGCCGTACCTTTGCACCCAGATAATAAATGAAACGTAAATCAATAGAAATCATTAAGAAGAAATGAAGAAAATAATCATCTTATGTTTCGCGCTCGGAGCTTTCCATACACTTGGCGCACAGGAGACGCTTACGCTCAGCCAGTGCCTGCAGATGGCAGTGGATAACAACCTGTCGCTCCAGAGCAGCCGAAACGAAATAGCTAAGGGAAAGTACGCTATCAGCGAAAATCAGGCTAAACTCTATCCGCAAATCAATGCGGTGGCACAGCTCAACGACAACTTTACGCCGCCTGTTTCGGTTACCGACGGCTCGGCTTACGGCAAGCCTTATAATGTAACCAAGACGTTGCAGTATAATGCTTCGGCGGGTGTACAATTGCAGATGCCACTGTATAACCAGATGATTCTTACCGCCATCGACATCACCAAGATTGCCGATAAGCTCAACCAACTCTCTTATGAGAAGGCGCGTGAAGACCTCATCGTGCAGACTGCCAAGATGTATTACATGGCGCAGAACACATCTGAGCAGATTCGTCTGACGGATGACAACATCAAGCGACTGGTAGAACTCAGAAACATCACCCAGGCATTCTATGACAACCAGATGAGTCTGGAGGTCGATCTGAAGCGTGTGAATCTCAATATCGAGAACCTCACCGTGCAGCGCGATAACGCCATCGCCATGCTCGAACAGCAGTATACCATGCTCAAGTATGTGATAGATTATCCTGCCGAGAAAGAGATGAAGGTGACAGCCGTAGATCCGGGAAAGATTGAGATGGTGAAGGCTGACGGACTGGATACGGGACTCTACGAACTCCAGTTGCTGGAACAGAAGAAACTGCTCACCCAAAAGCAGACCAAACTTGCCAAGGACGGCTATCTGCCATCGCTCTCGCTGACCGGAAACCTGATGTATTCAGCCTTTACCGATAGGATAGATCACTGGATTCATTCGGGCGAATCAAACCACTGGTATGGTTCCAACGGTCTGGGCATCCAGCTGCGAGTGCCTGTATTCGATGGTTTTGAAAAGCGTTCTAAAATCAGAAAGGCGAAGATAGAGGAGGAGAATGCACGCATCGGTTACGAGGACGCCCTGAAGGGACTGCAGGCAAACTATATGAATGCGGTGAGCGAGGTGAACAACAGTCAGCGCAACTACAAGAAGCAGTTTGATAATTATACCATGGCTCAGGATGTTTACAACGTAACAGCCGACCAGTATAAGGAGGGTGTGGCTTCGATGACAGCGGTGCTGCAGGACGAGATGCGCATGAGTGAGGCGATGAACAATTATCTCACAGCCTACTATCGCTACAAGGTTGCCAATCTCTCGCTGCTCAAGTTGACTGGACAGCTCAACCAGATTTCGGTTGCTAAATAACGGAGAAGAATAAATCATTAAAAAATAAAATATAAACAGGAAAACGGGATGTAAAAAACTTTACTTCATATTCCCTGATTCCAAATTTCAATAAAACTATGGAACAGAACGAAAATAAAAATGTAGAAACAGCAGAGGCTACACAGGTATCTCACGAAGAAACCAGAAAAAAACTCAAGAAACAGCGCGTAAGACAGATTGTTGCCAGTCTGATAGGTGTTGCTATTCTGGCTTTCGGACTCTGGAAGATCGTATGCCTCTTCCTTGATTATAGCTCTAACGAAACGAGCAATGATGCTCAGATAGAGCAATATATCTCACCGGTTAATCTCCGTGCATCCGGCTATATCGCCAAGGTATGCTTCAGAGAACATCAGGAAGTACACAAGGGAGATACCCTCCTCGTGCTCGACGACCGGGAGTATCGTATCCGTCTGATGGAGGCTGAAGCTGCCCTCAAGGATGCCAAGGCAGGAGCCAATGTCATCAACGCTACAGAGCAGACCACCGAGACATCAGCTTCTATCTATCAGGCATCCATCGATGAAATAAATGTACGACTTGCCAAACTCGCCAAGGACTGCGAGCGCTATCGCAACCTGGTAGAAAAGAAGGCAGCTACTCCTATCCAGCTCGAACAGCTGGAGGTAGAATATGCAGCCACCAAGAAGAAACTCGAAGGGGTAAAGAAGCAGCAGGCTGCTGCCTATAAGGGAGTAAACGAGGTAACTACCCGCAAACAGAATGTGGCTGCCTCCATCGAGCGTGCCGAGGCTGCCGTAGAGATGGCAAAGCTGAACCTCTCTTACTGTGTAGTTGTGGCCCCTTGCGACGGTAAACTGGGTCGCCGCTCTATTGAGGAGGGACAGATGGTAAATGCAGGAACTACCATTACCTACATCATTCCAACCAACAATAAATGGGTGATTGCCAACTATAAGGAAACCCAGATAGAGAATCTCTATGTAGGACAGAAGGTGCGTATGACCGTAGATGCCATCAGTAACAAGGAGTTTGAGGGTACGGTGACCGCCATTTCTGGTGCTACCGGTTCGAAATATTCGCTGGTACCTACCGACAATTCTGCTGGCAACTTTGTCAAGATTCAGCAGCGTGTGCCTGTAAGAATCGATTTCAACAACCTCAGCAAAGAGGATAATGAGCATCTTGCTGCCGGCATGATGGTGGTTGTCAAGGCTGAGAGAAAGTAAAAAACAGCTAGATGGAAATGAAGTAATATATGGAAGAAGAATATAAGAATTATCCGTTTTATGATTGGGTGCCCAAACCGCTCGGCATCATCTTCATGATCATCCTCTTCGTGCCGATGATTACGATGAGTGGTGTATATTCTGCCAACAGCGGCGAGATGATGAGCGGGCTCGGCATCCAGTCGGAATACATCGCCTTTGCGGGCTTCTGCACCTCGATAGGAATGGCGGCTTTCTCGCCGTTCTTCTATGAACTGGTGTGCATCCGTAGAGAGAAGATGATGTGTATCGTGGGCTTCTCCATTCTCTTTATCCTCAGTTTCGTGTGTGCCCAGACCGACTCGCTGTTCATACTCGGACTGTGCAGTCTGCTGATGGGTTTTGTCCGCCAGACGCTGCTGATGGCGCATCTCTTTGTGCTCATCAGATACGGTTTCGGAATAGAGGCTACGAGGAATATCACGCCGGGATGCGAGCCTACTACCGAGGAAGCTTGGGATGCGGTAGATTCGGAGAAGATGGTTTCTCAGCCGGTCATCTATCTCTTCTTCATGATTATCGGACAGTTGGGAACCTGGCTTACGGCATGGCTTGCCTATGCCTATGAGTGGCAGTATGTTTATCATTTCATGATGGCATTCATGCTGGCGGGCATCATCATCGTGTTCTTCACCATGCCTTATCATAAGTATCCGATGCCGAAGTTCCCGATTACGATGTCGAAGTTTGGCAATGTCACGGTGTTCAGCATCATGCTCTGCTCGTTTGCCTATGTGATGGTGTTCGGCAAGACGCTGGACTGGTTTGATGATCCTACCATCCGTTATTCTACGGTGGTTTGTCTCATCTTCACCGCCCTGTTCATCTATCTGGAGAAGACCCGCCGTTCACCTTATTTTATCATGGAGGTGTTCCAGCTCAGGGTTATCAATTACGGCATCATGCTGTTCTTCCTCCTGATGGTCTGCAACTCCAGCGCCATGTTTGTGAATGTATTCACCAATGTGGGAATGAAGATAGACAACTGGCAGAATGCCACCCTGGGCAACTGGGTGATGGTGGGATATACCGTGGGCTTGATTTTTGCGGTCATCGCCAGAGCCAAGAATGTTCATCTGAAGTGGATGTACTGTCTGGGCTTCCTCTTTATCGGAGGCTACGCCCTCTTTATGTACTTCGAGGTACAGAACGACGGCATGTATGAGCGCATGAAATGGCCTATCATCATCCGTTCTACGGGAATGATGCTGCTCTATTCGCTCATCTCCACGATAGCCAACCAGCGCATGCCTTACCGCTTCATGTCAACCTGGGTGTGCATCATGCTTACCGTTCGTATGGTCATTGCTCCTTGCATCGGCTCGGCGCTCTATACCAATGTGCTTCAGCACAGACAGCAATATTATGTAACCCGCTTTGCCCAGGATTACGACCGCACGAGCATCGAGACGGCGAAGACTTACGACCAGACGGTGAGAGGCATGCAATATCAGGGCAAGAGTGTAACTGAGGCGCAGAATATGGCTGCCATGAGTACGAAGGGAAAGGTACAGGTACAAGCCACGCTGGTGAGCATCAAGGAGATGGCAGGCTGGACCTTCTACGGCTGTCTGCTGTGTGCCGGACTGATGCTCGTTCTCCCTTGGCGCAAGCGCAATATCGGGGAACTGACGCGCGAATATCTGCTGAAGAATGTAGATGTGAAATCCCTGGGAAGAAGGTAGGGAAGTGCTAAAATATCATAAAAGATACAGGCTGCTCATCTGATGAATGGATATTTTTGTTATCTTCGCAGTTAAATCTGAAGATAACAGACCCATATTCATCATGAAAATAACAGATAATATCATCATATATGAGGCTCATGAGTTTCCTCAGCTGTTGATGCAGCCTTTCTACTCCGACTATGTCGGTATCGTAATCTGTCATCAGGGGATGTTCCGTTTTTGTGTAGACGGAACATCCTTTGTTGCATCTGAGGGTGAAACCGTTTTCCTCTCCAAAGGAGTGATGTTTCATGTACAGGAAACGGGCAAGAACCTTAAATATACCCTTCTTTTTTACCGTGCTGAACAGATTCGTCACATGTTGGGCAATACCGTGGTTACCATGCGTCTTTATGCTACGATTTATCCCAAACCCTGCCATGTCAGGACGACGGGCTATGAGGATATGCTTACTTCTTATGCCCTGATGCTGAGGAAACTGGAGCTGGAAAAAGAGAAGAGTGGTGAACTGGATGCCTATTGTGTGCATGAGCAGAAACTGTTGCTGATGGCTGTTACGTACCGTTTGTGCAGCATCTTCTCGGCATCGTTCAAGGCTGCCGGCAAGGAGATGGAACGGAAGATTGCCATCTTTGAGTCGCTGGTGCTGCTGATAGAGAAGAATTATATGCGTGAGCGCAGTGTGGCTTTCTATGCAGACGAACTCTGTCTTACACCGAAATATCTGTCGGTACTGGTCAAGTCGGTTTGCGGTCAGACGGTCCAGCAATTGCTTTTCAAGGCGATGATCCGTCGCAGTATCTATCTGATGAAGAACACCACGAAGACGATACAGCAGATAGCCAATGAACTCAGTTTTCCCAATGCCTCATCCTTCGGTACCTTCTTCAAGAAGCATACCGGTCTGTCGCCTAAGCATTACCGTAATTGGGAAGAGGGGAATGAACCGCCTTCTTTCAAATAAAGATTTCATCCTATACCTATAAAAGAAAAGGGACAGAGGAATTGTTCTGTCCCCTGTCCCGAAACAGTGATATAACTAAAACAACTGAGCGAAAGCTTCGGCTGTCTTTCCTGTATAGGTCTTCATCTCTGTAACTGGCTTGTAACCGAAATCCTTGAAGGCAAGGAGCTGTGTGGCAACAAACTGGTGGTCGTCAGAGATGCAAGCCTGTAACTTCATATTACCCATGCTGATGGCAGAAACAGGGAATTTGCTGATCGCTGCTTCTACATCCTTTGGGGCTGCGCTGAGGATGTTCTCAAGCTTTCTTCCATCCTCTGCAGAATATTCTTTCTCTTTTATCTTAATCACACTGTTGGTAGGTTGATAGATGAGCTTGACAGTCAAGCCCATGAAACCTTTCTTTACCTGTACATCCTGGAGTGCCAAAACATCAGCACCCATCTCTAAATGATTAATCTTTGCCATAATTTTATACTGTTATTTGCTTATTCTTAATTCCTGAAAAATAATATATATTGAACTGTTTTTTGTTTAGAATAGGGGTGTAACCAGTCTTATCGCAAATCTTAGGAAAGATGCGATAAACCTATATGAAATTTTAAAAAGAGAAAAGAATAAGCACTAACAGAGCAGACGTCGCAGGCAAATGACATAATACTTGCTGGCGACATCAAAGTGGATTGGGGCAGTTTCCTGTCGAAAAGGCTCCATGCCACCTTCTATAGCTGATAAAAGGGATGATAAATAACGGATTCTATTTGTAAGCAATCTACTGGCAGTCTGACTGTTGTGCATGTTGCCACTTGGCAATAAGCGCTGCGGACGGCTGCTACAGATGCGGTAAGCAAGCTGTGAAGCGTTTTCAAGCTGTGCCTCAGGCTGACTCTTGTCATACTCAACTTTTGTCAAACCATCTTTCTTATGGCTTGCATCTTCGGTATAAGAATCCTCGGGTGTAAAAGAAATAGAGGCAGCAGATACCTTTCCATAGCCTGAAAAGACCATGGACACCAGAAAAAGGATGTATAGTATCAACTGCCTCATATTAAATATATTATGGTGTCAGGATGAACTCCCGACACCGGGGATGATTAATAGCTTCTTGCGATGATGACACGGGCTACGGCTGGCTTGCCGCTTACCATATCTACACCTGGAGTCTGCTCGTAAGCGAAAGGCACGCAACGGATGGTAGCCTGAGTCTCCTCCTTGATCTTTGCCTCGGTCTCGGCTGTACCGTCCCAATGGCAGAGGAAGAAACCACCGTCCTTCACACGCTCCTTGAACTCCTCGTAGTTGTCGCACTCGTAAACGTGAGCATCACGGTAAGCACGAGCCTTCTCGAAGATATTCTTCTGGATGTCTTCCAACATATTCTTTACGCGTTCTACGATGCCGTCGAAGCTTACGTTCTCCTTCTCCAAAGTATCACGACGCATAATCTCGATGGTGTTGTTCTCCAAGTCACGGCCACCCATAGCGAGACGTACAGGAACACCCTTCAACTCATAGTCAGCGAACTTGAAGCCAGGACGCTTTGCAGGGTTGTCATCATACTTCACGGTGATGCCCAACTCGCGGAGCTGGTCAATGACAGGCTGCAACTTAGCAGTAATCTGAGCCAACTGCTCGTCGCCCTTGTTGATAGGAACGATAACCACCTGGATAGGAGCCAGCTTTGGAGGCAATACCAGACCGTTGTCATCGCTGTGAACCATGATGAGGGCACCCATCAGTCGGGTAGAAACACCCCATGAAGTAGCCCATACATACTCAGGCTTGTTCTCCTTGTTCAAGTATGTTACGTCGAAACTCTTGGCGAAGTTCTGACCCAGGAAGTGAGAAGTACCGCTCTGGAGAGCCTTGCCATCCTGCATCATTGCCTCGATGGTATAAGTATTCAGGGCACCGGCGAAGCGCTCAGTCTCACTCTTCACACCCTGCAATACAGGAACACCCATGTAGTTCTCTGCAAACTCTGCGTAAACCTTGAGCATCTCCTGAGCCTTTGCCTCAGCCTCTTCCTTAGTGGCATGAGCGGTATGACCCTCCTGCCAGAGGAACTCAGAAGTACGGAGGAACGGACGGGTACGCATCTCCCAACGCATTACGTTACACCACTGGTTGCAGAGGATAGGGAGATCACGCCATGAATGGATCCAGTTCTTATAGGTGTTCCAGATGATGGTCTCAGAAGTAGGACGGATGATAAGCTCCTCATCGAGCTTTGCGTTAGGATCAACCTCAACCTCTTTGCCATCCTCTGTAGAACGGAGGCGGTAGTGGGTAACTACGGCACACTCTTTGGCGAAACCTGCCACATGCTCAGCCTCACGAGAGAAGAAACTCTTCGGGATGAGGAGAGGGAAGTATGCGTTCTGTACACCTGTCTGCTTAAACATCTTGTCGAGCTGCTGCTGCATCTTCTCCCAGATAGCGTAACCGTATGGTTTGATAATCATACAACCACGAACTGGTGACAACTCAGCGAGATCAGCCTTTACTACCAAATCATTGTACCACTGACTGTAGTTGTCAGCGCGCTTGGTTAAATTCTTGAGTTCTTTAGCCATATTGCTTTTTTCTATTTATTTTGTTTTTTATTTCTTCTGTTATATATATTAAGGTATAAGCTTGAGCCTTCATCATCTGCTGCCGGCAGTTCATCTGTCTGCAGGTGTCTGAAATCCTACTTTTAGGGATTTTCCACCCCAAAATAGGTGATTTCCTAGCTCTATTTCGACAAATACCCTTAAATTTGCATGCAAAAATACAAAAAAATATTAGAAAACTCTCCATTATGGAGAAAAAATACGTATCTTTGCAATTAAATAACATAAATATAGGAGAATAAGTAATGAAAAAGATGAATTTTACAGTAGTAGCACTTTCAGCGCTGCTCGTTTTGGGAAGTTGTGGAACCAATCAGAAGACAGGTACAGCAGTAGGTGCCGGTTCTGGTGCTGCTCTGGGTGCCATCGTTGGTGGTTTGCTCAATAATAGCCATCGTGGTACAGGTGCTCTCGTTGGTGCAGCTATTGGTGCTGCTGTTGGTGGCGGTGCTGGTAACCTCATCGGAAAGCACATGGATAAGGTAAAGGCTGAGGCTGAACAGGTGAAGAATGCACAGGTTGAGACTGTAACAGATGCCAATGGCTTGTCTGCCGTTAAGGTAACATTTGCTTCTGGTATCCTCTTCCCAACTAATGGTTCTACTCTCAGCAACAGTGCAAAGACTGATTTGGCTCAGTTTGCCGGTGTATTGAAGAACAATACCGACTGCGAGGTTTCTATCCAGGGTTATACTGATGCTACAGGTAATGATGGTATCAACTTGCCTTTGAGCCAGAAGCGTGCTGAGGCTGTTTACAACTATCTCGCTTCTTGCGGTGTTACCAGCCGTCAGGTAAAGAATGTTCAGGGCTTGGGTTCTGCTAACCCTGTAGTGAATACTACTGCTGCTTGCGCCCAGAACCGTCGTGTAGAGGTTTACATGTACGCTAGCCAGGCTATGGTTAACGCAGCCAACAATGGTACATTGAAGTAATAACTTTCATGCTCCCGGAAGGGAAAAAACTAAATAGATGATTTTGAAGAAAATCAAGAATATAGTAAAATGGGTGGTGGTGCTGTTTTTCAGTACCACCATTCTTGCTGTAGTGGCATATAGGTTCATTCCTGTGTATGTCACTCCTCTGATGTTTATCCGATGCTTTCAGCAAGTAGCTGATGGCGAGAGTATTACCCTGCATCATCATTGGGTTTCGATGGATAAGATTTCGCCTCACATGCCTGTGGCGGTGATGGCGAGCGAAGATGCGAGATTCCTGAAGCATCATGGTTTCGACTTCAATGCCATCGAGAGTGCGGCGAAGAATAATGCACGTGGTGGAAAGGTGCATGGAGCAAGTACCATCAGTCAGCAGACTGCTAAGAATGTCTTCCTGTGGCCTGGCCGTTCATGGACCCGCAAGGGATTTGAGGTCTACTTTACCTTCCTCATCGAAATGATGTGGAGCAAGCAGCGCATCATGGAGGTTTATCTCAACAGCATTGAGATGGGACCGGGTATCTATGGTGTGGATGCGGTTGCAGAATATCATTTCGACAAGAAAGCGAAAGATCTGTTTCGTGGCGAGTGTGCGCTGATAGCAGCTACACTTCCTAATCCGCGCAAATTCAGTTCGCTGCATCCTAGCGCTTATATGAAAAAGCGCCAGCGACAGATAGAACATCAGATGAGATTTATCCCTACCTTCCCTCGTGAGGGTGAAGATTTCGACCCGGGCACGGCTGTGGGCGGATATAGGGGAAAGTAATGAGTGAGTAGTGATTAGTTATTAATGATTAGTTATTAGTGATTATTTTTCCGGCTAAATATTGATTAATGGATTTACTGAACGACTTGAACGAAGCGCAGCGTGCTGCGGTAGAATATATTGACGGACCTTCGCTGGTGATAGCCGGTGCAGGTTCGGGTAAAACGCGTGTACTTACTTATAAGATAGCTTATCTCCTTAGCCAGGGCATGAAACCCTGGAGTATCATGGCGCTCACCTTTACCAACAAGGCTGCTAGAGAGATGAAGGAACGTATCGGAAAACTGGTGGGAAATGATCTCGCACAGCATCTCTATATGGGTACTTTCCACAGCATCTTCTCCCGAATCCTGAGAGCGGAGGCCGAGCATATCGGCTTCAACAACAACTTTACCATTTATGATGAAAGTGATTCGCGCTCGCTGATCAAGGCGATAGTGAAGGAGATGGGGCTGGATGATAAGAAGTATAAGCCTGCTGCCGTTCATGCCAAGATTTCGATGGCGAAGAACAACCTGATGAGTGCTGCGGCTTATGAGAGCGATGCGGCAATCTTCGAGCAGAACAAGCGTGCGCAGATGCCTGAGGTTGGTAAGATTTTCCTGGCTTACGTGCAGCGTTGCAAGCAGGCCAATGCCATGGATTTCGATGATTTGCTGACGCTTACCTATCAGCTTTTCAGGGAGCATGAGGATATTCGCCACAAATATGCCGCCCGCTTCGATTATGTTCTGGTGGATGAGTATCAGGATACCAACCACGTTCAGATGTCTATCGTCATGCAACTCTGTCAGGAGAAGCAGCGTGTTTGTGCCGTGGGTGATGACTCGCAGAGTATCTATAGCTTCCGTGGTGCCAATATCGATAATATTCTCAACTATCAGCGCCAGTTTCAGGGTACGCGTCTCTTCAAGCTGGAACAGAACTACCGCTCTACCCAGACCATCGTTGAGGCGGCTAACAGTCTGATCAAGCATAACAGCAACCAGATTCCTAAGGATGTGTTCAGCGAGAATGCGAAGGGTGAGAAGATTCAGTATAAGCCTGCTTACAGCGACAAGGAAGAGGCGGTGATTGTGGCGAAGGATGTGAAGCGTATCCGGCGCGAGGATGGATGCCAGTATAGTGATTTTGCCATTCTCTATCGTACCAATGCCCAGAGCCGCAGCTTCGAGGAGGAGTTCAGAAAGCAGGGTATTCCTTATCGCATCTATGGCGGACTGAGTTTCTACCAGCGCAAGGAAATTAAGGATATTATTGCTTATTTCCGTCTGGTGGCGAATCCGGATGATGAAGAGGCTATCAAGCGTATCATCAACTATCCGGCTCGTGGAATCGGTGCTACTACGGTGCTGAAGATTGCTGACTGTGCCCATCAGAACCAGGTGAGTTTCTGGGAGGTAATCGGTGCTCCTGAGCAGTATGGACTGGCGGTTAACAAGGGTACGATGAACAAGCTGGAAACCTTCAGATTGCTGATTTCTTCGTTTATCGAACGGGCTCAAACTACAGATGTCTATGAATTGGGTGATGCTATTATCAAGGAGAGTGGTATCAGTCAGGATATCATGTCGGGCAAGGATGCCGATGATCTGGCACGTCAGGAGAACCTGGAGGAATTCTTGAGCGGTATGTCTGCTTTTGTGGACGAACGCCGTGAAGAGGGTAGGTTCGATGAACTCTTCCTGCAGGATTATCTGCAGGATGTGGCGCTGCTTACCGATGCTGACAGCGATGGTGATAAGGATGAACCTCGTGTATCTCTGATGACGGTTCATGCAGCCAAAGGTCTGGAGTTTCCTACGGTCTTCGTGGTAGGATTGGAAGAGAATATCTTCCCGAGTCCGCTTTCTGCTGCTTCGCTCAGAGAACTGGAGGAGGAACGGAGATTGCTTTACGTAGCCATTACGCGAGCTGAGAAACATTGTATTCTGACGAACGCCAAGAACCGCTGGAGATATGGCAAGATGGAGTTTGATAATCCGAGTCGCTTTATTGATGAGATTGACAGCAAGTTGATAGATAGTCAGGATGAGGCTGGTGGAAGCTTGTTTGGCTCTAGAGCTGATTCCTCGTCTGACCAGCCGGAGTGGGCGAGAGCGCAACGTCCTCGCAGACCTTGGGAGGATGCTGGTCAGCCTAGATACAGTAGCAGATATCAGAATTCGAAACCGGTAGCATCTCAGTTTGTGGCAGATCCTAAGCCTTCTCTTTCTGAAGGAAATTTCAAGTCTGTAAGAGCGCTGAATGCTGCTAAACGTTACATGGAGACGCATTCTTCTCATCCTGCTTCTCGCAGTACCGGATCTGCAGCATCATCAGTTTCTTCTTCTGCAGCATCATCTGCTGGCAGTTCTTCTTGCGGTTTGCAAGAGGGAATGAAGATTGAACATCAGCGTTTTGGACGGGGAACGGTATTGAAGATTGAGGGAACTGGTGAGAATACGAAGGCTACAGTAGAGTTCGTTCATTCTGGTACCAAACAGCTTTTGCTGAAATTTGCCAAGTTTACGGTTGTAGATTAAGCCTCGTATTTTACTTTAGTAAGTACGAAATACAGACATCTATTCTTATTGGCAACGGGTATGTCTTTTGTCTGTAATTTTAGGTTTTTAACAAGATATTGGGCTCTTTAGTACGTAAAAGTATTAAAGAGCCTTAATTTTTACCCCTATTATTCGTTTTTCTTATAACTTTTCTTTACTTTTGCACTTGTTTTTAAGAACGATATGAAAAAAATAATTTGATATAAGGACTAATAAACAGAACGATTATGAAAAAATTAATGATGGTGGCAGTAATTCTGCTTACTAGTGTAGGGAGTGTAATGGCGCAGAATGAGTACAAGCGTGGTCTCTTTAACCATGTAGGTCTTAATGTAGGCGCAGGTACTGAGGGTATTAGTGTTGGTTTGGCTGCTCCTGTTACTGGTTTCTTTGAGTTTGAAGCTGGTGTGAATGTCATGCCATCTTTCAAACTGTCTGGTGATTTGGATGTAGACGTTAATACCAGTTCTTTGCCTCAAGTTCCTAATGTTCAGTACCCACATGAGGCAACCATTCATGCAGAAGGTTCATTCGACCGTACTACCTTTAATGTAAAGGCTAATCTGTATCCTTTTGGTGGTGGCACCAAGTTCTTTATCGCTGCTGGTTTGTCAATCGGTGGTGAGAAGATTGCTGAGGTTAGCGGTTCATGCGATGAACTTCGTGACTTCTCTCAGAGCTTGCCTTCTCAGGAATTGAAGGATCAGTTCCGTCAGGCTGTATCAGCTAACTTGGCTGGTTACAACTTGCAGTTCGATGAGAACTACAATGTTCAGGGCGATATCCGTTGCAAGAAAGTTCGTCCATACCTCGGTTTAGGTTTCGGCCGTCTGGTTCCTAAGAACCGTCTCGGTATGCGCTTAGAGTTGGGTTGCCAGTTCATGGATAAACTCAAGGTTTACCAGAACGATACAGAGATTGATATCAATAAGGCGTTGGAAGATGCTGGTGATGATGACCTCTCTAAGTTCGTAAAAGACTTGAAGATTTATCCTGTAGTGAAATTCTCCTTTACTGGTAGAATCCTTTAAGGGCAATCAATAAGAGTCGGTTTCTTTCCGTTGAAATCTTTCGTCAGAAAGAATCCTATAAAAATAGTTCGGGCAAGACCATCAGCGGTCTTGCCCTTTTTCATTTTTATATACTATAAATTGAAAGCGTTCCCGCAGTAGCCTCACGGTCACTACGGGAACTTATATTACTAACATCTAACTTTAGCATTTTGTTAAACTTAAAAACTAATCTTTTTAAAGAGAGAGCAAAGGCTCCTTTATCTATAAACATAAACCAAGTATTTCATATACATTTTTTCATTGTAAGTTCTTAGAAAAGTTAAACCCATAGACCGGTATTTCTACCCAATATCTTGAATATTTTTATCTTGTCAGTTTTTGATTATTCAATATTTAAATTTACTCTGCAAAGATATAAAAAAAAACGGTAACTTCCAAATGGGTTTAGTTTTGTTTTGTGTTAAGTGGAGTCTGTGTGGTTTTATGCGGTCATTTTTAAGGAATATGCGGTAAAAAGCAAGAGGGTGTATCATAAACAGTCAAATGTTTAATGATACACCCTCTTGTATAGGAGTTAGAACACTTTCGTGCTTATAACGCTTCGTCTTCAGGACGTGGCATTTGTGTCTGGGGCTTCTGTTTCTTGCCTGACTTCATGAATAGTTTCTTTTTCTTGAGCCATGCAGCCTTGCGTATTTCGTATTCTTCGCGATGACGCTCCAAAAAATTATCTGCCATGTTTCGTTCCTTTTTACTTTGCGTGATGAATGTTTATTCTTTTTCTTTAAACTTACTGTAAATCACCTTTATCTGTATAGGACTTGTCTCCTTGCCGTTGCTGTCGGTGGTTATTACACCTCTTTTCAGTCGGGTAGAAGCGAGCGCCATATCGTGATTTATCTTGGTGATGACTGTAGTATAGCCCTGTGTAACCGTGATGATGCTTACAGGAACCAGTACAACCTTATTCCAGTTTTCACTCTTGCCCTTGTTCTTATACATGGCAGAAACCAGGTTGGCGATGTTCTGGAATGTATAGGCATTCTTGTAAGTACCTGTTCTGCTGTAGCTTGTGGTATAAGAAGTACGGCTATCTGCTAACTTGCTCTTTTCGAAGAACGACTGCAAACTGTCTTTCTGAACCATCAGGATGGTGCTTGGTGTAGCAAAGTTGTATGGGTTGTCTTCGTCTGCATTGTTGAGTCGTGGGAAAGAGATGGTAGCTGTATTGAGCGTATCCTTCTCATGTCCCTTCATGATTTCTTCGATAGGGAGGGTAACCTCGGTGAAGATACCTGCCGGTGACTTGAGATAAGTACAGTTCTCCTGATTTGCCAACAGCTCCATGTTCTTGGTATCGTTCTCAATCTTGTTGAGCTGCAATACCTCTTCTGTACCATCGAAACGGTTGTATCCGATGCCTACAGCTGTACTGTCTGTAACGCCGTCCTTTGCCTTGATAGTCTTGTGACGGGTCCAGTAGAAGATAAGCTCTGTATTCCAAATCTTAGCCATGTTACCTGTACCGCCTACATTCTTGATATAGAAGCCAGGACAAACATTGTGCAGGAACTTGTAGTTGGTCTTGAAGTACTCAGGATGTTCAGCGTATGTTTGCATGATGTAAGAACCATAGTTCTTGTATGTCTTACCATCTTTCGTGTACTTCTTATTCAGGTAAATCTTGAAGTTCTTGACATCTGATGCATTGCTCAAGTTGTAATTACTGCTCCAATGCTGGTTGTTTTCGCTTACCCAGCCTTCCTTGAAGTTGAAGGCATCATAATCAGAGTAATACTCCTGATCTTCTGCCATCGGCTTGGTCATCTCATAGGCTGTCACCTTCATTGGGGCGATGGTGTCACCATAGCTGGCATTGTATGAAACCAGGAGGTAGCAAGAGTCTGCCTCGATAGAACCGTTGTTTGCCTGCTTGATGTAATCGAGTGTATCTACATCGAAAGAAGACAGTACGCCCAACTGGGTCATATAGTCACCCTTTACATAGTTGCCGGTTTCCGGGTCTTTCATCTTACCGATGAGACCGCTGTTGTTGCGGCTCAATACGGCACCTGAAACCATAGACTTTGTAGCTACAGGAAATACTGCGCTAGAGATGTTGATGTTGTCAATATCGTTAGTGATGCTACCACCGATTCCCTCGGTGGTGTCATCACATGCAGCGAAAGTGAGCGCTGCTATTACTAATACTGTTAAGAGTCTTAAAATTTTCATTATCCTTGTATGTATGTGTCTCTGTTGTCGGAATCTTATTCTGCGTCAGGACAAACCTTGTTGATGAAGTCTGCGTATGGCTCCTGGATATCTTCTCCCGGATAAGCCAGTATAGGCTTATTTTTCTCCTTCGCATAATCAAACAGAATCTGGTTAGCTTCTTCTTCACCTTCTACTACACCGTCGCTGTAGTCGATGGCGAGTTTGCCGAGCTCAATGAAGTTGAAGTCGTCCTGATAGCCGTCAAGCAGTTCAGACTTGGCATCGCGGAAGGCAACGCAACGTTTGAAGTTGGTACCCAGTTCACCCCTGAGTTCGTTGGTATAGAGAGCGGTAATTACCTTTGATTCTGCAAATGAAGGCTCTTCGCTGTAGGCTGTCTTTACATAGAATGGTACTACTGCGCTAGCCCAACCCTGGCAGACGATTACGTCAGGCTGCCAGCGGAGCTTCTTCACGGTTTCCAATACGCCACGTGCGAAGAAAATAGCTCTTTCTCCGTTGTCGGCATATTCCTTTCCGTTTTCATCGGTACCCATCTGGCGGCTCTTGAAATAGTCGTCATTATCGATGAAATAAATCTGCTGTCGTGTTGTTGGTATAGATGCAACCTTGATGATCAGCGGATGGTCTGTATCATCTATGATAAGGTTCATACCAGACAGGCGAATGACCTCGTGCAATTGTCCGCGACGCTCGTTGATGGTGCCCCACTTAGGCATGAAGGTGCGGATCTCAAAACCTGCTTCCTGCATCTTCTGAGGCAGTTCGCGTCCCATGATTGACATGTGAGACTCGGCTACGTATGGGTCGATCTCCTGATTGATAAATAATACTTTTTTTGCCATAAAATTTAAATTTTATTCTTACGAATTACGTGCAAAGGTACAAAAAAAACTTCAAATTAGGGGCATTTTTTCTCCGAAATTCATTATTTTCGGCAATAATTCGCATATTTTTAGGTTTTTTCTTTCTCATTTGAGAAAAAAGTTGTTATTTTGCACCCGAAAACAGATTATGACGATGAAAGTATTCAATAAGATTGTTGACCTCCAGAACGAACTCTTCATGTGTCGTAAGGAGGGAAAGGAAATCGGCCTTGTGCCAACTATGGGTGCGCTGCATGAGGGTCACGCCTCTCTTGTTAAGCGCAGTGTAAAGGAAAATGGCGTGACTGTGGTTTCTGTGTTCCTGAATCCTACACAGTTTAATGATCAGGGTGACTTGGATCGCTATCCTCGTACCCTCGATGCTGACTGCAAGCTCTTGGAGGCTTGTGGTGCAGACTATGTATTTGCACCATCGGTGAAGGAAATGTATCCTACACCTGATACGCGCCACTTCGAGTTTCCACCTGTATCTACCGTGATGGAGGGTGCCAAGCGTCCGGGGCATTTCAATGGTGTATGTCAGGTAGTGAGCCGTCTTTTCTATATCGTTCGACCAACCCGTGCTTATTTCGGTGAGAAGGATTGGCAGCAGATTGCTGTCATCAAGCAGCTCGTGAAGTACATCAACAGCGATGTGCAGATTGTGGAGTGTCCTATCATCCGTGATGAGGATGGCTTGGCTAAGAGCAGCCGTAATACTTTGCTGGCTCCTGATGAGCGTGCCATTGCGCCAAACATCTATAAGGCTCTGAAGGAGAGTGTGGAGTATGCCAAGACTCATACCGTACAGGAAACTCACGATAAGGTGGTTGCCGACATCAATGCTGTAGAGGGTCTGGAGGTAGAGTATTTCCAGATTGTGGATGGCGACAGCCTGCAGGATGTGTCTTCATGGGAGGATAGTGCATACGTGGTAGGTTGCATCACCGTTTATTGCGGTAAGACTCCTATCCGTCTCATCGACCATATCAAGTATAAAGGATAAATTCCTCTATAGATATTCTTTATTAAGTTTAATCCGTAACAGATCAAGTAATAACAGAACAATGCAGATAGAAGTATTGAAGAGTAAGCTCCATTGTGTGACCGTAACTGAGGCTAACCTGAATTATATGGGCAGCATCACCATCGATGAGGATTTGATGGATGCGGCTAACCTGATAGCAGGCGAGAAAGTTCAGATTGTAGACAACAACAATGGTGAGCGCTTGGAGACCTATATTATCAAGGGTGAGCGTGGCAGCGGTTGTATCTGCCTGAATGGTGCTGCAGCCCGCAAGGTGCAGGTGGGAGATACCGTTATCATCATCGCTTATGCCCTGATGGACTTTGAGGAGGCTAAGACCTTCCAGCCAACCGTGGTTTTCCCTAAAGAGGGAAATAAGGTTTAAATATCGTATGATGATATAGAATTGTATAAAGAATGATAATCTCGTATGATAATCATAAAGAATATGCGTTCCTGTGGATAGATGAATCCGTAGGAACGCATATTTGTTTTGTGACGATAAACTTGCGTTTCGGTGTGGCGAAATAGCGGTAAGCCACATCGATGGTGATGCCCTGTTCACGGATGGATAATGTATGTGTACCCTATATATAATGGTGTAATTACAATTTTATGAAGGTATAATTGCGATGGGTTAAGGATAGATCTCGATATGGCTGCTGCCGGAGTTGCCATTCTTGATAATCCTTATCTGGGTGGTGATGCGCTCGCTCATCGTGTCGGTATGACTGATGACGCCCACCTTCTTGCCTTGCGAACTTTGCAGCATGGCGAGGGAGTCGATGACGGTGGCGAGGGTATCAGGGTCGAGGGTTCCGAAGCCTTCGTCGATGAACAGATTCTCGAAGGAGATGTTGCGGGAGGATAATGCCGACAAGCCCAGGGCGAGACCGAGACTCACGATGAAGGTTTCGCCACCAGATAGGGAGGTGGTGTCTCGGATATCGTCGGCACGGTCGTGGTCGATGACTCGGATGCCCAGCGAATGCTTTACCTGCTGCAGTTCGTAACGGCTGTTGAACTTTCTGATTTCCTGGTTGGCGTGCGCTATCAGGAAACTGAGCGTATAGCATTGGGCTATCTTGCGCAGCGTCTTTCCGTCTGCTCCGATGGCATCCGTAATGGCTGTCCAGTCGTCCTTTTCCTGTGTTACGAGATTCAGAGCCTCAGCCTTGTCGCCCAACAGCTTTACGGCTTCCTGATGGTTCTGCATCCTGGCTTTGGCAGCAATCAGTTCGTTGCGCTGGCTTCTCTCCTGATACTCCTGCTGAATGGCTAAGAGAACATCCCGGGTTTGGGCAGGCTGATGTTCCAAGTGTTGCTGATGCGCCTTTTCTGCGCTCTGGTAAAGGGCGGTAGTTGAAGCCACGGCCTTCTCTTTTTCGTCCTTTTCCCGACGGATGGCATTCCAGTCTTCGGCTGAGTGAAGCATCTCCCGGATGGTATTTCGGTCGATAAGGCTTGGCTCGATACTTCTTTCCTCGATGCCTTCCTCTTCGGAGTCTTTTCCTTCGGTGCTCTTTTCTTCAAGCTGCTTGTTATATTCCTCAATCCAAAAGTCGAGTTCCTTTTCCTTCTCTTGCAGATTCTCTTTCATCGTCTTGTTCTGAGACAGCATGGTTTGATGCGAACCTTTACTGTTGGCGAGTTCCGCCTTTAGTTTGTTGATATTCTCGTTCTGAGTATCTGCTGCTTTCGTAGCCTCATCCTTTGCTGCTGTCAGTCTTTGTTCTGCCGCATCTGGTTCTTCTCCATTCAGAATCTGCTTGTATTTCTCCTGCCATTCCTCCATTTCCTTCTTGGCGCTATTCCATGTCTGAAGGGCTTTCTCGTAAGCCTCCTTCTTACTCTTCTGCTGCGAGATGAGGTTGATGGTAAGTGCTTTTTGCTCAGCCAGTTTCGTAGTGCAGGTTGAAGTGTTTTCTTGAGCTTTGTTCTGTATAGTAGAAGCCTTGCTTTCATACGCAGCTTCATCCTTTACAGCCTTATCCTTGAGTTGGGTCAGCCGTTCTATCTCTTTCTGAATCTTGTTAAAGAGGCTCAGTTTGCTGCTCGCATCTTTCGCAATGTTTTCATAGATAGGCAAGAGCGATTTCAGTTCTGTCTCTGCCTTTGGAATCTTTGGATACTGGGCGATGAGCGCCTTCCATTCCTCTTCGTAACTGGCGATTTCTCCCGACAGCTTTTCCTGCTGCTTCTGGAGCGTCTGTACTTCGCCGTCGTTCTGTTTTCTCTCGCCGGAAAGGTTCTTCTCCTCTTTCTGCTGCTGTTTCAGCAGATCCTCTTTTGCTTTCAGAAGTTGCGAGAGTTCTGTGGTGGCTTCCTCAAACTGTCTGTTGTCGGTATGATAAGGATGGGTCGTGCTGCCGCAGAGCGGACAAGGCTTGCCTTCGGTCAGGTTGGCACGATGAATCTCCCATTTCTCGCTCACCATGAGGGTATAGGCATTTCTCAGCGTCAGGGACTCTTGGGTCAGCGCCTCGATGGTTAACTTGTCCAGCGCCTCATCTATCTCTGCGTTTCTCTTGCCCAAGACCAGAATGCGCTCCTCATTCTTCTGCTTTTCTGCTGTGGCAGCATCGAGATGAGCCACAACCTTGATGGCTTGCTGGACATCCTGCAGTTTCCTGTCAGCTACAGTCTTGCTGTTCTGCAGTTCCTCTATGTTCTGTCCGGCAGTCTTATTTTTTTCCGTCTCCCAAGCCTGTTCAGCGGTTTGCGTCGCTTCGTGCAGAACCTGTTTCTGCTTGGCAATCTCTTCCTGTGTCGCTTTGAGGGCAAGGTTCGCTTTCTCCGTTTCTGTTTCCCATTTTTGGATGTTTCGGGCGTTTTCCTCCACGTCTTTCTGGGCAGATTGATTCTCTTTCTGAGCCAACTCTAATGCCTCTTTCTTTTCTTTCAGATTCGGCATTGCCGCTTCCATTTTTGTTTTCAGCGCTCTTGCTTCAGCGATGACCGGCAGCGCCTTTTCGAGCAGTTCCTGTGCCTTGCTTACTGCTTCCTTCAGACTGGCGAGAGTTTTCTCGCTTTCGTCGATGGTAGACTCTTGGCTTTTGATGTTTCCTTCCGCTTTCAGGATGTTTTCTTCCTGTTCGTGGATGCTCTGCGTCTGTCGCTCCACTTCCTGCAGCAGGTTGACGGCAGGCTGTACTTCATCGTGCAACTGAAGACGGAGAATCTGGGCTTGCATCTCTTTAATGGCATTTGCTGCTTGCTCCATATCTGACTGGCAGATAGAGATTTGCTTGATTTGCTTATCGTTTTCCTCAAACCATTGCAGGTCTTTCGAGATGGCTTGCAACTGGCTGTCGAGTTCCTTCTCAGCCTTTTCCAGACGGGCGATTTCTTCCTGCAGTTGGGCGAGTTCTTCATCATTCAGCAGGTTCTGTTTTACGGCTTCCACCGATGCTGCCATCTGGTTGTAGGCATCCGTTGCCTGGTCTTTCGCCTTCTTGATTTCAGTAGCGATGTTCGTATAAGTTTCCTCGCATCCGATGAGTTTTTCCAGGAGTTCGTACCGTTCGTTTTCCTTTGCCGTCAGGAAGTTGGCAAACGAGCCTTGGGCGATGAGCACGGTGCGGAGAAACTGGTCGTAGTCGAGTCCGATGATGTTCGGCAGCTCGTTCCAGTCGGCAGTTTCCTCTGTTATCTCTTCTCCGTTTCTCGTGATTTTATAGAGCGCAGTCTTGGCGTTCTCGTAGCGCACTCTCTGGAATCTGACGTGCCATTCTGCGCGGTAGATGCTGCCGTTGTTGGCAAGGAAGGTGAGCTTGCTGTAACCCTCTTTCTTGCCACGGGTCAGGATGTTTCGGCTGTCGGTAGGTGCCAGACGGTTACTTTCGCTGGCATCGGCAGCTCCGAAAATCTCGATGTTCTGGTTCTTGTCGCCTTTCTTCCTGGGGTAGCGAGGGGCGCGATTGTAGAGAGCAAGGCAGATGGCGTCGAGTAGGGTAGACTTGCCACTTCCCGTCGGACCTACGATGCTGAAGATGGTGCTCTCGCCTAAGGCACCTTCCTCAAAGTTGATGACCTCGCCACCCTGTTTGTCAAGCGAAGCGAGGTTGAGTATTTCGAGTTGTAGGAATTTCATAATGATGATGTCGTTAATAAATCGGATAACATTTTCTCCTGTCTTTCGTTCATCGGAGCGTTGTGCCTGATGGCGAAGGCTTCCTTCAGCGTATCGAGCGGAGGACGGTTGATGATGTCTTCTATGCTGGTGATGTGCTGGGAACCCTGGATGGTGGAGAGGTCCAGTTGCGGGATGATGCGCTGGATTTTGCAGAGCACGGCATCCTTTTCGTTGACGAGTTTCTCCAGTTCCTTGATGTCATCGCTGGATAGCTTTTCCTGTTTCACCTTCAGCATCACGTAGTCGAAGTGGTTGCTCAGTTCGCCATCGGTTCTCTCCGAGAGTTCAGAATTGATGAGCTTCTGCCATTTCTTGAAGGTCAGTTCTTCCTCATCTTCGGGCAGAATGCGAAGGGCGTGCTGAGGCTTGTATTCCAGGAAATCTACTTTCCATTCCTTGCTCTTGCCGGTTTCCTTTCCTTCTTCCTCTTCTCCGTGTTCTATGGTGATGAGGTCGATGCCGTGGGTGTAGTCTTTCTCGGCAAACGACATCGGGAGGATACTTCCCGTATATCTTGCCCAGTCGGTGTTCCAGA
>ERZ1026888.435-NODE-435-length-23404-cov-8.401302_pt1 | contig 23404 bp, 31 predicted proteins | sample MGYA00380174_ERZ1026888 | MGnify/ENA primary metagenome ERZ1026888 (study PRJEB33269, sample SAMEA4719810) | human gut metagenome | biome: human-associated habitat; feature: organic feature; material: feces | place: Cameroon | collected 2013-10 ...
ATGCCTAGTCTCGTGGGCTCGGAGATGTGTATAAGAGACAGGTGTTATTATGGTATAACAGCCATAAGTCAAACTATCCTAATAAACCTATAGTAGTAAGAAATTACATACAGCTATTTATAATATGAGTAAAGGAAAGAAGTACAAAATACCTCATAAGTATCTCAGCAAATATCCTATGAGGAAAAAAGAAGCTAGATATAAGGTAATGGGAGGTAAAAATGACGAGAAAGCAAAATTTAAGTACTTTAGACACAAAAAACTCTGGAAGACCTTAGAAGGTCATGTATCTATGAGGAAGATGGTGACTAGGTATATTTGGTTTAGGGATTAATAATATGAGAAAATTCATTATCAAAATAGTATGTTTAGTGCTGGGTTTATTCATAGCACTAAATGCTGTTACTCAATTACTTACCATGAGTAACACAGTTGCTAATATTGCAGGAATTGTATTGTTAATAGCAGCTATATGGATAGGTATAGAAATAATAATTAAATTAATTAAAACAAAAGAAAATGAAGAGTAAATTAATTATGTGCCTTATGGCAGTATTTACCATGTTGGGTATGTCCTCATGTTGTTATGAGAGAGTAGATGCAGGTTGTGAGGGTATTAAGGTAAATCTCTATGGCTCTGACAAGGGTGTGGATGATGTATCTTTGGTCACTGGTGCAGTATGGTATAATCCATTTACTGAGCAAGTTTATGAGTATCCTACTTATGTCCAGACAGTAGATTATCCTGCTTTCACAATTAATGCAAAAGATGGCTCAGAGTTCAGTATTGACCCTACTATTTCATTAAAGATTGCTGATGGTAAATCACCTTTGGTATTCAAGAAGTATAGAAAGGAACTTAATGATGTTATCAATGGAACTCTCTTTAACTATGTAAAGGATGCCTTTAGGATTCAACTCAATAAGTACACTACTGATGAGATTGTATCTAATAGAGACATGGTAGAGAAGGCTATTGAAGCACACTTGTCTAAGGCATTGCTTAAAGAGAACTTTCAGTTAGAGCAGCTTACCTCTGGATTGAAATATCCTAATTCTATTGTAGAAGCAGTAAATGCTAAGAATGCTGCTATTCAAAAAGCACAAAAGGCTCAGAATGAGCTTGCTGTAGTTAAGGCAGAGGCAGAGAAAAAGGTAGTTGCAGCACAGGCTGAAGCAGAAGCTAATAAGCTTAGAACACAGGCTTTGACACCATTGATTCTTAAGCAGCAATGGATTGAGAAGTGGGATGGTAAGCTTCCTATTTATGGTAGTTTGCCTACATTGTTTAAAGGTATTGAGTAGCTATGATTTGGGTTATAATTGGTTTAATATCCTTTATACTCCAGATGTATGTACTAAAACACACTTATACAATCAAGATAAAAGGTGATATATACTTTGACTGGAAAAAAGCTGAAAAGATAGGTATTCCATTGTGGGTAGTACTTATCATGCTGATTACCAGTATTATACCTTTTGCTAACATAGTAGAGTTCATTGCATTTTGGGTTGTATGGCTAAAGTACTACTCAGACCCCGAAGCATGTTGTAGGAATGATTGGTACACATATTGGAGATTCAAGGATAAATTCTTTTCAAGAAAGATATGAGAAATAAATGGTTGAAAGCACTTATTGTAGTAGTTACAGTGGTGCCGTGGAGTGTAGTAATTGCACTACTCTTGGAAGTCAAGAGTATAGTTTCTCAACAACCAAAGATTGAAACTGTCCCTGTCATAGAAGTAGCTGATACCATTATTAATGAGCAACCAAAGTTCTTCTCTCAGACCCCTAAGGAGGGTCTGGAGGAGGCTTTGTCTTATTATGGTTTAGAGCATAAGGATATTGTCTATGCACAAGCTATACTTGAAACAGGACATTTTAAGTCTAAGGCATGCTTGGAGTATAATAATCTCTTTGGTCTTTATAATAGTAAAGAAAAGAGATATTGTAAGTTCAAGCATTGGGCTGAAAGTGTTGTAGCTTATAAGGAGTGGATACAAAAGAAATATCAACCTCCCGATAACTACTATGCTTTTCTTGAAGAAATAAACTATGCGACTGATAAAGAATATATAAGTACATTAAAAAGTATTGTAAACAAAGAATGACAAGAGAAGAAGTGAATAACTTGGCTCTATCTAAGGTAGATAAAGCTAAGTACTTGATACTTGAGTTGATAACTGGAATGGGTAAGACTAAGGTAGCAATAGACCTCATTAATCATGTATGTGATAGGGTATTCAAGAATGATGAATGTCCTACTACTATACTTATCCTTGTAGCTAAGACTGTACATAAGCAGACTTGGAAGAATGAGATTGAGAAATGGGGAGGTATCAAGTCTGACTATATTACCATTGAATGCTATGAGTCACTAAAGAACTATGAGAACTCATGCTTTGATGTAGTAGTAGCAGATGAGATGCAGCATTTGTCAGAAGCAAGAATTGATGTATTAGAGACTATCCATATCAATGAATCTTTTATTGGATTGTCTGCTACTATTAAGAGAGACATGAGGGATTATTTCATCTACAACCACAAGGCTGAGGTCATTAAGTGTGGCCTTAAAGAAGCTGTAGAGGATGAGGTATTGCCTGAGCCTATAGTATATCTATTGCCTTTAACCTTGGATAATTCTATATGTAAATACAGAACCAAAAGATTTGGTAAGGAGGTTACTACTACTCAGAAAGGTTATTATGATAGTGTCTCTTCACTTATAGAGTGGTACAAGAATAAGTACTTTAACTCAAGAAATGAGAGAATAAAGAACTTATGGCTTTCAACAGCAGGCAAAAGATTGAAGTGGTGTGCTGAACAGAAGGAAACTCTTGTATCATCTCTTCTTGACAAGTTCAAGAATTACAAGACTTTGACTTTCTGTAGTAGTATTGAACAGTCAGAGAGGTTAGGTAAATACAATATCACCTCAAAGAATAAGGCTTCAGTAAAGAACCTTGAAATGTTTAATCTTAACAAGATTAAGCATATCACTGCCTGTAACATACTCAATGAAGGTGTGAACTTGACTAATTGTAGAATAGGTATATTCTGCAACTTGAATAGTTCTGAGATTGTAGTAAAGCAAAGAGTTGGTAGAATACTTAGACATAAGTCTCCTATTATCATTATACCTTATTTCAAGGATACAAGGGAAGAAGAACTTGTACAGAAGATGATAGAGGAGTACTCTGAGGATTCTATCATTAGTGTTGATAATATTAATGACATTAAACTATGACAATATGTTTGAGTAAAGAAGGATGTCAGAAGAACAACATTAGTCTTGCTGAGGCTCTTTTAATGCTTGCCATCCATAATAATGCTGACCTTGATGTGGCCCAAAAGGAACTAATCAAGAAAGGCTATATAACTGCTAACAGGAATGACCTGTTTCAGCAGGTTGGATGGAGACTCACTAATAAAGGTACTGAGGTAATAGATTCTGTAATTGTAGACTCTGATAAGAAACAAGAACCTAATGATAGGTTGATTCAGTTGGCTACAAGACTCAAGGAGATATTTCCTAAGGGCAAGAAGGATGGTACTAACTATTATTGGGCAGATGGAGTAGCTTTGATTGTGCGAAGATTGAAGCTATTCTTCAAGAAGTATGGAAATACTTATACTGATGAGCAAATCATACAGGCAACCAGTAAGTATGTGGAGGGTTTCAATGGGAACTATACATATATGAGGTTATTAAAGTATTTCATATTCAAAGAGAAAGTTGGTGCTGCTGGTGAAGTTGAGGGAGACTCAGAATTGATTAGTTATATTGAGAATGCTGGCCAGGAAGAAACTCTTAGAAATGACTGGGCTACAACATTAAGATAGTATGAAGGAAAGTATAAGTTTAAGAGAAAGAGTTGTTGCTAATCTTGAAGAAAGGAGGCAACGAATCTTAGATGGGCAGCTTAATTGCATCCCATCTCCTTTTAAGAGATTCAGTGAAGATTTCATTGGTATTGAGCAAAGTTGTTATTATACCATAACTTCTTTCACTAAGGGAGGTAAATCTCAATTTACTTCCTACACTTTTATCTACAAGCCTCTTATGTTTTGCTATTTTACTAAAGCAGATGTTGACTTAAAAATCTTATATTTTCCTTTAGAGGAAACTCCAGAGAGGATTATGCAAAGATTTATATCTTGGTTATTATTTGATTTTAGTAAAGGCAAGATAAGAGTAAGTCCAAGAGAGTTAAGAAGTACTACCTCTCCAGTATCTGAAGAAATTTTGGAAGTTATTAATAGTGATGAATTTCAAGATATGCTTGAATATTTTGAAAGTCATATTATATTTCCAGAAGAAGCTGCTAATCCTACAGGAATATATAAGTACTGTAAAAATTATGCAGAAGAACATGGTACAGTACACACTAAAATAGGAAAATATAAAGATGAGTTTGGTGTAGTACAAGAAAGACAAGTATTTGATAGATATGAGCAAGATAATCCCAATGAATACAGACTGATTATCATAGATACTATCAACCTCATAGATACTGAAAGAGGGATGACTCTCAAGCAATCTATGGATAAGCTAAGTGAGTACTGTGCCAAGTATCTCAGAAATAGGTATAACTATTCTCCTATCATCATTCAACAGCAGTCATTTGACCAAGAAGGCAATGAAGCTTTTAAAATGGGAAGAGTAAGACCTTCTGTTGCTGGATTAGGAGATAGTAAGTACACTTCAAGAGATAGTAATGTAGTTCTTGGATTGTTTTCACCATTTAGATTTGCATTGAAAGAGTATGAGGGATATGATGTATCCAAGTTTAAGGATAATATCAGATTTCTTGAAATGATAGTGAATAGAGATGGTGAAATGGGAGGACTATGTCCATTATTCTTTGATGGTGCAGTATGTCAATTTGAAGAACTCCCAAGACCAGAGAGCAAAGGTGAAATAGCTAAAGTATATGATTATTTGAAGCACATAAGAGGTGTATCAGCTAAGTCATTTTTTAGTTATGGAATGAAGAAAAAGAATAAAGAGTTGCACAGATGGAGAATATTTCATAAATTTGCAGCCCTTTTCAAGTAAAAGTAACATTATAAAACAAAAACAATGGCAAAAATTCTAGTTTTGGCAAAATCAGGCTTCGGGAAAACTACCTCCTATTGTGGTAGGGAGAAGTTAGGTATCAAAGGTCTTAACCCAAAGGAAACCTATGTCATTCAGTGTATTGGTAGAGGTGTTCCTAACCCTAACTTCAAACTGATTGAGGGTAGCATTGGAGTAGAGAATGTAGGTAAGCCTACACAGAAACTTACAAATGCAAATGCCCTTGGTACAGGCAATAGAGTGCAGGTAGATAGTCTTACAGGTCTTGATAGGTTTGCAGCGATAGCAGAACTTATAAATATGCTAAAGAAATCTCCTTTCAAGAACATTGTGATTGATGACTTCAATTATCTTGCACAGGATTTCTATATGGCAAATGCCATGAAAGGTGGATGGGATACTCCTAAGCAGATTGGCTATGGAATGGGTCTCATCTTTGATGCTTTCAAGGGACTTCCTGAGGATAAGAATATCATCTGCTGTGCCCACTATGAGGAGTATAAGGATAAGAATGGTGACTCCATTTCTTATAAGTTCAAGACTACTGGAAAGATGGTTGATGACTATATTACTCCTGAGGGTAAGTTTGATATTATTCTCTTTGGCAAGGTAGGATATGATGCAGAAAACAAGAAACCTATCAAGCACTTTGTCAAGGAGTTTGATGGAGAATATCCTGCTAAAGACAGTCTTGGTGCATTGGATGACCTTCCTGATGAAATTCCTAATGATTTGTCTATAGTAGTAGACAAATTGAGAGAGATTTATGAATAGAGAGAAGACAGTAGAACTTGGTAATCAAGTATATGGTATTACACCATTTGATATGAATAGTCAGTTACAGATGTTAGAGGAGTTCTTATTGGAAAAAGGTAAAGAAAAAAGTAAGATTGATTTATTTATTAGAACACTATCCCAATTACCAATACGAATAACTTTTGATTTCTATTTAACTGCAATTGATTATTATATTGCCAAGTACAATGTATTTAGATTAAGTAATAATAGCAAAGTTATTTTAATATATTAAAAGAAACAATTATGAAGACATTGACAGTAAGACAGTTTGCAGGTGTAAAAAGAATTGCACAAAATGTTAATCCTTTGGTAGTGAAGAAGAATAAGATTGCTGCTAAGATTGATGAACTCAATGCAGAGTATAATGCTCTGACTGCGGAGATTGAGGGACATGAGATGGGTGTCAAGGCTTTGACAGGTGGTCTCACAAGTGAAGACTTGGTTGTCAAGAAGGTAGAAGATACTGGTAAGGTTGGTAAGGATGGTAAACCTGTAAAGGTTACTAAGTATGAACCTAAGGCTGGTGTAGTAGTATTCAATGAAGAGGCTAGTGTATATGAGATTCATATAGAGGAGCCTGAGGTTGAAGATGTTGCTCTTGAGACAGTAGATGATACTGAGAAGGCACCTGAGACAGAAGTAAAGGCAGGTGAAGAGTCTCCTTTTGACCCTACTAATCCTTTCAACAATGATGCAGAAGCTGGTGACAAACTGCCCTTTGAAGATTAATTAACTAGAAACTAAAAAATAAGAATATGAACAAGAATAATAAAAAAGTTGGATATGCTTTTATGGCATTCAGTAAAGGAACAGAGAGTAAAGAGGGTAATGTAGTAAAGAGATATACAGGTGTAGCTCCTGTATTTGTTTTGGCTGTAAATCCTAACAAAGCAGAGCTTGAAAAGCTGTATAATACCCAACTTGAAAATGACCCTGAGTATCTCAGTGAAGTTGAAGTAGGTGAGGATAAGCATAAAGTACAGAGTGTCAGACTTGACTTCATTGTTAAGACTGATGCTGAAAAGTGTGGTGGTATTGAATTTACCACTAAGGTATATTTCTTTATCAGAAATGAATACAGATACAATAGAGACCAGACTAAGGTACAGGTAATTGATAAGTATGGTAGAACTGCTTGGGTTACTATAGAGCAGGCTAAGGCACATGAGATTCCTATGTATAAGAATGGTCCTGCCAACATTGATAAGGACTACAGACCTGTTTATCATGGTGAGGAAAAGCTTACTAACTTCATCAAGGCATATCTTAACATTCCTAATGTAATGAAGTATGTCAATGAGAAATGGGTTATGGTAGACAATCCTGAAGATTGTGAAGCAAGACTTGAGAATATTGCTGAGTACTTCAAGGGTAATTTCAAGGAGCTGAGAGATGTTATTGCATTGCAGCCTAATAACAGGGTTAAGGTATTGTTTGGTGTAAAAACCACCGATGATAACAAGCAGTATCAGTCTTTCTATGACCAGATGTTCTTGAGGAACATTACCACTGATTACAGTAAGTTGGATGCAAACTTACAGGAAAGCAAGGCTGCTGGTGCATATTCTACTACTGAATTTACTGTATGTGACTTGAAGGAGTATAATGTTGAAGCTACTAACTTCAGTAACTCTGGTTCAAATGATATGCCTTTCCCTGCTGCTAGCAATGATGCTGGTAGTACACCTTGGAACTTTGGAAAATAAGTAGTAATCTCTCAGAAAAAAAAAGCATGGCTGTCAGTAAAGGTAAATCTTCTGTTACTTTAAGTGACATCCTAGAAAAAACAACAGAGGCAAATATTCTGTCATTCTATCTAGGAGTCACTGAAATTCCTTGTATTATACATAGTCCTCTTAGGAAAGATAACAGGCCATCATTTGGTCTGTACTCTCCTAATGGAAAGAGGATATATTTTGTGGACTTTGCAACCAAGGATAGGGGAGGTGTATTTGACCTCCTTTGTCAGATGTGGGGGTGCAACTATAGGGAAGTCCTAACAAGGATAAGCAAGGACATACCAAAGCTCTGCTCTATAGGAACACCTAATGTTCATAAACATATTCCATGTGCTGTGAGAAGTACCATTGAATGTAGAAAGAGTACTGACTTACAGTGCAAAGTCAGGGATTGGGCATCTTATGATGTTGAATATTGGAAATCCTATGGAATAAGCCTTGATTGGCTGAAGTATGCAGAAGTTTATCCCATATCACATAAAATCATCATTAAAGATGGAGAAAGATATGTGTTTGGGGCTGACAAATATGCCTATGCTTATGTAGAACACAAGGAAGGTAAAGTTACTCTAAAGATATACCAACCTTTTAATAAGAATGGTTATAAATGGAGTAACAAACATGATAATTCTGTAATTAGTCTATGGACTAAAGTACCTGAATATGGGGAACAGATTTGCATTTGTTCTTCACTGAAAGATGCTTTATGCCTATGGGCTAATACAGGTATTCCATCTCTTGCCATTCAAGGTGAGGGATATAGGATGAGTGATACTGCAATTAGTGAACTGAAAAGAAGATATAAACAAATCTTCATTTGCTTGGATAATGATGAGCCAGGATTGAAAGATGCCCAGAAGTTAGCTGAGGAAACAGGGTTTACTAATGTAGTATTACCACCCTTTAATGAAGGGAAAGATATTTCAGACTTGTATAAGGCTAAGGGCAAAGATGAGTTCCTTAGGATAATCAAGCCTTTATTCATCTCTTTAAGACAAGAGGACAATGATTGGAATGATTTGCCCTTTCACATAGATTAAAATTTCAATAAGTTCAATTTTATAAAAAAAAGTGAAAACATGGAAGCAAGAAAAATTACAGTCGTACAGACTAAGAATCAGAAGAAGAGTGTTATTATGTCAGCAGCCACGACCCTTGCTGAGTTGAAGAGTGACTTGAGAGCCAATGATATTGACTATGATGGTATGACCTTCTTTGAAGGTACATCAAAGGTTGAATTGAAGAATGATGCTTCAGTTCTACCACATGATGTTCCTTATAAGGGAACTGTCACCAATGAGTTGGTTTTCATGCTTACTAACACCAACAAGAAAATCAGAAGTGGTGCTACTACAATGAGCAGAGCTGAAGCATATAGTGCCATTAAGTCTATGGGTTTACAGGATGCTTGTGTAAAGAAGTTTGGTAAGAACTTCACTATGTGTAAGACTGCTGACCTTATTGCATTGGTACAGATTAGACAAAGTAATAGTGCTGCAAAGCCTGCTCCTAAAGCTGAGGCTAAGAAGGAAGAAAAGGTGGAAACACCTGTAGCACCTGCAAGTAATGATGGTGAGTGTGTTGATACTGTAGCAAGAGCTGCTATCAGTAGGTTGGTGGAAATTCTTGAGGAAAATGGTACAATTGAGGATTATGAGAAAGAGGAAGTAATTGATATTCTTGGGGGTAAGGCTGAATTAAATGAGGCACCTTCTGAGGAGTGTGAGCCTGAGTTAGCCTCCTCTTACTCTGATGATGAGGTTAATGATATGTTCGCAGGAATGGGTATTACTAGGTAAGTAACAGTAGGTAAGGAGGTTAGAAGTGCCTCCTTACCTATTTTTTTACAATAATATGAATAGAGAAACAATTAAATTAATTGATGAGAGGATAGAGGAACTATATAACTCCTTGATGGATAAGCCACTCCGAGTATTAGGTATATTCAATGACTTCTTTGGAGAAGATAAAGTTGATATGCAAGGATATTGGAGTTTGGACAAGTTCAAATCTTGGATGAATATAGAGCCTTTATCTACTTATATTCCTTATGGTGATTATGTAAGCATGAATAGGAATGACTGGAGCATGTATAAAGCACAGGCTATTACTGATTTACCTGAAGACCAAGTAGAAAAGGTTGTTAATGTGCTTACAAATACTACAGTAAAGGAGGGAATTGGTAGTGCTAAGTTCCATAATATATTCATCCTTGTACATTTTCCTCATGTAAGGGTAACTAATGAGCATGATAGATTTGTGGATATTAACCATCTATGGGCTAAGGTGAAAGTAATGTATAATGGCACATTGAATGGAGGATTCACACTTAACAGGTCAGAATATACTATGCTCCACATTAGTAGTAGATATATGCACAGTCATATCAGTAGTATCCCCACAAATGATTTCACCCAATTCCAAAATCCTTGTACAGGTAGTGGTCCTATTAATGGTACTATTAGTGTCCTCAATAGGGATTATGATGAGGATATGTGGAATATGTTTTGTCTTGAGCTAAGTAAGTATGTAACTGTAGAATCCATTGCTGGCAGACCTTATAGATATTTGGAAAAGTTAGGTACTGATGACATGGAGATGGGTATAGACAGGTTTATTACATATCTATCACCAGGCTACTATGGAGATGTTCTTAATTCTGATGAGTTGAGGGAGTTTGTAAAAGACTTTATCAATTTGAAGAAACTTAAATTCAATTATGTAAATGGCTCTTATTCTATTGGAATGTCACTTATTGAGTTTATTGTACTTATTAGCAATGAATTTATTAAGTGGTATAATGACCAATTTAATAAAGGGAAGCTAAATGCCAGGTTTGCAGATTTGAAGAGGAAAGGTATCTTGAAAGAATGTATCATAGATAATGGGAAGATTTACTATGATGGAGACAGGAATAATGTAAACAACTATGCTCAGTATATAGGCAAGAAAGTCTGTGTATTCAAAGGAAAAGAGATAACTGTAAATATTACAGATATTGCAGAAGTGAGGAATGAGAACAAGAGTATAATTCTTAATACTCAGACTGCATTATACATATTAACAACAATACTCAAAGTATTAAATTACAGATATGGAAGAAGTAAAGCAACCCACGAAGATAATCAGTTTGGTACAGAAGTTAGGTACTTATAATTATAAGCTGATTATCCCAGCAGAAGTGGAGAGAAAGATAAGGTTTGCCTGTCAAAAGGTATGGAGTACTGAATGGTCAGGCACACTATTCTTTACACATGAAGGCTCATTTGAAAACAATGACCTTGTAATAAGATGTGTGGATATTTATATCATGGATATTGGTACTCAAGCCTATACAGAGTTTGATATGAATCCTGATGTGATAGCCTATATGTGTGAAAATCCTGAACTGCTTGATTGTCAAATGGGTCTTATACATTCCCATAACAATATGAGTACTTTCTTTAGTGGAACAGATACTGCTACTTTAAAGGAAGAAGGTAGGGATAGAAATAATTTTGTATCTCTTATTGTGAATAATGCAGGTACTTATACTGCTGCAATCACAAGGAGAATCAAGTCAAAGCAGGTCAAAGAATCTGTGTCTTATGAGTTTTTTGGTGATGGTGAAAAGCATGATACTAAGGAATATGTAAGTAATGCAGATGAGATTGAATGGTTCTATCTTAAAATAGAGAATGAAAATGAAACATTTTCATTCCCAGACATGGCAGCAAGGCTTGAGGAAATCAAGCAAGCTAAAGCAGAGAGAGCTAAGAAAGTTCAGTCACCTGTATATCAAAGTAGTTACAAGCCTGTTATTGCTAATTCTTATGGTACAAAGGTGGGTCCAGCAAATCTTGTCAAGAAGGAGACTAAAAGACCTAAAGTGACTCAACCAACTCTCTTTGATAAAGCAGATGACTTGCCATTTGATGATAACTATAACATACCTTATGGTCAGGTAGCATTTGATAAAGTTACTTTGAAGTCTCTTGTACTTCAATTGATTACAGGCAGTATTATTATCTCTAATGGTAGTAAGATTGACATTACCAAATGGGCTAATTCAATGTCTGTATTGTATGAAAAGAGATTTGGTAAGGGTGAAAAAGGCATGAAAAATTTCAAAATGTGGGCAGATACCTATACAGATTATCTAACATGGTATGTGACAGATGAGAAATTAGAAGAGCTTGGCTTTGATGAAACAGAAATTTGTGCTATTTGTGCCCATGATATGATAGAGGAGCTTACAAAACTCCCTGAAAATGATTATATCAAAGGGTATATTGATGCACTTCAAAAGTATTTAATATTATGAATGAAGAAATAGCAACTCAAGAAATCCTTCCTGCAACTTTACAGGAGGCTTATGAAGGTTCCCTTATGGGAAATACCAATGAAAATGCTATACGAGTTAGTGATTCTATAGGAGATGATGGTGATAGCATTAGCTTTGAACTTTCAGAAGAGGAGCAAGCTATCCTTGACCAAGCTGTAGAAGATGCACATCAAGAGGTACCTACAAACTCTGCAACTTTGCTTGTAGATGAAGCTACAAGTAGGTTTAGTTCTGCTATTTGGTATGAGAACATTCAGATGAAAACTATCATTTTAGCAGGTGTAGGTGGTATTGGTAGCTATGTAGGCTTCTTATTAGCAAGAATGAAGCCAGCTTCTATGTTTATTTATGATAATGACATAGTAGAAGCTGTCAATATGTCAGGTCAGTTATATGGTCAATCTGATTTAGGCAGGTCTAAGGTATTTGCACTAGCTGAGATGATTAGGAACTATGCTGGCTATAGCAGTGTCTTTGCAATAGGTGAGAGATTTACTGATGAATCTGAAGCATCAGACATTATGATTTGTGGCTTTGATAACATGGAAGCAAGAAAACTCTTCTTTAATAAATGGTTGAATCATGTTCAATCCAAACCAGAAGAGGATAGAGAGAATTGCTTGTTTATTGATGGTAGATTAGCAGCAGAAGAATTTCAGGTATTGTGTATCAAGGGAGATGATGAGTACAACATCAATAGATACAATAATGAGTTTCTATTCTCTGATGCAGAAGCTGATGAAACTATCTGCTCTTATAAACAAACTACCTTCTGTGCAAATATGATTGCATCTTATATGGTTAATTTGTTTGTAAACTTCTGTGCTAATCAATGTAAGCCTCTCATTGATAGAGACCTACCATTCCTTACTACGTATAATGCAGAAACAATGTATCTTAAAACTGAAATATAATGGAATTTAGACCAAGATTTGTACGTAATGTAATGAATGTTTTCACTATTGGTGAGTCTGGTAATCCAGAGCAGCTTGAAATGAATCTATCTCTTGATAGTAACAATGTATTTAGAAGAAGTCTTATCATTGAAGTAAACAATGATGAGGTAGAGATACCTGTGATTGCAAGAGTACACTTTGAAAAGATAGTTTCATATAGTATATCTTATCCCACAATTACTACGGGAATCAAAAGGATAATACTGCCATTATATGATAATACACCAAGCCAAGAGAGAAGAACCTTTGATAGTATTATAACTCAATTATTTACTAATGTAAGGTATGGTAAAAGATTGCAGAAGATAATTACCAATAAGGGTGAAGTGTATTATGGTGGCAAAGGTATCATCTTTGATGAGAGCTACACTCCATTACTATTATGTACATTAACTGCAAGAAGTGTACACACTAGGGATAATAGTAATACTATGGTCTATTACAGACCTGTGTGCCATGTCAGTCCCAAAGTATTCTTAGAGCCTGATAAGTTGATTAATAAAGGTATTATTAAGAAATTAATTCCCTGCTATACAAGTAAGGATGTAAATTCCCCATTAGGCAATTACAAATTCAGTAGTGACCTAGAGGACAAAAAAGTACAGGTCATAGTAGATAATTTTGATAAGTTCTTTATAGAGCCTATCAAGCCTACTCCATCTACCTGCTCTAATGATGTACTAAATGAATGCCTTATTGACAATATGGAGGATATAATGATGTTGATATGACATTAGATGAATACTTTGGAGATTGGATGAAAGTAATTGATAGGACAGAGCTAAACAATGTAATGGCTAAGGTTGGACAGGAATATAGGAGGAAACCTCTATGTCCTGCACAATCTGATGTGTTCAGAGCATTTGAGCTTTGTCCTTTCAAGGACTTAAAAGTAGTTATGTTAGGTCAAGACCCCTATCCACAAAAGGGAGTTGCAACTGGCATACTATTTGGAAATAGAGCTGATGTGCAAGAGAAAAATTTATCTCCATCCCTACAAATTGTTAAAGAGGCAGCTATAAATTTTGAAGTTCCAAAGAATAGTTGTATCTTTGACCCCACTTTAGAGAGTTGGGCAAAACAAGGGATACTGATGATAAATTCTGCTCTCACAGTAGAAATGAATAAAGTTGGTTCTCATGTGATGATATGGAGACCATTTATAATTGCCTTATTAAAACACTTATCAGAGTGTGAGACTGGCATTATTTATGTTCTATTTGGGAGGCAGGCTAAAACATTCAAGCCCTATATTAACAAACAATTCAATGACATTCTTGAAATTGAACATCCAGCATACTATGCAAGACTTAATAAGAGAATGCCATCTGAATTGTTTGCTACTATAAGTAATTTGTGTAAAGATAAATATGGGGTACCAATTAAATGGTATCAAGAGTATTAAACAATAAAAATAAAAAGACAATGGAAAAATTTTATTTGAAGAACGGAAAAGAAGTACAGATTGGAGACACTCTTACCAAGGCAACTAATACTAAACATCCTCTACTTGGTGAAATCACTGTGGTAGAAAGTGTAGTAGTTACCAAGGCATCTTTGCCTAAACTGATTGAGAGGGGTATTATTACTACCTCACCTGGCTCTGACTTTGATGTAGATAAGGCGCTTAAACCTGCTGAGGCTCATATGGACCTTCACTACTATGTTGAAAAGCTAGCAAAGAAACTTAACTGGAGGGTAGCGAAAGTGTATAACTATTTCAATACTATTGACAGTGTGTATCCTGCTGCTGCATTCTCTATGATACTCAGAGAAGTGGCTATTGAGCTTGACAAAAAGTATGAAGACCACATTGAGAAGAGTCCTAGGATTTATGTAATCTCTTTACTTGATGGTAGAATTACTGAGGCTAATAAGGCTCATATCAAGAACTATAGAAACTTTGCAGCATTTAGGTCTATTGAAGATGCCAAGACTGCTTGCAGCATTGTAAGAGAAATCCTTAAAGAGTTGTTCAAAAATGGCAAACAAGAAAATCAGAAATGCTACACAGAGTAGTTCTAAAGGTATAACCTTCAAATCCCAGTTGGAGAAGAGTATATATGATACTCTTCTTCAACAAGGGTTTACTCCTCAATATGAGCCAATTACTTTCACTTTGTGGAATGGCTTTAGTCCTGTCACTCCCTACTATGACAAGGAAACTGACAAGCAGAAGATAAGAAGAATATCTGAGGGAGTAAATACATGCCATTCAAAGATACTTGTTCAGAAAACAAGCAAAGTAGTAAGTATAAAATACACACCAGACTTTTACTTCAATTATAATGGCTTGGATGTTTACATTGAGGCTAAAGGAATTGAAAATGATGTCTTTTATATTAAGAAGAAGATGTTTATAAAGTATCTTGATGATGTATTGGTTAGTACTGGAAGGAGGTCTATATATTTTGAAGTTTATACCAAGAGACAGCTCTTACAGGCAATAGAAATAATTAAAGACTATGCAACAGAATGTAATTCACAAACTGATACAACAAGCTAATAAATTGCCTGTATTGGAATATAACCCTAATCTTATTATCCTCAAAGATAATGTGGATGTTATTATAAGAGAGGTAAAGCAAAGACTTGGGGTTTTACAGACTCTTAAGGCAGAAATAGATTATCAATTAACTTTAACTCATACAGATGATGAAGAGTTTACGTGATATTTCATGGCAAGTAAGTGAAGAGGAGTATAGAGCAGACCCTGCACTTAGCTACTCTACTCTTGCAAGATATGAAAGAGAAGGGTTTAATAACTTGGATAAGCTATTTGACAGGGTAGAAACTCCTTCCCTTACCTTTGGCTCTGCTGTAGATTCTATCATTACAGGTGGGCAAAAGGAGTTTGATGAAAGGTTCATGGTAGCTGAATTTCCTTCAGTGCCTGACTCTATTGTGAAGATAATAAAATCTTTGTATAAACAATATGCTGGAACACATAGGAGCCTTCTTAATATACTTGATAATTCAATTATTAGAGAAACTGAAGCCCAAAACTATCAAATGAATTGGAAGCCTGAAACAAGGGCTAAGGTCATCAAAGAGAAAGGTACTGACTATTATAATCTATTGTTTGTAGCAGGTGATAGGTGCATCATAGATACTCAGACTTATCAAGATGTATGTAATGCAGTTAGAGCATTGAAGGAGAGTAAATCTACTCAGTTTTACTTTGCAGATGATAATCCTTTTGAGCCTGATATTGAAAGATTATATCAGTTGAAGTTTAAGGGAGAGTTTGATGGTATAACCTATAGAAATATGGCTGACTTAATTATAGTCAATCATAAAGAGAAGTGGGTAAAGCCAGTAGATTTGAAAACAAGTTCCCATACAGAGTGGGATTTTTATAAATCCTTTGTAGATTGGAGGTATGATATTCAAGCCAGACTATATTGGTCTATTATAAGACAGAATATGGATAAAGATGAGTACTTCAAAGACTTCAAGCTACTTGACTATGATTTTATTGTAGTCAATAAGAGGACTTTAACCCCTCTTGTATGGAATTGTCCCTTTACTAGAGCACAAGGTACATTGAAGTTTGGAAAGAATGACCAAATAGAAATGAGAAGTCCTTTTGTAATAGGAAAAGAGCTTAACTCTTATCTCACTTCTAGACCTAAAGTGCCTATGGGCATCAGTGAGACTGGTCCTAATAATTTAAGAGAATGGTTATATGAACTATGAGTGGTTGTAGCAGTGGACAAGCAGGTAGTCAATTTTGTGATTCTTGCAGTGACTACCTCTGTAGTAGTAATCCTCACTATATATCTCCTTACACAGATGCAGAGTATGATATATACGAAGGAGTAGAACATCTAAAAGGGGTTAAAGCCCCAAACATTCCTATAGTAGATATAAAAGAGGAGACTCAGAATCAAATTAGAAAATTATGGGACAGTTTTGATAATCTTTAATTGTTATAATATGCAGGTAATAAAAAGAGACGGCAGTATAGAGGAATTTAATGTTAATAAGATTATAAGTGCTGTAGAAAAAGCCTTTAAGTCTTGTAACAATAAAATGCCTCAGTATCTATATGATATGATAGGTGCTTTATTTGGTACCTTGAAAGGAGATACTATAGGTATTGAGGAGATACAGAATAAGGTTGAGGATGTTCTTATGAATGAGAAGCATTTTGATGTAGCAAAGAGTTATATCATTTATAGGAATAAGCATGAAGAGTCTAGGTTTATTAGAGGAAGAATTGATTATATGTCTAACTATGCAGATTCTGATGATAATGCTGCTAGTTCTTCAGAGACTGACCCTAATGCTAATGTAACTCAGAAGAATGTTGCCAATCTTGATGGAGAAGTTTATAAGATAGAAAATAGAATTATTCAGAGACAGAGAATGAAGGATGAACTTAATGTCCTTTATCCAGAGATAGCAAAGCAATATGAAATAGATGTTGAAAATCATATAATCTATCCTCATGATGAAGCTAGTGTACCTACTTTGAAATTCTATTGTCAAGCAGATTCTCTATATTCACTTATGACAGAGGGTGTAGGTAATATAGATGGTGTAACACCAGGTCCTCCTAATGATTTACAATCATTTAGTGGACAAATAACTAATCTTACCTTCTTACTTTCTTCTCAATGTAAAGGTGCAGTAGCCTTTGGAGAATACTTCATTGCTCTAAACTATTACATTATTGCAGAGTTTGGAGATAAGTGGTATGATAAGCTTGATTGTGTTGTAACAAATTCTCATTGTAAGGTTCAAAGGACAGTCAGAGATTTCATAGAGAAAGCTTTTAAGCAATTTATCTATGGCATTAATCAACCTGCTGGTAATAGGTCATATCAGAGTCCATTTACAAATGTGTCTTATTATGACCATACATATTTTAATTCATTGTTTGGAGAATTTTATTACCCTGATGGAACTAAGCCTGAATGGGCTGCAATTAATGTTCTTCAGAAGATGTTTATGAAGTTCTTCAATAAGCTTAGAACCAAGCAGATTCTGACTTTCCCTGTTGAAACATTGGCAATGGTACATGATGGCAAGGATATTATAGATAAGGAATATAAAGACTTCTGTGCAGAAATGTATGCAGAAGGACATTCATTCTTTACTTATATTTCAGATAGTGCTGACAGTCTTGCATCATGCTGTAGATTAAGAAATGAATTTACAGAGAATACATTTAATCCTACATCAGGTCTTACTGGTGTTATGACTGGTAGCTGTCATGTTATCACTCTTAATATCAATAGGATTGTTCAAGATTGTGATAGATATTATAATGGTGAATTACATCCTAATGAAGATGGTAGTCCAAGTAAACATTGGAAAGGACAAGTACTATGGAAATGTACCTTTTATCCTCTCCTCAAAGAGTATCTTATAAAAATATTAGATAGAATCTACAAGTATCATATTGCATACAAGACTATGCTCTATGAGCAAGAAGAGAAAGGTATGTTTGCAGCTTGTAATGGTGGCTATATACACATGAGCAAGTTGTATAGTACTATTGGTATCAATGGCTTGAATGAAGCTGCAAGATTCTTAGGTATGACTGTTAGTAACAATAAGGAGTATATTGAGTTCTTGCAGTTGATTCTTGGTACTATTAAGGAACAGAACAAGTTACACTCTATCCATGATAAGAAAAAACCTTTCTTGTTTAACTCTGAGGTAGTTCCTGCTGAGTCTCTTGGTGGTAAGAATTATAGATGGGATAAAAAGGATGGCTATTGGGTTCCTGAAGATGAAAATCTTTATAACTCATATTTCTTTGATGCCCATGATGATACTTCAGTACTAGATAAGATGATTCTGCATGGAAGGCAGACAGCACAGTATTGTGATGGAGGTTCAGCTTGTCATATCAATCTTGAAGACCATTTAAGCAAAGAGCAATATCTCAAGCTGTTAGACTTTGCTGTAGCTAATGGAACCAACTACTTTACATTTAATATTCCTAATAGTAAGTGTGAAGATTGTGGCTATATTACAAAGCATCCTATAACAGAATGCCCTAAATGTCATAGTCATAACATTACTTGGTACACTAGAGTAATAGGTTATTTAAGACCTATTAAGGCATTTAGTATTGATAGATTTATTGAAGCTGGGAAGAGATTCTATTCTAAATTAAAGAATATATGTTAAAGTATGTAGATACTAAAGTTGTCTTTGCTGAGGTTCCTGATGAAATAACTCTTGCTATCAATATATCTAATTGTCCATGTCAATGTAAGGGCTGTCATAGCTCTTATTTGGCACAGGATATAGGGGAACCTCTTGATTTACAACACTTGACTGATTTGATAGACTCTAATAAAGGTATCTCTTGTGTATGTATTATGGGAGGTGATGCTAATCCAAGTGAAGTAGATGATATTGCACAGGACATTAAGGAATACTACCCAGAGTTGAAAGTTGGATGGTATAGTGGTAGACAAGAGCTTGATAAAGATATTGAACTTAGTAATTTTGATTACATAAAACTTGGACCATATAAGGAAGAATTTGGTCCACTTAACAGTAAGACTACTAACCAGAGATTTTATAAAGTTAATGGTAAGAAGTTAGTAGATATAACAAATAGATTTTGGAAACATGAAACTAAAAATTAAAGTAAAAGTATTGACTGAAGGCTGTATGCCTGTAATTAATGAGAATGGTGACTGGGTAGATTTGAAATCAGCAATAAATATTACTATTCCTGCATCACAGTCTGATGTCCTCAAAAGAAAAACTGTTGAAGGAGAGAGAGTAGGCCATAGGGATGTAGAAATTCCTACCTATTATATTCCCCTTGGAGTTGCAATGCAACTACCTAAAGGATTTGAAGCTATTATTGATTCAAGGAGTAGTGGTCCTAAGAAGTTAGGATTATTCATCCCAAGTGGTCAAGGTGTAGTGGATAACATATATAATGGCAATGATGACCAGTGGCATTATGTATGTTCCCCTATGAGAGAGACTACTATTGAAGCAGGTGATAGAATCTGTCAATTTAGGATACAGCTTAGCCAAAAAGCTACTATGTGGCAGAAGATTAAATGGCTACTGAGTTCAGGTATTAAGCTTGTAGAAGTAGATGATTTGGGTAATGATAATAGAGGAGGATTTGGTACTTCTGGTGTCAAGTAGTAACTAAAAAGCATGAAGCATGGTATTGAAAATAATTATAATCTTACTTGCAGTAGTCCTTTTGGCTATCATTATCAATGGTGCTGGGGATTATTGTAAGCAAAAGAAAAGAGAAAATATGTCCTTTAGAGAGGCAATGGACTTGGTAGAATTACCAATTGTAACTTTCTATAATAAGGACACAAAGTTGAATTTTCTCTTGGATACTGGCAGTGACCTCTCCTATATCAATAAATCTATCCTGCCTTCCTTAGAGTATAAGGAAATAAATGAGAGCAGGAATATCATAAGTGTAGGAGGTAATTCGCAAAGTCTTGGATGCTGTGATATGACAGTTACTTATAGAAATCAAAAGTTTATTGATAGGTTCTATATCAGTGACCTTGATGAAGCCTTTGGAGCTATAAAGGCAGAGACAGGAGTACAGATTTATGGTATCTTAGGAAGTAAATTCTTTGCAAAGTATAAGTATATTCTTGACTTTGAAAGTTTAATTGCATATTCTAAGAAATAATGAAAGATTTGATTAAGTTGAGGTCAAGAGATGGAGCTAAGAACTATCTCAAGAAGTTGATAAAGAGGGATGGCTCTAAGTCACTTACCTATATCCTTAAGACTGATACTCCCTATCTTAGAGTAGGTGAAGTATCTAATGGAAGAAAGTTTATTGACCCATCAGGAGGTCCAATGATTGTGGTAGGATGTAAGCTTGAAGAAGCCAAGGCAGTTGTCAAATCTATAGACTTTGTTGAGGGTTATGGTTGGACTATAACATTTGAGTGATGATTTATTTAGTATCTAAGCAGAAGACTTTATTTAAAAGCGAAATCTATAAGGCTTTAGATGTAGAAATATCATTATCTATCTTGAAGGACTGGAATATGATACAGTTTGACACTGAAACTTTAGGTAAAGACCCTCATGTAGGGTCTTTACTTTTAGTTCAGTTTGGGAGTATAGATAAAGAAACACAAATACTAGTAGATTGTACTACTATAAATATAGTATTATATAAGGAAATATTAGAAAGTAAATACTTAATAGGTCAAAATTTAAAGTTTGATTTACAGTGGCTATATAATTATAATATTATACCTTTAAAGGTATATGATACTATGATAGTAGAACAACTTCTTTATTTAGGGTATCCTCCAGAATATAAAGACACTATAAATGGTATAGCTTATAGTTTAAGTTCTATTGCTAAAAGAAGATTAGATGTTTATATAGATAAGACTGTAAGAGGAGAAATACAATGGAGAGGTATTGATGATTCTGTAGTAAATTATGCTGCTACAGATGTTATATATCTTGCAGATATAATGTATTCTCAGTTAGCTGATTGTAAAAAACAAAATTGTATAGTTGGAGCTAAATTAGAGTGTGATTTTGTTCCTGTAATAGCCTATCTTGAATGGTGTGGAATCCACCTAGATGCAACTAAATGGAAAGAAAAAATGAAACTTGACAATGAGCATCTTCAAGAAGCTATTAATGGTTTAAATAACTTTGTAACCTCTAATCCTAATCTTAAAGAATTTACATATATTAATTATGATGGAGACCTTTTTGAAGGATTTGATTTAACTCCAAAATGTACTATTAATTGGGCATCTTCTGCACAAGTAGTACCTCTATTGAAGAAATTAGGATTTGATACTAGAGTACAAGATAAGAAGACTGGAGAAGATAAAGAAAGTGCTATGGAGAAAGTACTTAAAAAGCAAAAAGGAATTAATGATGAGTTTCTTAAGCTATATTTAGGTAAAGGAGAACCTGGAGATGAAGATTATTATGCTGGATATAATGGTTCTGCTAAAGTAGTAACTTCTTTTGGTCAAAATCATCTTAATGCTATTAATCCTAATACTCAAAGAATACATACTGTTTATAGACAACTAGGATGTGATACAGGAAGAATGTCTTCTGGTGCAAAGGATAATAACAATGATTTAGCTAAGTTAAATCATCTGCCAGTCAATCCTTCAAATAAACAAAAGAAAGAAGGTAAAGCTTGTCCATATCCTAATATGCAGCAATTACCTGCTGATGAAATAACTAGAAGTTGTTTTACAGCACCTAAAGGATATAAATGGTGTAGTTGTGATTATAGTGCTATAGAAAGTAGACTAGGAGCTGATATATATCAAGAGAAATCTATGATTGATGAGTTTCTTCATGGTAGTGGTGATATGCACTCACTATGTGCTTATATGGTATATACAAAAGAAATTCCTAGAGATACTCCTATTAAGAATATTAAAAAGTTATATCCACATTTAAGAAAGGAGGTTAAAGCTGTAGAGTTCTCACAACAATTTGGAGGTTCAGCTTTTGCTATACAAAATGCTATGGGATGTACTTTAGAGAAAGCAGAAGAATTTGCAGAAGCTTATGCTAAAGGTTTTCCTGGCATTGCAAAGTTTAAAGAAAAAGGCTCTAAAGAAGTTAGAAGTAAAGGGTATATACTATTAAATCCTATAACAGGACATAAAACTTATTGGGCAACTTTTAATAAGTGGAAAGATAGGCAAAGACAATTTACTCCTGAGTTTTGGGATGAATATAGAAGAATACATAAACCAAATGAAGATAGTGTATACCAAGAAGTAAGAAATCATTTTAAAGAAGTTTCTAAATGGGATAGAAAAGCTCTTAACTCTGTTACACAAGGAACTGGGGCTATAATATTGAAAGATTCTCAGATACAATTATTTCATTGGGTAGTTGATAATGGCTACTTTGGTAAATGTAGACTTGCTAATTTAACTCATGATGAATGTAACTGGGAATTTCCAGAAGATTTAGATAAATTTCCTAAAATAGTAGAAAAGTGTATGGAAGATTCAGCAAGCAAATATTGTAAATCAGTTCCTATTCCTGCTGTTGCAGAAGTAGGTGGTTGTTGGGTACATTAAAAAAATTAATATGAAACAGAATATTGACAATGTTAATCATCCTCCACATTACACATGGCTTAAAGATAAGTGTGGAATTGAGGTAATTGATATAACAAGACATATGGATTTTTGCTTAGGTAATGCCATTAAGTATATACTTAGAGCAGGGCATAAACAAGATGCAAGCCTTACAGATAATCAGAAAGAGATTGAGGATTTGAAGAAGGCTATTTGGTATATTAATGATAGGATAAAACAATTAGGTGGTGAAGTATGACATTTATAATTCATTTCAAAGATGGACATAGGGAAACCTATAGTAACAGGTATGATGAAGATGTAGAGCATGATAGGGATGCTGCATGGGATGATGCTTATGATACATTTCCTGATGCTGATTATATAGAAGCTTTTTAATATGAAAAAATCAATTTTAGTAGCTGTAGTATATATTATAATATTTGCTATGGA
>ERZ1026888.437-NODE-437-length-23389-cov-7.750064_pt1 | contig 23389 bp, 20 predicted proteins | sample MGYA00380174_ERZ1026888 | MGnify/ENA primary metagenome ERZ1026888 (study PRJEB33269, sample SAMEA4719810) | human gut metagenome | biome: human-associated habitat; feature: organic feature; material: feces | place: Cameroon | collected 2013-10 ...
CTGCCCTTGCAGGAAGGATATGATAATGCCGGCCTGCAAGTTGGATTGACAGAGACGGTGGAAGTATCAGGGGCATTATTGTGTCTTGACGTTACTGAGCAAGTGGTGGACGAAGCGATAGAAAAGGGGTGCAACCTCATCGTGAGCCACCATCCGCTGATATTCCGCAAACTGGCAAGAATTTCAGACGAGAACTATGTGCAGCGCACTGTGCGCAAGGCCATCAAGAACGACATCGCCATCGTGAGCATGCATACCAATATGGATGCGGCTACGGGTGGAGTCAACTTCAAGATAGCAGAGAAACTGGGGCTGAAGAACCTGAAGTTCTTTGCAGGCGAGAAAGAAGTGGATGGCGTGAAAGGTGGTGAAGGCGTGATAGGTGAAGTGCCCGAAACAGAAGGGTGGGCTGCCGATGACCTGGTGCTCTTGCTGCGCGACAAGTTCGCTGTCGAGAGTGTGCAGTGCAATCAGTTGCTTCGTCGTCCTATCAGGCGCGTGGCTCTATGCGGTGGCGCAGGCTCGTTCCTTCTTGACGCTGCCATACAGGCTGGTGCTGATGCCTTCGTTACAGGCGAAATGCACTATCATGAATACTTCGGGCATGAGCAGGAGATTCAGATCTGCGTCATTGGGCATTATCAGAGCGAGCAGTTTACCAGCGAAATCTTCAAGAGTATCATCGAGGAGAAATGTCCGGGGGTAAAGTGCTTTATCTCTGAGATCAACACCAATCCGATCATTTATCTTTAGAAAGTCAAACACCAATCCGGACTCTTATTTAGACGTTACAGGAAAGCAATAAACATTAAACACATTAATATATAATATAATGGCAAAGAAAGATCCTACAGATTTGACAGTAGAAGAGAAATTGAAAACCCTCTTCCAGCTGCAGACTACCTTGTCGGGCATCGACGAGAACCGCGCATTGAGAGGCGAGCTTCCTCTCGAAGTTCAGGACTTGGAAGACGAAATTGCTGGTCTCACTACTCGTATCGAAAAGATTCAGAACGAGATTGAGCAGTTCCAGAAGGCTGTAAGCCAGAAGAACGGCGAGATCCATGAGGCTCAGGCAAGCTTGAAGCGCTATCAGTCACAGCTCGACACAGTAAGCAACAACCGTGAATATGATACTTTGAGCAAGGAAATCGAGTTCCAACAGTTGGAAATCGAACTTTGTGAGAAGAAGATTCGTGAAGGTCAGCAGAAGATTCAGGAGAGACAGGCTGACTTGGCTTACACACAAGAGCAGAAGGCCGACCGCGAGAAGGGTTTGGTAGAGAAGCGTTCTGAGCTCGACGACATCATGTCGGAGACACGTGACGAGGAAGAGCGTCTGAAGGAGAAGGCGCTCGACTTGGAGAAGAAGATCGAACCACGTCTGCTTGCCAGCTTCAAGCGTATCCGCAAGGGTGCCCGCAACGGTTTGGGCATCGTGTACGTACAGCGTGATGCCTGTGGTGGTTGCTTCAACAAGATTCCACCTCAGCGCCAGCTTGACATCAAGATGCACAAGAAGATCATTCCTTGTGAGTATTGCGGCCGTATTCTCATCGACCCTGAGTTGGCTGGTATTAAGATCAGCGCTCCAGAAGAGGAGAAGCCAAAGCGTAAGCGTTCTATTCGCAAAAAGAAGACAGAGGATGCTGATTAATAAGGCAAACTAATAATAAGGGTGTTTCGTTCTGCCATTCATTAAGTATGGCTGATGAAACACCCTTTATTCATGCAATAATATTGCTGTCGGTTCACATTTTTGCCCTCGTTTACTCATAGAGATTTGTCTTAACTCCTTAACTTTTTAACTCTTGAGGCAACTAAATGTTCTCAATAACCTATAAAAGTTCTGTTCAAAGCCTTTGAATGTCCGTTCAGAGCCTTTGAATGTGCGTTCAGAGCCTTTGAATGTCCGTTCAAAGCCTTTGAACGAAGATTAATCAACAAAATTAGAACTTTTTCATAACTATCTGAAACAAATTGCATAGTATTAACGCAACTCATAACTTTATGGATGACGGGTAGTTACTCTTATACTTTTGAATGTTAAAGTAAAGAACTTTTCTCAAAATAATTGCTATTTGCAATATTTTTTGTACTTTTGCAACGAAATGGATAGCAAAATCCACATCTTGCAAGTGTGGCACAGCCTTTGCTATGCATTATTCATCATCAATACAAATGAATATGACAAAGAAAGAAGACTTTAACGACAAGATAGATTTCGACCCCATTCGTCAGGGCGCAGAGACCCTGCGCAACGATGACGGATTCTCTTTCCCCGATGAAGACGAGGATGGACTCTTCGCTGACAACGACGATGACGATGATGTTCGCGACAACGCAAGCAAGAACACATCATCAGCCAATCGGCATCAGGTAAATACCAAGAAGAAGTCGAAGACTCCCATCATCGACCATTTCAGCCACGACCTTACACAGGCAGCTTCAGAAGGTAAGCTCGACCCTGTGGTGGGACGCAGCAAGGAGATAGAGCGTGTGATCGAGATCTTGGGACGCCGCAAGAAGAACAACCCTATATTAATAGGTGAGCCCGGAGTGGGCAAGAGCGCCATCGTGGAAGGACTGGCACAGCTCATCGACAAGCAGCAGGTGTCTGGACTGCTCTTCAACAAGCGCGTAGTAGAGCTCGATATGACTGCCATGGTGGCAGGTACCAAGTTTCGTGGACAGTTCGAAGACCGTATCAAGGGACTCATCCGTGAGTTGGAGGAATCGCCCGACATCATCGTCTTCATCGACGAGATTCATACCCTTGTGGGAGCAGGCAATGCACAGGGAAGCATGGATGCTGCCAACATCCTGAAACCAGCCCTGGCAAGAGGTGTGATACAGTGTATCGGTGCCACTACACTTAATGAATACCGCAATTCGATAGAGAAGGACGGTGCCTTGGAGCGCCGTTTTCAGAAAGTAATAGTAGAGCCTACGACTGCCGAGGAGACCCTTCAGATACTCAACAATGTGAAGGAACGCTATGAGGAGCACCATCATGTCGTCTACAGCGACGATGCTCTGCAGGCTTGTGTCAAATTGGCAGACCGCTACGTCACCGACCGTTTCTTCCCCGACAAGGCTATCGACATCATCGACGAGGTTGGCTCGCACATCCATCACAGCCATTCCTCTGTTCCCCAGCCAATCCTCGACCTGCAGGAAGAGATCGTGAAGGTGAAGGGATGCAAGCAGAAAGCTGTGGCGAACCAGAACTTTGAATTGGCTGCCAGCTACCGCGACCAACAGGCTCAGATGGAGAACCGTCTGGAGAGCATGAAGCTGATGTGGGAACGTGGCGAAGGCGAGGAAGTTCTGCCTGTAGACGAAATCGACGTGGCGCAGGTGGTGAGCCGTATGACGGGCGTACCTGTTGAACGCATGGAGGAAGCCGAGAGCAGCCGTCTGCGCAAGATGGGAGCCATCCTCAAGAGTGCTGTCATCGCCCAGGATAAGGCCATCGACACTATGGTGAAAGCCATCCAGCGCAACCGTGTTGGGCTGAAAGAGCCCAATCATCCCATTGGGGCATTTATGTTCCTGGGCCCTACTGGCGTGGGAAAAACCTATCTCGCCAAGAAGTTGGCAGAACAGATGTTTGGTTCTGCCGATGCCCTGATTCGCGTCGATATGAGCGAGTACTCTGAGAGTTTCAACACCTCCCGTCTCGTAGGTGCGCCTCCGGGATACGTAGGCTATGAGGAGGGTGGACAGCTCACCGAGAAGGTAAGACGCAAACCATACTCCATAGTGCTGCTCGACGAGATAGAGAAGGCCAACGACAAGGTGTTCAACCTCCTGTTGCAGGTGTTGGACGAAGGTCGACTCACTGATGGCAACGGCCGTCTCATCGACTTCCGCAACACAGTCATCATCATGACCTCCAATGCCGGAACCCGCCAACTCAAGGAGTTTGGCCGTGGCGTGGGTTTCAATGCGGGCAGTGCTCATGGCAACCTGCTCGACGAAAAGGACAAGGAGTATGCACGCAGCATCATACAGAAGAGCCTGAGCAAGCAGTTCTCGCCTGAGTTCCTGAATCGTCTCGACGAGATCATCACCTTCGATCAGTTGGGTCTCGACGCCATCAAGCAGATCATCGATATTGAACTGAAGTCGCTCTTCAAGCGTGTGGAGGACATGGGTTACCACATCCGTATCACTGACAAGGCGAAGGAGTTTGTGGCTGTCAAAGGTTATGACGTCCAGTTTGGCGCCCGTCCTTTGAAACGTGCCATCCAGACCTACATCGAAGATGGCGTATGCGAACTGTTGCTTGGCGATTCGCTGACTGCGGGTGACACTATCGTCATTGGCAAGAACCCCAACAAGGATGAGTTGACCTTTACTCCACAAAGTTAATATAGGTTAATGCGCAAAAACAATTTCATCGGTTGAAATTATTTCATTACCTTTGCAGTTGTTTTAAAAAAGCAAGCCATGATGGCTCAGTTGGTAGAGCAACGCATTCGTAATGCGTGGGTCGCGGGTTCGAGTCCCGCTCGTGGCTCATTCCTATTGTGCGAGATTAGCACATCGGTAGTGCACAGGCTTCCCAAGCCCGTGAGGCGGGTTCGACTCCCGTATCTCGCTCAAAGAATAAGGTGTTAGAAATCTGATTGTTATGATTTTTAGCACCTCATGTTTTTCAAGTGTTTGGTGAGTAAAATAGAAAAACAAAAACGGCTGTTTTTGCACCTAATCATAAGATTATCCGAAAGATTTTTAGTAATTTTGCAGCCAAAAATGAAAAAGATGAAAAAGATGGAAAATAACGATATGAAATGGAAGACGCTCTCGCAACGCTATCTGATAGAGAAGCCCTGGCTCACGGCAAGGGTGGACAAGGTGGAGTTGCCCACAGGAGCCGTTATTGATGAGTATTATGTATTGGAATATCCCGACTGGGTGAACACGATAGCCGTCACAAAGGAAGGCAAGTTTGTGTTTGTGCGCCAGTACCGTTATGCCTTGGGCAAGACGGTGAACGAGTTGTGTGCGGGCGTGATAGAGAAAGGTGAGGAGCCTATGGCTGCTGCTAAGAGAGAACTGATGGAGGAGACAGGATTTGGTGGTGGAAACTGGAAGGAATGGATGACTGTTTCTGCCAACCCAAGCACGCATACCAACCTGACTCACTGCTTCTTGGCGACAGACGTTGAACTGTTGAGTGAACAGCACTTAGATGAGGGTGAGGATGTGCAGGTGCGCATCTTTACACGCCGGGAAGTGGAAGATATGTTGCAGAAAGGCGAGGTTTGGCAAAGCTTGATGGCTGCCCCTTTGTGGAAGTATTTTGCCCTCAACCCATAAGACAGTCGAGAAGATATGTTTATAGTCATTCTGTTTATCTTCTTGGGAATCCTGTCGGGCGTTTTCTGTCGCAAATTGTCGAAAGGAGCACGCATCTCACTCACCGATGTGGTTGCGCGATGGCAGGACAGAATCGTCACCTGGCTCATCTGGCTGTTGCTCTTCCTGTTGGGTATTGAGGTGGGAAGCAACGAGATGATTGTCCGCTCTCTGCCCACGCTTGGAGTAGAGGCGCTGCTGCTCTCTTCGGCTGCCACCTTGGGCTGTTGTGTCTTAGCCTGGGCGCTTTGGAGAGTTTCGAAGGACCATACCGCGCAGGAGAATGCGAAGAAAGAAGCTCTTGCAACTGTGACTGAGGAAGTCTCATCCGAGAAGAAATTATGTGCTGAAGAGGAAACTTCTGCAGTCGAAGAAGAAACTTCAGCCGACAAAGAAGGGAATCCTGCTGAGAACAAAGGCTTGCAAGGATCTTCTCTCCTCCGAGGGCTGAAGGTGATGAAAGGAAGTCTCATTGTAGTGGGATTCTTCGTCATAGGCTTGCTGGGCGGAATAGAGAAGATGGTGCCTTTATGGCTTCTCGATGGAGATGTGAGTTTTGTGGCACTCTGTTGCTTGCTGCTCTTCGTGGGATTGGGCATCGGACTGAATCCGGAAATGAAGAAGGAGGTTCGTTCGTTGAGTCCTCGCATGGCATTGTTGCCTGTTGTCACGATAATAGGCTCGTGGTTGGGAGCGTTGCTGATATGGACAGTGCTTCACCGCACCCTGTCCGACTGCATGGCGATAAACAGTGGCTTCGCCTATTATTCGCTGTCGAGTATCTTCATCACCGAATATCGTGGTGCCGAATTGGGAACCATAGCCCTCTTGGCTAACATCATACGCGAGATGCTTACCCTGTTGGGTGCTCCGCTGATGGCCCGTTGGTTTGGTCCGCTGGCACCTATTTCTACAGGAGGAGCCACCACGATGGACACCACCTTGCCCATTCTTTCGCAGACCGTGGGTCAGCGCTATATTGCTCTGAGCATCTATCATGGTTTTGTGGTCGACTTCACCGTGCCCTTCCTCGTCAGCTGGTGGTGTATGGTTTAATTTAAAAGAACTTGCGCAAAGGGGGAAGTTAAAGAAGTTAAGTAAGAACAATTTATATAAGAAACATGATAAAAGCAGCATTATTTGATCTCGACGGAGTGGTGCTCGATACAGAGACCCAGTACTCCGTATTCTGGGGAATGATAGGTAAGGAATATCATCCTGAGTTGCCCGACTTCGCCCTTCGCATCAAGGGACAGACGCTGGTGCAAATCTACGGCAAATACTTCTCCGATGATGCCGTCTTCGCCCATGTGGCAGACTATCAGGGCATAGAAGCAGAGCAAGCCCGTATTACCCGCAGACTCGATGAGTTTGAACTGCACATGAAGTACGACTATATCGTGGGCTTCGAAGCCTTTGTAGCCGATCTGCGAGAGCATGGCGTGAAATGTGCCGTGGTGACCAGCAGCAACATGGCAAAGATGCGCAGCGTGTACGAGCAGCATCCAGAGTTGGAGTCATACTTCGACCGTGTGCTTACCAGCGAGGACTTTGCCCGAAGCAAGCCCGACCCAGACTGTTACCTCAAGGGTGCAGCCTGCTTTGGTGCGAAACCAGAGGAGTGCGTAGGACTGGAAGACAGTTTCAACGGACTGCGGGCCGTGAGGGCATCGGGCGCATTCACCCTTGGACTTGCCACCACCAATTCGCGTGAAGCCATCGCTCCTTTTGCCGATTATGTGATTGATGATTATCAGGACTTTGGCTATGAAGACCTGTGCAAGGTGGTGGATGATAGTGGCAAAAAGTGAAAAAATAGTCTTTTTTCTTTGTATTGTGCCTAAATAGCTGTAACTTTGCACCCGATTTCAAAAACAGACAAAAGAAAAATGGGATATTTATCGACTGACAAGAAGAAAATCACCACCAAGACCTTTGCTGAAATGAAGCAGGCTGGCGAGAAGGTAACTATGCTTACCGCTTACGATTTTACTACCGCAGGCATTATCGATTCAGCTGGAATCGACAGCATATTGATAGGCGACTCTGCCTCTAACGTCATGGCAGGCAATGCCAATACGCTGCCCATCAGTGTAGACGAGATGATTTATCATGCCCGCAGTGTGACACGTGCCGTCAATCATGCCCTCGTGGTATGCGACATGCCCTTTGGCAGTTATCAGATAAGTCGTGAGGAGGCGCTGCGCAATGCCTGCCGAATGATGAAGGAGACGGGGGTGGACGCACTGAAGTTGGAAGGCGGCATTGAAATCATCGACACCGTGAAGTCGCTCATCGATGCAGGTATTCCTGTACACGGACACTTGGGACTCACCCCTCAGAGCGTCAACAAGTTTGGCGGTTATGGCATCCGTGCCAAGGAGGAAGCCGAGGCTGAGAAGTTGATCAGCGACGCCATCGCCCTCGACAAAGCAGGCTGTTTTGCCATCGTTTTGGAGAAAGTGCCAGCCAAGTTGGCTGCCGAGGTGACACGCCAGGTAAAGGCAGTAACCATCGGTATCGGTGCAGGCGCAGGTTGCGACGGACAGGTATTGGTTTATGCCGACGCCTTAGGAATGACTCAGGGTTTCAAGCCAAAGTTCTTGCGCCACTTCGCCCATGTGGGTGAGGAGATGACCAAGGGCGTGCAGGCTTATGTCGATGCTGTGAAGACAGGAGGATATCCTTCTGCCGAAGAATCTTACTAAAGTAAAGTATGGATACACAGAATACACCAGTACATCTGAAGTTATGGCATCGTGAGTTCTGGATGCTGGCTCTTGCCAATCTGCTGCTCATGATGTCGGCTTATGGCTTGCTGCCCACCTTGCCTTTCTATCTGTTGGGCAGAGGACTGGACGGCATGCAGACAGGACTGGTTATGGGAATATATGGAGCAGGACTCTTTGCCCTGGGCGGGTTCTGCTCTTATTATGTTCAGCGCTATCGTCGCAACCATGTATGCCAGTACTCCATCCTGGGCTTGGTGCTCTGTATGGGCCTGGCTTATTATTTAGAGTTTGTACTGGGAGTGGAGATGGAGTTCCGACTGTTGCTCTTGGTTCGTTTTGCCATCGGAGCCTTCTTGGGACTGGCAGCGATGGTACTGGGCAGTACGCTGGCGATAGACATCTGCGAGTCGTTTCAGCGCACGGCAGCCAATCACATCATGGCATGGTTTGGCCGACTGGCTTTGGCCATGGGTCCTTTGGCTGCGCTCTCCGTCTATGGCTTCTGGGGTTATCGTTACATCCCCGTACTTTCGGGTGTGCTGGCACTTGCATCCTTTGTGCTGATAGCGATGGTGCGTTTCCCCTTCAAGGCGCCATCCGAGAAGATGCCGTTGTTCAGTCTTGACCGCTTCTTCCTGCCACAGGGCTTGCCTCTCTTTGTCAATCTGATACTCATCATGATGGTGGTTGGCGTGTTGTTGGCTCAGGTTCACAGTGTTACCTACTATGCCATGTTGTTGGCAGGATTGGCCATGGCAGTAGTGGCAGAACGTTTTGCCTTTGCCAATGCCGAACTGAAGAGTGAGGTGCTTACGGGTATCATCGTGCTGGCAGCGGCTGTGCTGATGGAGTTCACCCATCAGGCACGTGCACTCGATTACATGCAGCCAGCCATGATAGGTTTTGCCTCTGGCATCATCGGAAGTCGTTTTCTGCTCTTCTACCTCAAGCTGTCAAAACACTGTCAGCGGGGCACCAGCCAGAGTTCTTTCTTCCTGGCATGGGAGACTGGCATCAGTCTGGGCTTCCTCCTGAAGTTTGGTTTCCTATCTTCCGACAGCAGCCGTGTGCCTTATGCGTGCTTAGGACTGCTGGTCATCAGCTTAGGGCTCTACAATTTCTTCGTACACCCCTGGTACATGAAGCATCGCAACAGATAACTCTCCGAACTTCATAAATATAGATAATAGCAATTAATCAAAGCACTTAGCCTATGAAAACTAAAACAAATCTCTTGGCAGCAGTATGTCTTGCATTCTGTTGCCTCACAACGAATGCGCGGTTGGTGAACTGTGGTTCGCATTCTCATTCCAAGGACGAAACTACCTGCCATCTGTCTTCAGCCGTAGAGCAGGAGAGAGTAAGGCTTCGCGACAGTATTCTTACCCATATTTCCGGCGCAAAAATAGCCGAAAAGACGCTGTTGATCAGCCGATTTGGAGCCAAAAATGATGGAAAGACCGACTGCCGGGCTGCCTTTGCCAAGGCCATCAGGAAAGCTTCTGCCATGAAGGGAGCCAAGATTGTGGTTCCTGCGGGTACCTATTATATCAAAGGATCCATCGTGCTGGCCAGCAATGTCTGTATCGAACTGCAGAAGGACGCCACACTGAAGTTTGCCCCCGAGGAGAAGTATTATCCCGTGGTTAGCACCAGCTGGGAGGGAACCTTCCTCTACAACTATTCGCCCTTCATCTATGGTTATGGATGCCATGATGTAGCCATTATCGGCGAGGGAACCATCGACGGCAACGCCATGACTACTTTTGCCCAGTGGCGACCCAAGCAGAAACTTGACAAGGACTTGAGCCGCAAGATGAACCATGAGGAGGTGGCACTGAAGGACCGCCAGTTCGGTAAGGGTCACTGGCTGCGCCCACAACTCTTGCAACTGTACAACTGTCAGGGCATAACCATCGAGGGAGTGAAGATTACCAACTCACCTTTCTGGTGCGTACATCTGCTGAAGAGCGAGAACATCATCTGCCGCAATCTGCGTTATGATGCTAAACTTGTGAACAATGACGGAATAGACCCAGAGTGCTCGCGCAATGTACTGATAGAAGGCGTGGAGTTCAACAACGGCGACGACAACGTGGCTATCAAGAGCGGACGCGACAATGACGGATGGAACGCCAAGATGCCTTCCGAGAACATCATTATCCGCAACTGTCATTTCAAAGGACTGCATGCTGTGGTAATAGGAAGCGAAATGTCGGCAGGTGTGAGAAACGTCATCGTCGAAGATTGCGACTATGCTGGCTATTGCAAGCGCGGTATCTTCATCAAGACCAATCCCGACCGCGGTGGTTTTGTAGAGAATGTGTATGTGAGGAACTGCAGTTTCGATGAGGTGGAAGATCTCTTTTATGTCACAAGCCGTTATGCTGGCGAAGGACAGGACAACCATCACTTCTCTACCATCAGAAATCTTTTCGTCGACGGACTGAAATGCAACAATGTGAAGCAAGCAGCCCTTGTGTTGCAGGGTACTGAGGCCAAGCCCGTCTTCAACGTCATGTTCAACAATGTGGATGTAGCGAAGGCAAAGATTGGCCTGAGCTTCGAGAATACCATGGATGTCAACATGGGTTCCTGCCACATCGGAGGCAAGGTAGGTACGCCTACGACCGTAACTCCCCACGACAATCTTTTCGGAAAGGAGAAGTAGAAAATTAATGCGATATTCTGTTAATATCCCTCAAATGTTTTGGCGTTTGAGGGATATTTTGTATATTTGCGAGGTTAAAATAACACTTATTGTCATTTTTTCAATACGAACCTGAATAAAGTAGAAGATTATGCAAGATTTCAAATCATTGGTAGGCGAGCGATTCTCCGCCCGCAAGTTTACGACAGAACCTGTAAGCAAGGAAGACCTGGAGTATATAATGGAGTGCGTACGACTGGCTCCTTCTGCATGCAATCGTCAGCCATGGAAATGGCTCATCGTACGTTCGGAGCAAGCAAAGGCTCAACTGCAGGAATGCTACGACAGGGAGTGGTTCAAGACAGCTCCTATGTATATCGTCGGCATGAAGAACACCGAGGACAACTGGGTGCGCAAGTACGACAACAAACCTCATGGCGACATTGATGTGGCGATTGCTGCCGAGCATCTTTGCCTGGCTGCCACAGAACGCGGATTGGGTACCTGCTGGGTATGTGCCTACGACAGCAACAGGATGAAGGAACTCTTCCCACGCGATGGCTACGAGGCTGTGGTGATCATTCCTCTCGGCCATATGGCAGAAGACTGTCCGCATAATCCTAAGAATCGCAAAGCCATGAACGAAATCATTGAGGAAATCTGAGATGGGAAGACAAAGTTTAGTGTTTAATTTTTAGTGTTAACACAGAACACTTAACATTGACCTAAACTACTTTAGACCGCTTGAAAGATGGAACAATTTCAGTTATAGCAGAATAGATAAATAGTAGCCACTTTGCGCCACTTGTGCCAATGCGCCAAGTGGCGCAAATATAGAAAATATAGAAAAGAATCAGTATTTATGGTACTTTTGGTACTGAAATGCCACATGGCACTTTGGCGCAAGTGGCACAAACTTCTTGTATGAAAGGAGAGTTCCCACATCTATTATTTATCATAATGTCCATTAATCTCCAAAAAGGGAACTGCGAAATTAGGAATAAAAGATATATATTTATATTATACGAGAACACATAAGAAAATGGAAAAAACAGCAAGGAATAAACTTACTTGCCAGATTCCGTTGCAACCAGTATGATATTGTCATAAGCATTTTTTATTTTTGTGAGCGAAAAAAAATAAAATTTATTTTGCTTTGTGTATGAATTATCGTATCTTTGCATAAGATAAGCTGCACTCGGCAATTTGAAAGCAAGTTTTCATTGCGCTTGTTTGCATTATCTTTGCAAAAGATAAGCTGCGCTCGGCAGATATTCAAGCAAGCTTGATGTCCTCTGCAATTTAACAGCATAAACCATAAACAGCAATAAGTATGATTACATTTCCATGCGCCAAGATCAATCTTGGACTTAATATCGTAAGTAAGCGTCCGGATGGTTATCATAATCTGGAAACAGTATTTTACCCTATACCTCTTACCGATGCACTTGAAATCAAGTACATGGATGAAAAATTTCCAAGTGAGGCGCCCTGTGACCTTAAAATCACAGGAAATGACATCGACTGTAATGAAGAAGACAATCTTGTGATAAAAGCTTATCAGCTCTTGGCTGCCGACTTCCAGTTGCCTCGTGTTCATGCACATCTCGTAAAGCGCATTCCCTCACAGGCTGGTTTGGGAGGCGGTTCTTCCGATGCAGCCTATATGATTCGTCTTTTGGATGAGCGTTTCCGACTGAATATTGGTATACCTGAGATGGAACGTTATGCTGCCAAATTAGGTGCTGACTGTGCCTTTTTCATCACTGCCGAACCTTCTTATGCCGAAGGAATTGGCGATGTACTGATGCCTGCAGATGTGCCTGGAGCTGGTCTTGACGGATACTATCTTACTGTGGTAAAGCCCTCAGTAGCAGTAAGTACGCGTGACGCATATGCAGCCATCGTACCAAAGGCTCCGGCAAAATGCTGCAGAGATATTGTCAGACAGCCTATCGAGACGTGGAAAGATGAGTTGGTAAACGACTTTGAGGCTCCTATCTTTGCCATGCATCCTGAGTTGGCTGCCATTAAACAGCGTCTGTATGATGCAGGCGCAGTGTATGCAGCCATGAGCGGAAGCGGAAGTGCCCTCTTTGGCATTTTCCGCGAACAACCTACAGGCTTGGAGAAAGAATTCGAAGGTATGTTCTGCCAGGTGATGAAGCTGTAATTCCAGTTTCCCTATGGTAGAAAAAGCCCCCTACTCCTTTAAGCTTGCTAAACTTCTCTATTTAATAAAAACAAGAAATTATTTGTTAATCAGATAGTTATGAACGAACAGACACATCAGAAACTGATGGAGATAAAGCGATCTTTCAGGTTGCTTATGAGTGGCCCCACCTCACAGTCGATGCGCGATAAAGGCATTGAATATAAGATCAACTGGGGTGTTCCCTTTGTAGAACTCAAGAAGATGGCGACGGAATATGGCAAGGATTATGACCTGGCTATAGAATTGTGGAAGGAAAACATTCGTGAATGCAAGATATTGGCCACACTTATCATGCCTGCTGAACAGATGCTCCCAGAAATTGCTGATTTATGGATGGAACAGGTAGCAGGTCAGGAAATGGCGGAAATGCTGGCGTTCAATCTGTTGCAGTATGTCGACTATGCGCCTGTAATAGCCTATCAGTGGATAGCCTCAGACAAGCCTCTCTACGAGATTGCCGGTTACAATATTCTTGCGCGCCTTTTTGCTGCCAAACGAGAGGCCAACGAACGTGGCATCAACGAGTTTCTCGACCAGGCTGCCATTGCGTTGCAAGGTGATCATATGGGGGTAAAACATGCAGCAGCCAACTGTGTGATGCGCTTTGCCGACATGGATGAAAGCTATGACACCATCGCTCAGAAAGCTCTGAAAGGTATCTTGTTCTGATGTTGCAAAATGCATTCCCTGCAAAGCTTTGGTTTAAACTTCTAATGACCGAAGGGAATGATAATATGTAATTCTCGCTTTTTATATATGTAATTCCCGCTCTGAGATTTGTGGGAGCGAATGTGGGAAAAATATCTCTCGCTCTGAGAATCGTGGGAGCGAATGCGGAAAGATTATCACTCGCTCCTATAAACATCATATTTACAGGAAGGAAACATCATGCTTAGATGGTGAAAACTACTGACTTATAAATGCATGTATGGCGTGTATCACACTGTATCAGAGTGTATCATACTGTATCAAAGTGTATCACTTTCGAATCGATACAAAATAACACATAAAATACTATATATCAGATAGTTAGAGTGTATCAAAACCGATACAGATGCTGTATTAGAATCTCTACAGCGATACATTCCTGTATCGCACTGATACAGTCTAACGATCTATATATCAATTAGTTAATACACATTTTGTATCAAAATTTGAAATGATACACTTTGATACAGAGATATTGAATTTAACTCCCTTATCATCTTCATTTAATCGGCTTGATTCTCTTTCTGATTCAAGAAGAAACGTTTGTATTCATTCTCAAAGTTGGGAGTAAAGATATTCTTTCCCATATTCTCGCTGATCTCCTCTTTGCTCCAGAAGCGTCCGCCTGCCAACTCATCCTTATCGGGACAGACCGGACCGTCATAGACGCAGCGATGAACGTAAACAAGTTCTTTCTCCTTCAGGCTTTCGAATACATAATGCCCCATGCTGACGGGCTCATAGTCGGTCATTCCCAACTCCTCTCTCACCTCTCTGCGAAGCGCAATTTCTACGCTCTCGCCCAGGTCGACATGTCCTCCGCAAGCCGTGTCCCATTTGTCGGGCTGAATATCTTTCCAGGCAGGACGATGTTGCAAGTAGAGTTCTCCCCTGCTGTTGAATACATGCAGATGCACCACCGGATGCAGGATTTTACATCCATCGTGGGCATGTCCGCGACTGATGGCACCGAGGATGTTTCCCTGTTCGTCGACGATGGGAAACTGCTCTTCCTCGTTGTCGTGATGCTGATTGATTAGTTTTGATTCTATCACAGCTGAAAGTTTATGAATGTTCTTATTGTTTCTTATAATGTTCCATACTCTTCAGAGTATCGCAGCATCTGGTCGGTGTAGCTCTCAGTGTAGTCTAAAAGCACATCTACAGGATTGCCTTGGTCGTCATGAAGGATTGTCATCTTTGGATTGATGAATCCCTTATAGGGCACCAGGTTAAGCAACTCGTATCGCTGTCTGATTTCGTGATGCAACATTGGGTCGATGTTGACTGCATACTCTTCCACGAGACTGCGAGCAGCCTCGAAGTCACCCTCGCTCTTGATGCGCTGAATTTCGGCAAGCAGTGTTCCGAAAGCATTCCTCAGTGCGGCATAATCAGTGATCTGCACATAGGTCTTTCCCTCACGCTGAACGAGCGATACAGCTCCTTGTGAATGATGAAGAGTCCACCAGGCGATGAGTGCACGGTTGCGCATGTGAGCCTCCTCTATCTTGTCGCCTTCCTTGATACGGATGGTTTGAGTGAGCAGACCGTTCATCAGATATGTATAATACTGTGCCTTGTAGGCTTCTGCGTCGGGAAGGAGTCCCAGTTCCACCAGCTTCTCATCGGCTATATAATACAAGCCGAAAAGGTCGGCACGTGCTTCCTCGATGGTATTGCCGTAAGCCTTGAGGGCATCAGGGTCGGTTCCTGGCAGCAGTTGACCGCTGCCGTGTCCCAAGCATTCATGCAGGTCGGTATGCAAGTCGTCCGTCAGGTCGGAATACTTCTCTATCATGGCGAGAGTATCCTTGTCGATGACAAACTCCTCGTCGAATCCGTTGCCATGAGCAGCCTTATTGTACGCCTCGGTCAGATTTCCTATCGTGACACTCTTTGATCCATAGGTCTGTCTTATCCAGTTGGCATTGGGCAGGTTGATGCCTATTGCCGAGGCGGGATATTCATCACCTCCGAGCATGGCTGCACAGATGACGTTGGCAGTGACGCCTTTTACCACAGGCTTGCGGAAGCGTGGGTCAACAGGCGAATGGTCTTCAAACCACTGGGCATAGCTGCTGATGGTCTGGGTTCGCTTTGTGGCCTCGAGGTCTTTGTATTCAACGATTCCCTCCCAGGTACCCTTCAGTGCCAGTGGGTCGCCATACACCTCAATGAAGCCGTTGACGAAGTCGACCATACCCTCCTGCTGTTCTACCCAGGCTATGCTGTATCGATCGAAAACAGCCAAGTCGCCCGTATGGTAGTATTTCAGCAGCAGGTCGATGACATGACGTTGCTGTTCGTTCTCGGCATACTTCTGAGCCTTGCGGAGCCATGAAGATATTTCGCGGATGGCCTCACCATACATGCCGTTCTCAGCCCACACCAGCTCTATCATCTCTCCATTGCGCTTGGTGAGCTTGGAGTTCAGTCCGTACGAGGGAGCCTCTTCGTTGCCCTTTTCCTTCATTTTGGCATAGAATCGCTCCACCTCAGCCTGCGTCACATTCTCATAGAAGTTGCAAGCCGATGTCTTCACCAAGTCTTCGCCGTCAGTCTGGTTGACACGTTTGGGCAATACCGAGTCGTCAAAGATCACCGGTACGAGCTCGTCGAGCAGGTCTTCCTTAGTCTCTCCTCTCTTCAGTGGCAGCAGTTTTTCGTCCATGCCGTCGATGAGTTGATAGAAGTACTCCTCGCTGAAGTCGGGTTTCATCTTCTCACAACCATAGTGGTGATAGATGCCGCTTGAGAACCATACTCTCTTGAGATAGACAACGATTTTCTGAAACTCGTCACTCTCAGCCTCCTCGCGAACCTTATAATATAGGTATAAGGCCTCGAGGGTTTTGCGTATGCGCAGGTTGTACTTACCCTGCTGGTCGAAAGTGATGTCGCGTCCCATCAGAGTGGCTTTGGCCAGACAGAAGATGTACAGTTTCTGAGAGAGCGAAAGGCTCTCGAAACCATTCAGGCGATAGCGCAGCATTTGCAGGTCGGCAAAGCGCTCGTCACTATACTTAAACTGATTGTCGTGCATGATGTGATGTTGATGTTCTTATTTTTTCTTCTTCTCTTTCTTCAGTTCTGGGTGTAGATGAAGGTATTCCATGCGGAAGTCGCGTGGAGTGGTGCCATTCTGTTTATAGAAAGCTGAATAGAAACTCTGACGGTTGGCAAAGCCCACCATGGAAGCAACATCCTCCATGTTGAGTTTCAGGTAGCGGCGGTCGATGAGTATCGACATGGCCTCGTCGATTCGGTACTTGTTGATGAGTGTGGCATAGTTCATGTGGAACTTCACATTGCATACAGCCGACACATATCGGCTGTTGGTGTTCAGGTCCTGTGCCAGTTTCTTGGCCGAATAGTCCTTGTCCATAAACTTCCTCTGGATGAGCAGAATGTTCAGTATCTTGGTGTGCAATTCATCCAGTATATCGGGATTGATGCTTTCCTGATAGCTTGCTCCCGACTCTTTGTATTCTCTGATATTATATTTTGCCATATTTGTTTTGTATGTTTATTCATCATTAGTCTGTACGATAAAAACCATGGATTTCACCCGTAGTGACCCGTTGTTTTGTAACGTACGTACGAAAGTTTTACATTTAGGCTTGCAAAAATAATGAATTTATCCCATTTTATCAAATATCTTGCTTATTTTTTATAAAAAAATCATTACCTTTGCCAGAAATTATCATAAAAATGCAAATAAGCGACCTATTGAGAAACTACTACGGATATGATTTCTTCCGACCCAACCAGGAAGCAATCATCCGTGAGGTGATGCAGGGCAACGACTGTCTTGTGCTGATGCCGACAGGTGGAGGCAAGAGTATCTGCTATCAGATTCCTGCCCTTGCCTTGCCAGGAACGGCTGTCGTTGTCTCGCCGCTTATCAGTTTGATGCACGACCAGGTGGAAACGCTCAAGGCCAACGGTATCGCTGCCGCCGAGATGAACAGCAACAACGACTCCACCGACGAGATGATCATACGCCGCAGATGTATGTCGGGTGACCTGAAACTGATTTATGTCTCGCCCGAAAAACTGATCAGCGAGATACCTTTCCTGTTCAGCAACATCAAGATCTCGCTATTTGCCATCGATGAGGCCCACTGCATCAGCCAGTGGGGACACGATTTCAGACCCGAGTACTCGCAGTTGGGAACCATCAGAGAGCATTTCGCCCATGTGCCCATCATTGCCCTTACAGCCACTGCCGACAAGATAACACGACAGGACATCGTGAAGCAACTGCACCTGAATGGCAAGACATTCGTCAGCAGTTTCGACCGTCCCAACCTGAGTCTTTCGGTGAGACGCGGCGGAACCAAACAGGAGAAACTGCATTATATCTATAGATTTATCAACGGCCATCCTGGCGATGCAGGCATCATCTATTGTCTTTCGCGCAAGAATACTGAGATGGTGGCGATGGAGCTAAAGAAGAAAGGTATCAATGCCGCGGCTTATCATGCAGGTCTGAGCACAGAGGAAAGGGCTTCGGTGCAGGAACGATTCAAAATGGACCAGGTGCAGGTGGTATGCGCCACCATAGCCTTCGGCATGGGTATAGACAAGGGAAATGTGAGATGGGTCATCCACTACAACCTCCCCAAGAGCATTGAGAGTTTCTATCAGGAGATAGGCCGAGCCGGACGGGATGGGGCTCCTGCCGACACGGTATTGTTCTACTCGATGGCAGACGTCATCCAACTGCGTTCCTTTGCGGAGGAAAGCGGACAGAAAGAGGTGAACATGGAGAAACTGAAACGTATGCAGGAATATGCCGAGTCGAGGGTATGCAGACGAAGAATCCTGCTCAACTACTTCGGCGAGGAAGCCACCCACGACTGCGGACATTGCGATGTGTGTGCCCATCCGCCACAGACCTTCGACGGAACAGTGCTGGTGCAGAAAGCCCTCAGTGCTGTGGTGCGTGCCGGTGAGAAGATTCATATAGGAACCTGTATAGACATCTTGCGGGGAACCCACTCGCCTGCCGTTGTGAAGAACCACTATGATGCCTTGAAAACCTTCGGCGCAGGCAGAGACCATCTCACACGCGACTGGCAGGACTATCTGTTGCAAATGCTGCAGATGGGATTCTTCGAGGTGGCTTACAATGAGCATGGAGCGATGAAGGTTACTCCTCAGGGATGGCGTGTGCTGAAGGGTGAGATGCCCGTGCAGTTGGTACTACTGCAGAAAAAGACTGACGAGATACCTGTGGTGCATGCACGAAAGGTATCATCAAAGAAGCCCAAGGCTGCAGAAGGGTCGCTCTTCGAAAGATTGCGGCAACTTCGTAAACGGCTTGCCGACGAACAGGGCTATCCGCCTTACATCGTGCTCTCCGACCAGTCGCTGCACGAACTGGCTTCCGTCAAACCACGCACCATGGAGCAATTTGGACTTATCCATGGTATCGGCGAATACAAACGGAAGAAATATGGCGAGATATTCCTGAAGGAGATCAGAAAGGGAGACAGCCAGGAAGGAGAAATGTTCTGAACCCAGCGAAAAAAGTTGCTTACTTCAGAACAAACGATAGTTGAAGATTTTTAAAAACATAAAGATATACGATTATGAAGTTTATAGGAATCATTCCAGCCCGCTACGCTTCTACGCGTTTCCCGGGCAAACCATTGGCCCTGCTGGGTGGCAAACCTGTCATTCAGCATGTTTACGAGAAGGTGGCTGCCGTGCTCGAGGCTGCTTATGTCGCCACTGACGATGAGCGCATCTACGATGCCGTGAAATCGTTTGGCGGTCAGGTGGTGATAACACGCACCGACCACAAGAGCGGTACCGACCGTATAGAGGAAGCTATCGAAAAGATAGGAGGCGAATGGGACGTGGTGGTAAACGTTCAGGGCGATGAGCCCTTTGTGGCAAAGAGCCAGCTCGACACCATCTGCCATTGTTTTGACGATCCTACCACACAGATAGCCACTCTCGGAAAACCCTTCGAGAGCATGGAGGCTGTACAGAATCCCAACAGTCCGAAAATCGTAGTCGACAATATGGGCTTTGCCATGTATTTCTCACGCAGCGTCATCCCTTATGTACGAGGTAAGGAAGAGTCTTCCTGGCTCACTCACTACCCTTTCCTGAAGCATCTTGGCATTTATGCCTATCGCAAAGACGTGTTGCGTCAGGTTACCCAACTGCCACAAAGTTCGCTTGAGATAGCCGAAAGTCTGGAACAGTTGCGGTGGTTGCAGAATGGCTTCAAGATAAAGGTGGGAACCACTGATGTAGAGACCGTTGGCATTGACACACCACAGGACCTTGAGCGTGCAGAGGAATTCTTGAAAGCACAGCTTCGCTGACTTCTGAACCCATCGAAAGTTATTAGTACATGAATATATCTCGTTTCGAACAGAAAGTAGAGCAGTTTATTGCCCGGCATCAGTTGCTGGACAAGGACAAACCATGCCTCGTAGCCTTGTCGGGAGGTGCCGACAGCGTATCGCTGTTGTTGTCGCTTCTCCATCTGGGCTATAAGACAGAGGCCTGTCATTGCAATTTCCACCTCCGTGGCAGTGAGTCGGTACGCGATGAGCAGTTCTGCGTCTCACTCTGCGAACGTCTTGGCGTGCCCCTTCATCGCATACACTTCGATACGGAACAGTATTCCTCGCTCCATAAGGTAAGCATCGAGATGGCGGCTCGCGAACTGCGTTATCGCTATTTCGAACAGCTCATCCAGGACTTGGAGGCTCAGGGTGTCTGTGTGGCTCATCATCGCGACGACAGCGTGGAGACGCTCCTCATCAATCTGATAAGGGGCACGGGCATCAACGGACTGACAGGCATAGCTCCTCGAAACGGACACGTACTGCGTCCGCTGCTCGATGTGAGCCGTGAGGATATTCTGGAGTATCTGTCTCTGCAGCAGCAGGACTATGTGACAGACAGTACCAACCTGGTCCCCGATGTGGTGCGCAACAAGATAAGACTGCAGGTTCTGCCCCTGCTTCGCACCATCAATCCTTCGGTTTCCGATAGCATTGCCACCACGGCAACCCATCTTGCTGAGGCCAATAAAATGCTAAGCGCAGCCTTGTCGGACAGCCGTCTTTCCCTGACCGACAGCAAGGATATCACAGCCATCAGCAAGGAGGAGTTGCTGACGAAGGCAAGTCCTGAGTTCGTGCTCCATGCCCTGCTCTCGCCTTATCACTTTCTGGGAACCTCTATCCGTGAAATCCTTAACAGTATAGATGCTGTAGGCAAAAGATGGCAATCGTCTACGCATCAGTTGGTTATAGATCGTAATGCTATTCTCATTAAAGCTTTGGAGAAGGGCAAGCAGTCTTGTGCTCTCAAGATACCGGAAACGGGTAAATACAGTTGTGCAGAAGAACATTATATAAAGGTGGAAAGTCTTGACAGGACTTCAGACTTCTGTCCGAGCAGGAAGCCAATGGTGGCAACCCTTGATGCCGGCAAAGTAGAGTTTCCTCTCACCCTAAGAAGGACCAACCCTGGCGACCGCTTCCGTCCTTTCGGTATGAAGGGGAGCAAACTGGTAAGCGACTTCTTAACAGACATCAAGTGCAATGCCTTCGAGAAGGAAGAACAGTTGGTGGTAGAGGATGCCAGTCAGCGCATCGTTTGGTTGATAGGCAGAAGAACCGCTGATGACTTCCGCATTGATGACTCCACAAACCGGATACTACAAATAGAATATATATCAACATGAATTTCATCAGTAATCACTTCGTCAGCATCAGCCTTTTGCTGTGCATTGTGGTGCTCTTGTTTCACATACGTGATCTTCGCCATAAGCTCAGACGTTTGTCTGCGATTGTGAGGCGACTCCACCTTCAGGAACGTACGCTCCTGTCGGAACTGGAAAACAAACCGCAGGCCAAACTCAGCAAGGAGGAAAGTCTCTTTGTACGTATCTGTCAGTTGATGGATGAAGATAAGCCTTATGCCAGTCCCGACTTTAAGCCCGAAGACCTTGCTGCGAGCTTAGGTACCAATCGCACTTATCTGGCCAATGCCATCAAGCGTTATGGAGGCGGACTGACCGTCAGTCAGTTTATCACGCGCTATCGACTGCGCTATGCCTCACAACTGCTCGAAAGAACCGACCTTGACCTGAGTGTAAACGATGTGTCACAAATGGCAGGTTTCTCGTCGCGCTCTACTTTCAACAGACAGTTTGCCCAGTTCTTCAACGATACCCCGTCAGACTATAAGGACATGCTGTCGCGCCAACGGGCAGGCGAAACTCCCTCAAAATGAGAGAAAACTTTAGAAAAATAAGAGAGAGAAGAGAATCCTGAGAGATAAGCCACATTTTCGAGTTTATCCTTGGGATTCTTCCGCATCAGCTCCTTGGCCTTCGACACACGCAAGCCCGAAACCCACTCGCTGAAACTCACGCCATGAGTCTCCTTGAGAAAGCGCGAGAGATAGGTGTGGTTGGTTCCCACATAGGTGGAAAGAGAATCGAGTGTAAGGTTGGGCTCGGTATATTTCTCCCGGGCAACCCAGACTTTCAGTTTGCTCTCCAACAGGTGATACACCACTTTGCTGTGGGTTATTTCCGGCTGACAGGCTGCCTTCTCCTGTTCTTCCCATTCCATATAGGCTTTTTCTATGTCGCCATAGGGCTGACAGTGATTCAGGAAACTGATGACAACGAAGAAATTGAAGACCAAAGCATAGCATTGGAAAAAGAAGTTGAACCATATTCCCTGGAAAATAGAAATAAATGCCAGCACGCCATATACCACCATGAGTAAGATGAGACGGTTGGTCCATGCCACAAATCTTCGTTTATCGTCAGCGAAATAATTGGCCATCACCTTGTCGTTGTGCAGGTAAAGTTTGCGGAACTTATAAAGGAAACTTACGATGTATTCGATAAGCAGGAACGAGATGAGAGCTGCAATTCCCCATCTTATTTTCTCAAACAGCGGCAACATTGACAAGGCGCTTATCGCTATGACTCCCACCCATCTGAAGGCATCCGTCAACAGCCGGCGACGGGTAAGATAGTGATGGTCCAGAAGATTGCAGAGCGCGTAGTTGAATATAATGTAGAGCAGATAAATGGCGATGATCTCGTTGTAAATATCCAACACATCGGGCTTGGTAAACCTGTCGTCAAAAGTGAAGCCCCAAAACAAAATATTGAGACTCATGACAAGGTAGCCTGCCGCCAAAAGACTTTTTGAGCGTCGGTAAGGTTGGTAAATATTGTTGTCTGGTGCCTTAAAGAAGAGAAGAAACAGTCCAAAAATCAGACTTGCCACTCCTATGCACAGCAAAAAAACTTGGTAAAACAAGTTGGGTGACATCATATTGGTAGGTTTGGTTTATAACTCATCTTGCAGAGATCTTTTGATAATCTTTTGCTAATCTTTTGCAAAGTTACGCAAATTATCCGAAAAGCTTTGTCATAATTCAAAAAAGATGTTTCAAAAATGCAAAATTCTGATTATCAGTTATAACAAACCGTTATTTTGGGCTTTTGACTATCATTTTTTGATGTGATGGCATAGATATAAAGGTATTTTTTTAAGATTTTACAAATAACAAAGAATTGTTTTTTTCATATTACAAGCCTTTTTTGTTAATGTTGATTATCTTTGCATTACAATAAATAGTGCTCTAATAAAGGACTTGACTCATACGATGGATGTCATAAAGTTTACAAGGTTTTTTAGTTAAGTATAGTAT
>ERZ1026888.438-NODE-438-length-23367-cov-6.714396_pt1 | contig 23367 bp, 12 predicted proteins | sample MGYA00380174_ERZ1026888 | MGnify/ENA primary metagenome ERZ1026888 (study PRJEB33269, sample SAMEA4719810) | human gut metagenome | biome: human-associated habitat; feature: organic feature; material: feces | place: Cameroon | collected 2013-10 ...
GAGTCGTCGGCAGCGTCAGTGTGTATAAGAGACAGGATTAGATGCTGGCGGAAGATAGATGCAAAAAAATACTCGATATATTAGATTCGATGGGAAGTGTGACTGTTCAGCAGCTTATGGATGAGCTTGATATATCTGAGTCAACAATTAGGCGTGATCTGGTTGCAATGGACAAGAAGGGGTATCTAACCAAGGTACATGGTGGTGCGATTGCCAATAATACGAATATCCATACTCAGGATGAGAAGGTTATCAACAGGCTTAAGCAGAATCGCAGCGAAAAGGAACAAATTGCCAGATATGCGGCATCACTTATTGTGGATAATGATTTTATTTATATAGATGCCGGTACTACAACGGCAGTCATGATTGATTATATTACTGCAAAGAATGTGGTTTTTGTTACAAACTCTCTGACTAATGCCAAGAGAATTTCCGATAGGGGATATACAGTATATATTCTGGGTGGCGAGTTCAAGTCTACTACCGAGGCTATTGTCGGAGATGAGGCCGTTGTGACGCTCGATAAATATAATTTTACGAAGGGCTTCTGGGGAACCAACGGAATTACTGTGAAGAATGGATTTACAACTCCGGAGATAAAGGAGGCCATGGTTAAAAAGAAATCCATGGAGAATAGCAAGGAGAAATACATTCTTGCGGATGACAGTAAGTTTTCACAGGTATCAAGTATCAAGTTTGCTGATTTTGAAGATGCTGAAATTATTACAAATGCACTAAGTAATGACAGTTATAAGAAATACAAAAATATTAAGGAGGTCTGACATGATTTACACAGTTACTTTTAATCCATCATTAGATTATATAGTTGATGTAACAGATTTTAAGACAGGGGTAGTCAATAGAACGACTGGAGAGAAGATTTTTGCAGGTGGTAAGGGCATCAATGTTTCCATGGTTCTTAAGAATCTGGGAATGAGCAATACTTCACTTGGTTTTACAGCGGGTTTTACAGGTAATGAGATTAAAAGACTTTTAGGAGAAAAAGGAGTCGATACTGATTTTATAGAGGTGGAGGATGGTATTTCACGTATCAACGTGAAGCTTCGCTCAAATGAGGAATCTGAGATTAATGGTCAGGGACCGGTAATCACTGAGGACAACATTAAAAAGCTTTATGAGAAGCTAGACTGCTTAAAGGAGTCTGATGTGCTTGTGCTCGCAGGAAGTATTCCTGATGTTATGCCTTCATCAATGTATATGGATATCATGAAGCATCTTGAGGGCCGCGGAATAAATATAGTGGTTGATGCGACAAGAAATCTGCTCACAAATGTGCTTGCGTATAGGCCATTCCTCATCAAGCCAAACAATCATGAGCTCGGTGAGATATTCGGGGTTGAGATTACAGACAAGGACGATGTGATAAAGTATGCAAAGAAGCTCCAGGAGCAGGGCGCAAGAAACGTGCTTGTTTCAATGGCAGGTGACGGAGCTGTGCTTGTTACTGAGGATGGACAGGAGTTTAAGGCCAAGGCTCCTAAGGGAAAGCTCAAAAACTCTGTAGGCGCAGGTGATTCGATGGTAGCCGGATTTGTTTACGGATACCTCAAATCAAATGATTATAAGCAGGCATTTATTTATGGAGTATGTACAGGAAGTGCAAGTGCATTTTCTGAGGAGCTTGCTACAAAGCCTGAGGTTGAAGCACTTATTGATAAATGGGACAGTGCTTCCAATTAAACAAACAGTATCAAAAAGGTTGATATAAATAATTAATATATTCTATTAGGAGGAATGATGTATGACAATCAGGGATTTATTGGCAGCTGAGAGTATCAATTTAAATGGTACGCCTGCCGGAAAAACCGAAGCATTGAATCAGTGTATTGATTTGATGGCAAAAAGTGGCAAAATATCCGATGTGGAGAAGTATCGCAAGGGTGTTTTTGCAAGAGAGGAGGAAGGCACAACAGGAATTGGAATGGGTATAGCAATTCCTCATTGTAAGTCTGATGCTGTTACTAAAGCAGGTCTTGCAGCAATGGTTGTAAAGGATGGAGTTGAATTTGAATCACTCGATGGTACACCTGCAAAGATTATTTTCCTTATCGCTGCACCAAACACAGAGGATAATGTGCATCTTCAGGTGCTTAGCAAGCTCTCTGTTATGCTGATGGACGAGCAGTTTACAAATTCTCTTATCAATGCCGGTTCAGTTGATGAGTTCTTAAATATCATCGACAGTGCTGAAAAGGCAAAGGATGAGAAAGAGGCTGCAAAGGAGGCAAAGGCGAAGGAACCTGTTGAGGTGAAGAAGGACGATGTATTTATCGTTGCAGTTACAGCCTGTCCTACAGGAATTGCGCATACTTATATGGCTGCTGAGGCTATTGAGAAAAAGGCCAAGGAGCTTGGATATCAGGTAAAGGTTGAGACAAGAGGCTCAGGCGGAGCTAAAAATGTGCTCACAGATGATGAGATTGCAAAGGCTGCCGGTGTTATCGTTGCATGTGATACAAATGTGCCTACAGACCGTTTTGACGGAAAGAAGGTTATTGAGTGTCAGGTTTCTGACGGAATAAATAAGGCAGATGAGCTCGTAAAGAGAATTGCTGCCGGTGATGCTCCTGTATTTAAGGCATCAGGTAAAAAAGAGGCTTCACATTCATCTGTTGGTGGAAAGGAAAGCATTGGACATCAGATTTATAAGCATCTGATGAACGGTGTTTCACATATGCTTCCATTCGTAGTTGGTGGTGGTATCCTTATCGCAATCGCATTCCTTATCGATGGATTCAGTGTTGACCTTAATTCACTGCCGGCTGACCAGAGATCTAATTTCGGTACAATTACACAGGCCGCAGCATTGTTTAAGGGAATCGGTGGAACAGCATTTGGATTTATGCTTCCTATCCTTGCAGGCTTTATCGCTATGAGTATTGCTGACCGTCCGGGTCTTGCAGTTGGTTTCGTAGGCGGTTCAATCGCAGCAAACGGTACATCAGGCTTCCTTGGAGCACTGGTTGCTGGTTTCGTTGCAGGATATATTGTGCTCCTCTTAAAGAAGATATTCTCTAAGCTTCCTGAGAGTCTTGACGGTATGAAGCCGGTTCTGCTTTATCCGCTGCTTGGTATATTCATCGTGGGCGTTATAATGCAGTTTGTAGTTGAGCCTCCAATCGGAGCTTTAAATACAGCTATCAACAATGGTCTTAATGGACTTAACGGTGCAAGCGCAGTAGTTCTCGGAGTACTTCTCGGAGGAATGATGGCAGTAGATATGGGTGGCCCTGTAAACAAAGCCGCTTATGTATTTGGTACAGCTTCAATCGCTGCAGGAAATTACAATATCATGGCAGCAGTTATGATCGGTGGTATGGTTCCACCACTCGCAATCGCTCTTGCAACAATCTTCTTCAAGAACAAGTTCACAGCAGAGGAGAGAAAGGCAGGACCTACAAACTTTATCATGGGATTATCATTTATTACGGAGGGTGCAATCCCATTCGCAGCATCTGATCCGCTTCATGTCCTTCCGGCATGTGTAGTCGGTTCAGCAGTGGCAGGTGGACTTTCAATGGCATTTGGATGTACACTCATGGCACCTCACGGAGGAATCTTCGTAGTTCCTACAATCGGAAATCCGTTAATGTATCTTGTAGCATTAGTAATCGGAGCCTTCATTGCATGTGGATTACTCGGATTACTCAAGAAAAAAGTAAGTGAATAAGCAATCCTCAATTATCATTTAATCCAATCTATAAACTAATCAGCAAAGACACTGCTTCGGCGGTGTCTTTGTTGTTATGTTGTGTATTAAAAATTAAAAGTATAAACATTCTCTGAAATAACAGCCGCATGCCTTGACGAGAGAATTTTCTAAGAATAAAGTATTATTAAGATGTAACTATTCAGAAAATAAACATTAGTAAACAGTGAGGCAGAAAATGGGCAAGGTTATAGGTATAGATTTAGGAACAACAAACAGCTGTGTGGCAGTTTTGGAGAACAATCAGCCGGTAGTCATAACTAACAGCGAGGGACAGAGAACCACGCCGTCTGTAGTGGCTTTTACAAAGAATGGAGAGCGACTGGTGGGAGAGGCTGCAAAGAGGCAGGCAGCGGTCAATGTGGACAGGACATTTTTCTCAATAAAGAGACAGATGGGAAGCGATTTCAGGGCAAAGGTGGACGGAAAGCTGTATTCAGCTCCTGAGATTTCTTCTATGATTCTCAGAAAGCTGAAAAAGGATGCAGAGGACTATATTGGTGAGGCGGTGACCGACGCTGTAATCACCGTTCCTGCATATTTTTCGGATGCACAGAGGCAGGCAACTAAGGATGCAGGAAGGATTGCGGGGCTCAATGTGCTTCGAATCATAAATGAGCCGACCTCTGCGGCACTCGCATATGGACTGGACCATGGACAGCAGCAGAAAATTCTTGTCTACGACCTCGGAGGAGGTACCTTCGATGTGTCTGTTATTGAAATCGGTGACAACCTGATAGAGGTGCTTGCCACAGCAGGTGACAATCATCTGGGTGGAGATGATTTTGATGAGAGAATCACCAATTATCTGGTCACAGAGTTTTACAGACAGCAGAATGTGGATTTGAGAAAGGATACTACTGCTATGCAGCGTGTCAGGGAGGAGGCTGAGAAGGCTAAAAAGGTGCTTTCATCCTCATCCTCAACCACTATCAATCTGCCATTTATCACCACTGTAAAGGGACAGCCGGTTCACATGGAGATGAACCTCACAAGGGCTGAGTTTAATGAGATAACAAAGGATCTGGTGGAGAGAACTGCTATTCCTGTAAATCAGGCACTTTCAGATGCGGGTATTTCCGCAGCGGAGCTTGGTATGGTGCTGCTAGTGGGAGGCTCGACGCGTGTGCCGGCTGTGGTTGAGGAGGTCAGAAGAATTACAGGAAAAGAGCCTTCACACAACTTAAATCCTGACGAGTGCGTGGCACTCGGTGCAGCAGTACAGGGTGGCAAGCTAGGTGGAGCAATTGTCGCAGGCAGCAGTGCGGCAGAGATTATATTGATGGATGTAACACCGCTTTCACTCGGAATTGAGACGGTCGGTGGTGTCTCAACCAAAATTATTGACAGAAATACGACAATTCCTACCAGATACAGTCAGATTTTTACAACTGCAGGAAGCTTCCAGACCTCTGTGGATATAAAGGTTTTGCAGGGGGAGAGACAGTTTGCAAGGGACAATAAGCTGATTGGAAACTTCAGGTTAAAGGGTATCAAGCCGGCACCGGCAGGAGTGCCTCAGATAGAGGTTACGTTTGATATAGATGCAAATGGCATTGTGCAGGTTTCTGCAAAGGACCTGGGCACAGGAAAGCATCAGGAGATTACGATTACCGCAAGCTCAAATTTGTCTGATTCTGAGATTGAGCAGGCCATCCGCGAGGCGCAGGAGTATGAGGCAACAGACGGACAGAGAAAGGCTTATATTGATGCAAGAAGTGAGGCTGATACGCTTGTGCGACAGGTGGAAAATGTCATGGCTGACAAGGAAAAAAGAAAGTCTATGGACAGCGCACAGAAAAAGAGTGTGAAATCATCGCTTTCGTATGTGAAGAAGCTTATTTCAAGGACAAAGCCCGGAAATGTGAGCGAGGAGCAGGCTGCCGAGATAAAGCATGCGGCAGACGAGCTGAGAAATGCGGCAGCGGGACTGATTTAATTATAAAGGGCTGTAATCAGTAACTATTATTATTCATTTGGCTATTTACGAGAAGCGGATTTTCATATAAAATATGGGTAAGTGGTGAGTATTCAGAACCACCCTGAATAGTTATAATGCTAATTTAAATCCGAGGAAATAGAAAATGAATGCGAACGATAAAACAGAAAAGGTACTAAGAGAAATCCATATCATGCTCTCAAAGGCGGAGCCATATAAGCCGGAGCCGAGCAGGGTAATTATAAACAAGCAGCAGATGATAGATTTACTTGCTGAACTGAATAAGTGTATATATGCAATGCAGGACGAGTATGAGCTTACTGAGCAGAGCCGTAATCATGCAGAGCGTGAGTTTAGGAAGAAGGGTGATCAGATAGTCTGGGATGCAAGCCGAAAGGCTGAGGATGTGTATGCAGCATCGGTTATCTATACGGATGAGGCACTTTCGAGGGTGCGTGATATCATCAATGATACCAATGAGTCGCTTGAGAAGCTGTGCAAGGATATGAAGGATAAGATTGCGGAGCAGGAGAAGATAGTTAAGACTAACCAGTATGAGCTCAAGGGACAGCTTCAGGATTTGTCTGATACGGAGAAGTATCTTAAGATTATCGATGACAGAAATAAGGAGATAGAACGCCAGAAAAATGCAGGTAAGCCTGCAGAGGAGCGCACTATTGACAAGGAAGAGAAGTCTATCTATGCAAACAGGCAGACTGAAATAAAGGTAAATATGGATTATATCAGAAAACTGGGACTTGCTGAGGGCGAGGATCTGGGAGATGGTGTAGTAGGTGAGGTGAAGCTTGTAGACGATATATCTGATGCCGGAACAAATCAGAGCAATGATAAGAATGAAGCCAAGGCCGCAAAGCCACCTGTCATCAACACTAAGGAGGGCAAGGAGCTCACAGACGGAATACACAAGATGTGGCAGAGCATCACCGGCAATAGAAATAATTAGCAAATCTGATTAAAAATATAAAGCAGCAGTTCAAAGTAGAACGGCTGCTTTTGGCTTATATTGAAAAATAGTCAATATTAAGCAGATTTTAAGAAAAACAATGTGGATAATCTGATAAAATATAGCTGACTAACGGCAGGAGAAGGTTTCTAACCAAAATTCATATAAGGAGGATAATATGACAATATTAGTTTGTGATGACGACAAGGAAATAGTTGAGGCAATTGAGATTTACCTGATGCAGGAGGGCTATGATGTGGAGAAGGCTTACGACGGCATACAGGCAGTTGAGATTATGAAGAATAAAAAAATAGACCTCATGATAATAGATGTCATGATGCCAAAGCTCGACGGAATAAGAGCCACACTGCAGATACGAAAGGAAAGCAGAGTGCCGATAATCATTCTCTCTGCAAAGACAGAGGATGCAGACAAGATTTTAGGACTCAATGTGGGAGCGGATGATTATGTCACAAAGCCTTTTAATCCGCTTGAGCTTGTGGCAAGGGTAAAGTCGCAGCTTCGCAGATATACCACCCTTTCAAGCAATGATGCAGCGGGAGACAAGGTTTATGAAGCCGGAGGCCTTTTGGTAAATGATGATCTAAAAAAGGTGACTGTGGATGGCGAGGAGGTAAAGCTCACACCGATTGAGTACAATATCCTGCTTCTGCTCCTTAAAAACAAGGGCAAGGTCTACTCAATAAACGAAATATATGAGAGCATATGGAATGAGGAGGCGATAGGCGCCGACAATACAGTTGCAGTGCACATCAGACATATCAGGGAAAAAATAGAGATAAATCCTAAGGAGCCACGCTATCTGAAGGTGGTCTGGGGAGTTGGCTACAAGATAGAGGATAACAAATGAAGCAGTATACGATAGGAAAAAAAGCAGCGGTCATAGTTGTGCATCAGCTTTGCATGGTACTTATGGTGACAGGGGTGTATGCCACAGGCTATGCGTTCAGGCACGAAGCACATGGAAATATTGACATATATACACTCATATCACTTGCAGGTCTGGTAGGCAGCTTTGTAAGCCTTGCATACATGGCAAACGTGGCCGGCAGAAAATCAGAGGATGATTACACAATATACTATTTACCGATTGACAGGGTATACTCTGATGTGCTGCTTGTGATATTTACACTGCTCATGGTATTTATGGGAAAAGTGATTTCAGGTGTAAAAAACCAGCAATTTGACTATGCATCACTTATTATGACGGCAGGCACATTTACTTTCTTGTTTGATCTGGCTTTTATTATTTTTTACCAGAGCATTGTAAGGAAGATAAAAGGCAATATACTTTGTACACACAGCCTGCTATATAAGGGCTATGAGCTCCAAAAAAGAGTTATTGAAAAAAAGGATATCCACACACAGAAAACCAAAGAGATAATGCGTATACAGGAAGCACTTGAAGCAATTTCCGAGGGCGCACTTGACACTACACTCAATGTCAATGAGTTCCATGGGCAGCAGAAAAAAGTAGCTGAGGCTGTCAACCATATACGACAGGGTCTTATGAGCTCCGTGAATGAGAGTCTTAAGAATGAAAAGCTAAAGGCAGATTTAATAACAAACGTATCGCATGATATAAAGACACCTCTGACGTCAATAGTCAACTATGTTGATCTGCTGAAGAGGGAAAATCTGGACAATGAAAATGCCAAATACTATATACATGTGCTGGAGGATAAATCACAGCGCTTAAAGCAGCTTACAGAGGATCTGGTTGAGACATCAAAGATTACATCCGGAAATGTGAAGCTCAATATGCAGAAGCTTGACCTGGTTGAGCTTTTATACCAGACCGGAGGCGAATTCAATGAGCGCTTTGAGGCGAGAAATCTGACAATAGTTACAAAAATTCCGTCGGAACAGATATTTATCTATGCGGATGGGCGTCAGCTTTACCGCTCTATCGAAAATCTGTATACGAATGCCGCAAAATATGCACTGGAAAACACCAGAGTGTATGTGGAGCTTGAAAAGGCAGACAAAAAGGCAGTTTTTACAATAAAGAATGTGTCAAAGAACGAGCTTGACATAGTAAGCGACGGAAATGTGGACCTGACAGAGCGTTTTGTGAGGGGAGAGAGGTCCAGAACCACAGAAGGAAGTGGTCTGGGACTTTCGATTGCAAAGAATCTGACCCATTTGATGGGAGGAAAATTTGAAATTAAGGTAGATGGTGATTTATTTATTGCCACAATTACCTATAATATTATATAATAGTAAATAAAAGAATTTTGAAATACACATACGGAGGTAGAATAAGTGAAATTATATGAAAACGGTGCTTACCTTTTAAACGGTAAGGAAGTAGTGATTGATGGACCGGAGGCATTGGCTGCAGTCAAAAGCAAGACCGGCAGGGACATCGACAAACAGACAGCTAAGCAGGAGACAATTGCTTACGGTATTTTAAAGGAGCACAATACATCCGGCAATATGGACAAGCTCCAGATTAAGTTTGATAAGCTCACATCGCATGATATCACATTTGTAGGTATCATCCAGACAGCACGAGCTTCAGGACTTGAGAAATTTCCTATCCCGTATGTACTTACAAACTGCCACAACAGCCTTTGTGCAGTAGGTGGAACAATCAATGAGGATGACCACATGTTTGGACTCACATGTGCCAAGAAGTACGGTGGAATCTATGTACCACCTCATCAGGCAGTTATCCATCAGTTCGCACGAGAGATGCTCGCAGGCGGCGGAAAAATGATACTTGGCTCTGATTCACATACACGCTATGGTGCACTTGGTACTATGGCAGTTGGTGAGGGTGGACCTGAGCTTGTTAAGCAGCTTCTTGAGCAGACATATGATATTGATATGCCTGAGGTAGTAGGTATTTACCTTACAGGAGAGCCAATCAAGGGCGTTGGACCACAGGATGTGGCACTTGCAATCATCGGAGAGGTATTCGGAAACGGCTTTGTAAAGAACAAGGTTATGGAGTTCGTAGGACCGGGTGTATCTAATCTGAGCGTTGACTTCCGTATCGGTGTCGATGTTATGACAACAGAGACCACATGTCTTTCTTCAATCTGGAGAACAGATGACAAGGTTAAGGAGTTCTTTGAGATTCACGACAGAGCTGAGGATCACAAGGAGCTTAATCCGGGTGAGGTGGCTTACTACGACAGATTTATCGAGATTGACTTAAGCCAGATCCGCCCTATGATAGCTATGCCTTTCCACCCAAGCAATACCTATACTATTGATGAGCTCAATGCAAACCTCATGGATATTCTCGATGACTGCGAGAAGAGAGCTGAGGTAAGCTTTGACGGCAAGGTGAAGCTTGATTTAAAGAGCAAGGTAAGAGACGGAAGACTGTATGTAGATCAGGGAATCATCGCAGGCTGTGCAGGCGGTGGATTCGAGAATATCTGCGATGCGGCTGATATATTAAACGGACATTCAATCGGAGCAGACGAGTTTACACTGAGTGTTTACCCTGCATCTACTCCAATATACATGGAGCTTGTGAAAAACGGAGCTGTAGCGAAGCTGCTTGAGACAGGTGCAATCGTAAAGACTGCCTTCTGCGGACCTTGCTTTGGTGCCGGAGATACACCTGCCAACAACGCATTCTCTATCCGTCATTCAACAAGAAACTTTCCTAACAGAGAGGGTTCTAAGGTACAGAACGGACAGATCAGCTCGGTTGCACTCATGGATGCCCGTTCAATCGCTGCAACAGCAGCCAACAAGGGCTTCCTTACATCAGCAGCGGATATTGATGTCAACTTTACAAAGCCTAAATATTTCTTTGACAAGACTATATATGAGAACCGTGTATTTGACAGCCATGGAGTGGCAGATCCTTCAGTTGAGATCCAGCTCGGACCAAACATCAAGGACTGGCCTGCAATGAGCGCGCTTCCTGAGAATATGCTTCTCAAGGTAGTTTCAGAGATCCACGATCCTGTTACTACAACAGATGAGCTCATCCCTTCAGGAGAGACATCTTCATACCGTTCAAATCCTCTTGGACTTGCAGAGTTTGCACTTTCAAGAAAGGATCCTGAGTATGTAGGAAGAGCAAAGGAAATCCAAAAGGCACAGAAGGCTATAGAAAGTGGTGAGTGCGCAGGCAAGGCTGTTCCTGAGGTTGCTGAAATCATGGGAGTGGTAAAGAAAAAATTCCCTGAGGCAAGCCATGAAAATATGGGCTTCGGAAGCACAATCTTTGCTGTTAAGCCGGGTGACGGCTCTGCAAGAGAGCAGGCTGCAAGCTGCCAGAAGGTGCTTGGAGGCTGGGCAAACATCGCAAACGAGTATGCCACAAAGAGATACCGTTCAAACCTTATCAACTGGGGAATGCTTCCATTCATTATCGATGAGGGAGAGCTTCCATTCCACAATCTCGACTACATTTTCCTTCCGGGAATCAGGAAAGAAATCGAGGATGCAAAGACTGAGTTTGAGGCATATGTTGTCAAGGATGGAGAGTTAAAGCCATTTACACTGAAGATGGGTGAGCTCACAGATGATGAGAGAGAGATAATATTAAAGGGATGTCTCATCAACTATAACCGTAAATAAGGAGAGTTTAATCCGATGGAAGAGACCGGAAAAGCTGGTAAAAAATCAAACATTGAGATAAATGCAGATAAGGGTGCGAAGCAAAATCCGCACCCGGGGCGTGAGGAATGGCCACACCTGATCAGAATAGGTGTCATGGTATTTGTCACATTTGCCGTCTGTATACTGTTTTTCTTTGCACTGTACAGATTTGAGGGCTTTGCAGGCATATGGAACAAGCTGTTTGCGGCAGCGATGCCTATTATAATGGGACTTGTGCTTGCATATCTGATGAATCCGGTTATGCTATGGCTGGAAAGAGGCTTTAAAAAGCTTTTTGCCAAAAAGATAAAGAGCGAAAGAAAGCTGAGAAAGGTCTCAAGAGCTCTTGCAATCACAGGCTCGGTGATTATTCTGGTAGCAATTATTTCACTTCTCATTGCGGCTATTGTGCCTTCTGTCATAGCAAGTGTATCAGGGCTTATGAAGACACTGCCAAATGATGTTGCCTCTTTTATCAATATGATAAAGCATGGTAACTTCGGGGACAGCAAATTAGCTGAGCTCGCGAGCACAGGTCTACAGGATGCAACCGACTACATTGAGAACTATGCCACAGAAAAGCTCATTCCGGAGGCACAGAAGTATGTTGCACAGATTACGACAGGTGTGATTTCGGTGGTGAAGGGCTTACTCAATTTTATTATCGGAATAATCGTGATGGTCTATGTGATGAGTATCCAGGAGACTCTCGCAGGACAGAGCAAAAAGATAATATACGCTGTCTGCAAGCCAAAGACAGGCAATATCATCATTGAGACACTCAGAAAGACAAATGAGATTTTTGGAGGCTTCATAAGCGGTAAGATTATAGATTCACTGATTATAGGTGTGATTGCATATTTCGGATGTCTGATTTTAAGGATTCCGTCATCAGTGCTCGTTGCAGTGATTATCGGTGTCACAAATGTGATTCCGGTATTCGGACCGTTTATCGGTGCAATTCCATCGTTACTCATAGTGGTAATTCAGAGTCCGTGGCACGCACTTTATCTTTTGATATTTATTGTTGTGCTGCAGCAGGTGGATGGCAATATCATAGGACCAAAGATACTTGGCTCATCTACAGGACTTTCGACCTTCTGGGTTATGTTTGCCATACTAATCGGCGGAGGAATGTTTGGTTTTCTTGGAATGTTACTTGGTGTTCCGACCTTTGCTGTGATATACTATATTGTGAGAAGAGTTGTTAATTATGCTCTCAGGAAAAAGAAGCTTCCTGAGGACACAAGGGATTATACAAAGACAACAGGTGTAGATACAAAAAATAATAAGCTTAAATACGAGTAGGTGAAATAAGTGGATAAATACGAATACAATCTCAAGCTGGATCAGATAAAAGCCCTAAGCGCCGAGGAGGGCTATATGAGCGCGGCGGAGATTGCAGATAGCATAAACTGGAATAAAATTAAAAATGTAAATACACTCGTTAAAATCGGCGAAATCTACGAGAAGGCCGAGAGATACCAGGATGCAAGGGACATACTTTTAATGGCCTATGACCGTTCGCCAATCGGCAGGATGATCATATACAGACTGGCTGAGGTTGCCATCAAGATGGGTGATTATGATGCAGCTACCGAGTATTATGATGAGTTCGTTGAGATAGCGCCTCATGATGATATGAAGTATGTGCTGAGATATGCCATCAAAAAAGGGCAGGGAGCTTCATTTGATGAGCTTATCACTATTCTTGAAGAGTACAAGGATGAAGAATACACTGAGGAGTGGGCATATGAGCTTGCATATCTATACCACAAGGCCGGAAAAGCCGATAAGTGTATAGATGCCTGCGATGAGCTCATTCTGTGGTTCGGAGACGGACCATATGTGGAGCGTGCGCTGGAGCTTAAGATGCTTTATCAGCCACTTACCAAGGCTCAGGAGGAAAAGTACAGACGATTCAAGGCAGAGAAGGAAAAGCCGGCTAAGATAAAGGATGAGGCTGAGGTCACTGAGATAGGTGCCATGGAGATGGTAAAGGGCGGAGAGATAGTACATGATGATGTAACAATTCCGCAGATTACCGTAAATCAGGAGAAATTCAATACTGTAAATCTACAGCAGGAGATTGCCAAGGGTATGCAGCAGATCATGGAGGCCAAGGGCAAGAATGAGGTTGCTGATACCATGGATACCATCAAGAAGATAGTTGAGGATATCCCTTATCTCAAGCTCGAAAAGGAGCAGGAGGATGAGGATGTCAAGCAGCCTGAGGAGACAGAGCATATCGCTACAGATGAAGAGATAGATGGCTCACTTAAGCTGAATTTCAAGGAGCTTTTGGGTGAGGACGCTGACGGACAGATGTCTATGGTCATGAGTGAAAAGACTCAGCTTGAGCATCAGATTACGGGACAGATGTCTATACAGGATGTGCTTGAAGAGTGGGAAAAGACCAGACATGCAGCTGAAATTGCGCTAAGGGAGGCCGAGCAGCAGAAGCTTGAGTCGGCTAAGGCAAGAGCGCTTCAGGAGGCAGGAGACATCATGGAGAGACTAAATGATGTCATTCCAAAGCTGGATGCAGGTGTCACTCCGAAGGAACTTCTTGAGGAGGAGTATTTGAAGGTGCCGGTTGATATTATAGAGCAGAAAGCTGCCGTGAAGGAGCCTGAAGCCGAGCAGAAACCGGATATGCAGGAGCTTTACGCAGAGGAGACTGTGGATGAAGCACAGGAGCTGCAGGAAGCAGAGGATGAGGCTGCAGACGAGGTGCAGGAGCCGCAGGAAGCAGTGGATGAGGCTGTAGACGAGGTACAGGAGTCACAGGAAGCAGTGGATGAGGCTGTAGACGAGGTACAGGAGCCACAGGAAGCAGTGGATGAGACTACAGATGAAGTCAAGGAACCGGTTGGAGAGCCGGAGGATATAATTGTGGCAGAGGAGTCTGAGACAGATGAGATACTCATGCAGCCGACTACCATGATGCCTGAAATAACAGATGATATGTTAAATGCCGATGATGATACAGCAGATGAAGAGGCTACACAGGAGGAAGAAAACACTTCTGAGAAGAGGGATTTTGATCATGTGACATCATTTATCGAGCAGGAAATAGCCAAGATGACAGCAAAGAATCCGGGACTGGAGAAGAAGCTGGATATGGCTAAGACAAGAAAAATGCCGGATATTTCATTGCCGGAAGATTTAGACAGCGAAGAAGATGACTCGAAATTGAAAGAAACAAAACATATAAAAGAGCTTACAAGCGAACAGAAGGCTATATTTTCATATTTTATACCGGTAAAGGGTATGGAGAATCAGATTTGCAAGGCATACAATGCAGTGCTTGATCATTTCAACAGGAAGGAAAATGCATCCACAGGCAACCTGATTATACAGGGAGAACAGGGCTGTGGAAAGACAATGCTTGCTACAAGCTTCATAAAAGTATTACAAAAAGACGGTGAACAGCTCACAGGCAAGATGGGCAAGATAGATGCTGCCGCGCTCAATAAAAAGGATGTGCAGCAGGTAGTCAGAAAGATAACAGGAGGCTGTCTTATAATAGAAAGAGCCGGCGATATAGACCGCAGCATAGCGGCTCAGCTATCATTTTTGATGGAGCATGATATTACCGGAACACTGTATATACTTGAGGATACATCAAAGGGTATAAAGAAGGCACTCTCAATGGATGAAGGCTTTGCAGCCAAGTTCACGGAAAAGATATCGGTTCCTATTTTTACAAATGATGAGCTGGTATTGTTTGCTAAATCATACTCTGCAGAGCTTGGATACAAGATAGACGAGATGGCTATTCTGGCATTGCACAACAGAATCAGCAATATTGAGAGAATAGACCAGGCTACCACTCTGACAGAGGTCAAGGACATAATTGATGAGGCCATAGACAGGGAGGCTCACAGCGGACTGAAGAAGGCTATAAGTATTCTGACAGCCAAGAGATATACAGATGATGACCGAATTGTACTCAAAGAGGATCATTTCAGAGAAAAATAAATACTTATGGGGGTATATATATGTGTAATTTTACAGCAATGGATTGTTACCTGTTTGGTCAGGCAACACACTATGATATCTACAAAAAGATGGGTGCTCACTTAGCTGAGCGCAAAGGAAAAAAAGGAGTGTGCTTTGACGTCTGGGCGCCACATGCAAAGGAAGTATATGTGTTTGGTGAGTTCAATGACTGGAATGAGACCAGCCATGAGATGAAGCGTGTAGAGCCTGAAACCATGGGCGTGTATGAGCTTTTTGTACCTGGAGCGAAAAAGGGTCAGATGTATAAGTTTATCATAGTCACTGAACAGGGTGACAAGCTGTACAAGGCAGATCCATACGCAAACTACGCAGAGCTTCGTCCGGGAACAGCTTCTATCATCACAGATATCGAGCATTTCACTTGGACTGACAAAGAATGGATGGATAAGAGAAAAGCAAAGTCAGATGCTGATGTATATTCTTCACCTATGGCTATATATGAGTGTCATCCGGGCTCATGGATGAGACATCCGGGCAGAGAGGATGAGGGCTTTTATACATACAGGGAGCTCGCAAAATCGCTTATATCCTATGTGAAAACTATGGGATATACACATATTGAGCTTATGGGTATTTCAGAGTATCCGTTTGATGGCTCATGGGGCTATCAGGTCACAGGCTACTACGCACCTACATCGAGGTATGGAGAGCCTGAGGATTTTGCATACTTTGTTGATCAGTGCCATAAAAATAATATCGGAGTAATCCTCGACTGGGTTCCTGCACATTTTCCAAAGGATGCGCATGGACTCGCCAATTTCGATGGAACAGCCACATATGAGTATGCAGACCCGAGAAAGGGAGAGCATCCTGACTGGGGCACAAAGATATTCGACTATGGTAAGAATGAGGTAAAGAACTTCCTTATCGGAAGTGCACTTATGTGGATAGAAAATTACCACGTAGACGGACTGAGAGTGGATGCGGTTGCGTCAATGCTTTATCTTGACTATGGAAAGAATGACGGACAGTGGGTGCCAAACAAGTTTGGAGGCAATAAGAACCTCGAGGCAGTAGAGTTTTTCAAGCATATCAATACACTTATACTTGGAAGAAATCACGGAACTGTAATGATAGCCGAAGAGTCTACCGCATGGCCAAAGGTAACAGGCAAGGTAGAGGAAGACGGACTGAACTTCAGCTACAAGTGGAACATGGGATGGATGCATGACTTCCTTGATTATATGAAGCTGGATCCATATTTCCGTAAAAATAACCACAACAAGATGACATTTGCGATGAGCTATAATGAGAGTGAGAAATATATTCTGGTACTGTCACATGATGAGGTAGTACATCTGAAGTGTTCTATGCTCAACAAAATGCCGGGCTTAGAAGGGGATAAATTCAAGAACCTCATGGCAGGATATGCATTTATGATGGGACACTGTGGAAAGAAGCTTCTTTTCATGGGACAGGAGTTTGCACAGAAGCAGGAGTGGAGTGAGGAAAGAGAACTCGACTGGTATCTGCTTGAGAATCCGGAGCATAAAAAGATCCAGAACTGGGTAAAGGAGCTGCTTCACCTCTATAGGAGAAATCGCTGTCTGTATGAGCTGGATTCAAGCTGGGAAGGCTTTGAATGGATAAATGCAAACGATGCAGACAGAAGCATCTTCAGCTTTATCAGAAAGAGCAAGGATGGCAAGAATAATATGCTCTTTGTCATCAATTTCACACCGGTAGAGAGACCTGATTACAGAGTCGGAGTGCCAAAGCACAAGACATATCAGCTCGTTTTAGATAGTGAGGATCCTAAGTTTACCGGCAAAACGGTACAAGAGCCTGTAAAGAAGGCTGCAAAGGGCAGAGGCAAGGCAGCAAAACAGTCATATAAGAAGCTGGACTATAAGGCAGTCAAATCAGAGTGTGACGGCAGACCATTTTCATTTGCTTATCCACTTGCGCCTTACGGAGTTGCTGTATTTAAATACTAATATACCGGTAAACAGCAGGGTAAAGGACCGCGCCAATTTAAGGCGCGGTCTTTATTTTTGCGTATTATATGTCGATATAAAATAAAAAGATAACTATTCAGGACCACTGAGAACAAAAAAACTGATGCGTCATGCTTGCATGTAAGCAGCAGATTTTCTTGTTCTCAAGGTGGCTCTGAATAGTTGGATAAAAAATACGAGGTATGAATATCCATAAATAAAGGCTGCAGAGATGGTATATATGCAGGGCACGGAGCAGGAAATATGCAGATAGAGAATTTGATTAATAAAAGCACAGATACGAAAAATACGGACACAAAAACCATAAATGACATGACAGCGGGTATGCGTGTGTCAGACTACATAAAGACAGACAGCAGTGACAATATGTCAAAAAAGGCGGCTGTTGTCGGTTCGTCAAATTCTGTTGATATGTCGGATACGATATATGCAAGACCACAGGCTAAAAACGAAGCCGGGAACAACGATGGCACAGATATGGCAGAAAATCTGCTAAATGACATGAATCAGACCTCAGAAAACAGGCGAAATGATATGATTGTCACTGCAAGCACCACCACGAGTGATGATTACAAAGCTGCAAAGGATGACGGCTACGATGTCATTGTCACTGAGACCGATAAGATAAAAGCAGTGCTGGCAAAGGCCGGTGTAGATATATCCATATATGGAGATGACCTGAGCAGGGAGCAGCTCACAGACATCACGGGAAGCCAGACTGAAGCGGCCATGCTTGTCAATCAGATGAAAGCATATGATATTCCTGCTACAGATGACAATATAAAGGCAGGTACAGATGCCATAGACCGGGCAAAGAGCCTTACAAATATATCCAATGAGACAAAGGCATATCTGGTCAGAAATAACATGAATCCGACGATTTCCAATGTATACAAGGCTACGTACAGCAGCAGTCAGGTACAAAACTACAAGCAAAAGGTTGGAATAACGGATAATGTTAAACAGCTGTTTGAAGAGCTTAAGCCACAGCTAAAGCAGATATTAGAGGAAGCTCATATAGACAGTAGTGATGAGAATCTGAATCAGTGCAGGTGGCTGATGGATGAAGATATAGCCGTTACACCTGACAATGTGCTGCTTGCGAATCAGATAGACGGCATCACCGCAGCAGGAGAAAATGTGAGCAGTGATTTTTATGCAAGGGCAGTCACAGAAGCACTGGCCATGGGAAAAAAGGCTGCTGATGCTACTATGTCACAGGATGGTCTGACATTTGACATGGCAAAGAAAGCCTGTGATGTATTAGGTGAGGCGACCGCAGATGACATTGTCACATTAGAGTCAGATAACATACCTGTCACGATAGAGAATCTGTCAAAGCTTATAGCTGCAAGGGGCAAGGATAGTGCAGCATCGCAAGGCTCAGCGAATAAAGCTTTAGATAATCAGATTACAGACAGCCGGGATGCAAGGCTTGTGACAGCTCAAAGAAAGCTTGAGGAAGCGAGACTTTCCATGACAGCAGAAGCCAACCTTTCACTCATAAAAAAAGGAGTTTCAATAGACACAGAGCCTATTGAACGTGTAGTGGAGCTGCTTAAGCAGCAGGAAAATAAATACTACGGAGCGCTGTTTGGTGAGAGCAGTGTAGAGGCATCTGATGATAGGGTACGTATGTACAATAATGTCTGTGATATTTTCAATCAGATGAAGCAGCAGCCGGCGTATGTACTGACCCTGGAATCCGCTGATGACACTGTGTATGAGCTGTATACAGCAGGCAAAGCAATGAAGCAGTCATTAGAAGCAGCAGCCTCAGGATATGAGACTCTTATGACATCACCGCGGGCAGATATGGGAGACAGTATATCAAAAGCATTTCAGAATGTGGATGATATACTTAAAGAGCTTCAGATAGACACATCTGAAAGCAATCGCAGGGCTGTGCGGATACTTGCGTACAACAGTACCGACATCACAGAGGACAATATAAAGCAGATAAAGTCTGTAGATGAGCAGGTGCAGAGAGCATTAAACGATATGACACCGGCGGTGACGATTGAGATGATAAAAAGAGGCATATCACCGCTTGATATGAGCATGAGTGACATAAGTGAAACTGCCAGACGGATAAAATCAGAAAATCCTGACGAAAGGGATGAGAAATTCAGCGAGTTTCTCTGGAAGCTTGAAAAGAAAAATGAAATCTCAGAGGAGGAAAGAGACTCATATATAGGCATATACAGGCTTATTTCACAGGTGGAGCAGTCAGATGGTGCTGTGATAGGCTCACTTGTTAATCAGGGAGCAGATATTACAATGAAAAATCTGCTTACAGCGGTCCGGGTACGAGGAAAGAGTGCCATGGACTATAAGGTGGACGATACCTTTGCCGGAGTGGACAGTGTAAGCAGGGGCATTAAAATTGACTCACAGATAGAAAGCGCATATCATACAAACTGCCTAAGGGATGTGCTTGATACACTTTCACCTGAGAAAATGGAGTTTGTGAAATATGATAGCTGGCTTGATATGACTCCGGAGCAGTTAAGGCAGGCTGTATATGAGGCCAACGAGGATAGCGCACTGTCAGAGCAATATGCCACAGAACAGCTAAGACAGTTCAATCAGGCAGTTTCGGTGCCTGAGAACGTATATGCTTTTCTAGAGAAATATGATGTAAAAACAACCGCGGTAAACCTCATGGCTGCGTCAAGGCTAATGAAAAATCCGTCAGAGGCAGTAAGAAATCTCTGGGAGCGTGGAGACAGTGCTACGGCAAGGGCTCTTTTGGATGAGACTCTCAGACGGTTTTCTGAGTCGGTCAAAAATCCAAAGGAGCTTGCGCAGGCGCAGGAAACGCTGGCTGATACAGCAGAGCATGTTATGGATTCGATGATTATAGAGGATAGGCACACAGGTTCAATAGACATCAGACAGATGAAGCTATTGTGCAGTCAGCTAAGGATAGCTTCAAATATGTCGAGACAGGAAAACTATATTGTACCAATAGAGACTGCTGACGGGGTCACAGGTATGAAGCTTCGCATAGTAAGAGGCGAGGATAAAAAGGGCCTGGTTGACATATTTCTTGAGGATAAAAAATGCGGCAGGGTAGCTGCATATTTTGAGGCAAAGGAAAACTCAGTATCTGCTATGATAGTCACAGACGATGAGCAGACTAAAAAGCTGTTCGAAGACAATATCACTATGTTTGAGGCAGGAATAAGTGATGGTGAACAGCGTGTGCGCATAGATGTGGCACTGGAGCATGATATATCTGCAAAAGAGCCTATGGCATCAGATACGAAATCGGCTACTGAGTCAGAAAAACAGCCTGATGGCAGCGAAAGAGTCCAGACCACCAGACTATATCACATCGCAGAGCAGTTTATTGTAAATGTTCAAAGGATGCTTGCGCAAGATAGTCTGTAACACCGATATATATAGCATGCGCCAGGTCATCCTGATAGTTTTTGTCAGTAAGAAGAAGTGTCTCAGCAGGATTACTCAAGAATCCACATTCTACGATTACGGTCGGGGATGTGGATTTTTTTAGTATAAAGTATTCTTTATTGGGCTTAATGCTTCGTGGCTTTGCGATACAAAGAGAAGTGTTTAAAGCTCCAAGAACAGAGGATGCGAGCTCTTTTCCTGCATCAGAGGCTTCATAATAGAATACCTGTGGACCGCAGCTTGAACTGTCCTCAAAGCTGTTTTGATGGATACTGATGCTGACTGCCACATTGCTTTTAGACATCAGGGCAGTTCTCTTTGTCAGATCATCTGTCTTTGGATGCTTGGAATTATCCGGGGCGAGGTCGCAGTCGGTGGTTCTGGTCATGACAACAGTAAAGCCACGATTTTCAAACAGCTGTTTAAGAGCCATTGCAATACTCAGGTTGACATCCTTTTCCATGACGCCGGAGGTGGAAATCTTACCGGGATCACTTCCACCATGGCCCGGGTCTATTACAATAACAGTTGAATTAGTGTTTTTGCCGGTGTTTTTTGCAAGAGCGCAGACACCTCTTCCGAGGTAGAAGGACAGAATAAAGAGAGCTAAAATAAGACAGTATTTGTTTTTCTTTAAAATGTACATATATTTTTTCATATAAGATACCTATAAAAAACCCGATGCGCATAGAAGGCATCGGGTGTGTTTGTATATTATATGATTGGCTGATATCATTTATAACCGATAAAAGGTACTGCCTGATTTGGCAGGCATATACAATCAGTCAAGATACTTGATAACGGTATCCCAGACAGATGAATTCTCAAAGCCAAGCTTCCAGAATGCTGCACCGGCGAGCTTATTGTCGTCGACGAGCTTGAGCCTTTTCTCTAAAGATGTATTGTCCTCGAGCCATACCTTGTACAGCTTGTTGGATACAGACCACTCAGCGTAGTTCTGACCGGATTCCTCATCAAGAGAAGCTGTGGCATTGTTTGTGGCAAGCTGTGCTGCAGCAGCGTCCATACTATATACCTGTGAGGCAACAGTGTACTTTGACTGATCCTCGGTATCGGTTACGGCATCATCGTCCTCCTTTGGAGTGAGCTCCCATATTCTGGTATAAAAAGGCATGCCGAGAATAATCTGGTCAGCGGGAACCTCCTTCAGAGTGGATTCAACACCCTCAGTTACCCACGGAATGGAAGAAACTGAGCCGGCATCAGAGCCCTTATAGTGTTCATCGTATCCCATAATCACAATATAATCGGCAAAGTTTGCCATATCAGAGCGATTGAAGAACTTGTTGAAGCTGGCAGGTACTGTGACATCAACTGAAAGTGATATACCGTTATTGTGACACTTTATGGCGAGCTCTCTGATAAACTCGATGTAAGAGTCTCCATATGCTGCTTCTGTGATATTTTCAAAGTCAATATTTACACCATCAAGCTCATAGTTAAATGCAGCCGACATAATCTGATTGATCAGGGTAGTTCTCGTGGATGTATGTGTGAGCACATATGCTGCATCTACATCAGTATTTTCAAAGTTGCTGAACAGTCCCCATACCTCGATGCCCTGGGAATGGCAGTAGCTGACATAATCCTTGCTTGCTATATCTGCCAGATTACCGTTGTTGTCATTTAAATAAAACCAAGTTGGTGACATTACATTTATGCCCTTGGTTGATGAAATTACCTGGGGCACTTTACTGTTTGCTGACTGGCTTGTTACCTGATTCCAGGCAAGACAGATATCCTTATCCTTCTTGATATGCGTAAAGGTCTCTTCCTCATAGTCAGGATTCGTAAGCTTAGTTTTTTTGCTCTCGGACAGAGCCTTGCTCTTTATATATCCAATAACACCATCCTCAGTGGCAACCTTATCCCATTTGTCACCGGAATCAAGAATAGTAATCTTATCATCCTTTTTCACCTCTTTTAGAATAGGGCTCTTTATGCCGCCCTTCACGCGGACCTGGGTAGACTTGTTTACAGTGGCACTGTCTATTTCATCCCATTTGCTTGTGATGACGATGCGTGCCGGGTCATCATATGACTTAAAGGTGATATTGGAGTACTGTTTTACATAGTCTAAAGCGATAAGCGCAGAGTCAGAGGTGGCTTTCACAATCGGATAGCCAAAGTCATTGGTCTGCTTGGTGACACTGTAGCTATTGCTGTCTGCCGCCGCTGAGATGATATCAGATGCGGTTGTGTAAAGAAGCACATTCTCATTTGCATCCCAGTAAAATCTGGAATTTAATGAGTCGTGAACAAATTTGTAATCAACGTATATTTTTTTATCTATTATTTTAGCCTTGTAATCGGATAGCTCATTATCTACAATGAGAGCAGCCTCATCATCAGAAGATATATTGAAATACTCTTTAAGATCCTCTGTCTTTTTCGTAGGGGTGTATTTATTGATAAGAGCAGTTATACCCATTATTATTACAACGAGGATAATAAGTCCGGTTACTATAAGTGCAGGCAATAATTTCTTTTTCATGTGTAAAAATCCTTTCCTATTATTTGGTGCCTAAATTGTTTAAGCTAATTATACCATTGTGAAATAGCATATTCAAATAATATGAAATAAATTTGTAATAAATTAAGAAATTTGTTTATGCATTTTGGCGCGGAAGGAGCAAAAGCTTCCCCCGCGCACATAGCTTTTCTTTTTAAAATATGTCTTTTGGTTGTCTTTTTGCATTTAAACGGGGTAAAGGAC
>ERZ1026888.440-NODE-440-length-23335-cov-7.921177_pt1 | contig 23335 bp, 14 predicted proteins | sample MGYA00380174_ERZ1026888 | MGnify/ENA primary metagenome ERZ1026888 (study PRJEB33269, sample SAMEA4719810) | human gut metagenome | biome: human-associated habitat; feature: organic feature; material: feces | place: Cameroon | collected 2013-10 ...
AGAACCCGGTTGAACCATCACTTACTCTTTCTGTGGACTGTTCTTGAGACGGATTTCTCTTAAATGGGAAGAAGGAGAAGAATTTGCCTCGCATTTTGTTTTTGTGAGAGTTTGCTTAGACAGAAAGGGGATTTTCTTGCTCTGGATTTTCGTTTTTGCGATTGAAGCTCTTGGGCAGACATGGAGTTAGAGGAGAAGGCAAGCGGATCAAGTACACCTGCAAGTAGGGCGGCGCACATGAAGCGCCACTCAAAACGGGAGCTACGGCTCCCGTTTTTTTGTGCCATTACGGATCAAGACAGCTACTATTAACCAACCTACATAAAGTCCAAGTAGTCCGTACGGTTCTCCTATGCTTATCAGTCTTCCTTCTCGAAGTGCTGATAGTCCTTCAGTGAGCGATAGTCTCCGCCCCATCTGAAGCCGTGTTGCTTGAAGAGACGGTAGGCAAGGTCGTTACGGTCAATCTTGTATTTGAATGTTTTGGTGCGGTCAGCATACTGCCTGCCCTTTTCGGGGCTGACCTTATACGTACCGTCCTGACGGCGCTTTACGTAGGGATTGTAGAGCGGATTGATGTCAACGGCTTTGCCGAGGCTGTGATTGGAGAGCTTCTTTGATCCGGCTACGGTGCGATAATTGAAGCACGTGGTGTTGTTATGCTCCATAGACCGTATGTCGTCAGCTCCATAATTGTCGATGAGCTGCATGTTCTCAATGGGATACTTGGCTTCAAAGAGCTTACGGAAAATGTCCGTAAGGTCGTCGGCAATGTCCTTATGGCAAACCATCTCGCCGAGCTTAATGTGTCCGTCCTCTGTGTAATGCAGGAGATGAAGGTAGCGCAACGAGGAACGTAGGACGCGGCAGTCCTTCTTATACGAGTTGCCATAAATTCTGCCGAACACAGCGTCACTTATGGGCATGGAGGCGAAGCAGCGGTCCGTGCCATACTTTCTCACGTCCTCTACCGACACCTCTTTGCCTACCTGCCATTCCTCAAGTATGCGGAATGTCGGCTTGTTGTCTGTCTTCTGCATGCTGACAGAGCGAGTGTTGGCAGATTGCTGCGCACATGCGACAACAGTTTGTTGGTTATTGTCATGCCGTGGCTGGCTGCAAGTGGCTGACGAAGCTGGTAGCAGAGTGCATAAAGATGTGGTGGCGAGAATATGTAAGATGTTTTTCATACATAGGTTGTGTTAAACGAAAAGTCGGTTATATATAAAAACGAAAAACCGCCGGCCCTATCGGACCAGCGGTTAATCTCTCATTTTTTTGTTCGAACTATCGAATTACTGAGCAACTGAGTCAGTAGCAGCTGTTGTATCAGCAGCAGCTGTTGTATCCTCTACCTGTACGGTATCGCTGTCAGCGTTAGCAGCAGGAGCTGCAGTCTTGTTACCACATGATGCGAAAGAGATAGCTGCGATAGCTACGAACATTAAAACCAATTTTTTCATTTTTCTTTGCTTTTTAAATCTGTAAAACAATCATTTGTTTATTAAAACGCTGCAAAGGTAAGTATTTTTCTGATACGTTGTTCTCTTTTTTAGAGTTTTTTTTAGGGGTAAAATGTAACTTTTTTGTAAGTCGCTGTTAATCAGTGAAATATGAAATTAATTTAAGTGTTAAATTTTCTATAATAGATTTTGTGTGCCTTTACAATCCCTTGTTTTATAGTAGAGTTTTTCTTTTTCCTGACTTAATTTTAGGAAAACATCAGCCCCGCATAGCGGTTTTTATGGAAAAATGAGCTACCTTTGCAAAACGAGCGATTCTTTTATATATATAATAATGTATGTATGGATGAATAATATATGGTATATTGCAGTTTTAATTGTAATTACCAAGGTGAACAAAAATATCGAAATACAAGAAAATGATAGATACATCCGTTTTTCAAGGAAAGACAGCCGCTTATTTCACATTGGGCTGTAAACTCAATTTCTCTGAAACCTCAACATTCGGCAGGATGCTCCAGGATATGGGAGTGAGGAATGCCGCTGAAGGAGAGAAAGCAGACATCTGCCTTATCAACACCTGTTCGGTGACCGAAGTTGCCGACCATAAGTGCCGTCAGGCAATCAATCGTATGGTGCGCCAGCATCCCGGAGCTTTCGTAGTAGTCACCGGATGTTACGCCCAGCTTGAGGCAGAGACCATCAGCAAGATAGACGGTGTGGATCTTGTATTGGGAGCCAATGAGAAAGCGAGTCTCATACAGTATCTCTCCGACGCCTGGACCCAGTTGCAGTCAGACTCAGAAACCGCTGCTAACGGAGAGTCGCTCCACAGGCATTATTCCGTGAAGACGAAAGACATCAAGACCTTCGCTCCCAGCTGCTCCAGAGGCAACCGCACCCGCTTCTTCCTGAAAGTGCAAGACGGATGTGACTATTTCTGCACATATTGCACCATTCCCTATGCCCGCGGATTCAGTCGCAACCCAAGCATCGGCTCACTCGTGGAACAGGCACGTCAGGCAGCTGCCGAGGGAGGCAAGGAGATTGTTCTCACCGGAGTCAACATCGGTGACTTCGGAGCCACTACCCATGAGAGTTTCCTCGACCTCGTGAAGGCTCTCGATGGAGTGGAGGAGATAAAGCGCTTCCGCATAAGCAGTCTGGAGCCAGACCTTATGTCAGACGACCTCATCGAATACTGTTCCCGAAGCCGCGCCTTCATGCCACACTTCCATATCCCGCTGCAGAGCGGTTCCGACGCTGTATTGAAACTCATGCACCGCCGTTATGATTCGGCGCTTTTCGCACACAAGATAGAACTGATAAAGAAATATATGCCCGACGCTTTCATCGGAGTAGACGTGATGGTGGGAACAAGAGGCGAGACGCCCGAGTATTTCGAGGAGACATACGAATTCCTGAAGCGCCTCGATGTCACCCATCTCCATGTGTTCCCATATTCAGAGCGCCCGGGCACTGCCGCCTTGCGTATCCCATATGTGGTTTCCGACAAGGACAAGAAATTGAGGAGCAAGCGCCTCATAGAACTTTCCGACGAGAAGACACAGGCGTTCTATTCCCGATATATCGGACAGGAAGCGGAGGTGCTCTTCGAGAAATCCACCCGGGGCAGGGCGATGCATGGCTTCACACGCAACTATGTGAGAGTGGAGCTGCCGGCGGCAAAGTCTTCGGATGATCTTGATAACCAGCTCGTGATGGTCAGACTCGGTGGTTTCAACCATGACAAGACAGCCCTGATGTGTGAAATCTTAGATAGATAACAAATATAACTTTCAATAATGATGCCGTTAATAAGAGGGTATACACATTATTATATATTAATACAATATTATATAATATAGGCAGAGCCTCTTGTCTCGGTGGAATTAAAAAACCATAGCGCTATGGATAAGATAGCAATAGTGATACTCAACTGGAATGGAGTGGGTATGATGGAGAAGTTCCTGCCCTCTGTCTTGAAATACTCCATAGAGGATGGCGCCACGGTATATGTCGCCGACAATGCCTCTACCGACAATTCCATGCAGATGCTGAAAGAGAAGTTTCCGCAGGTACGCACCATACAGCTCGAGAAAAACTGGGGCTTTGCCGAAGGCTACAACAAGGCGCTGACGCAGATAGACGCAGAATATTATGTGCTCCTCAACAGCGATGTAGAGGTGACACATCATTGGCTCGTGCCTTTGCTCGAGTTTATGGACAGCCATCCCGAAGCAGCCTTCTGTCAGCCCAAGCTGCTTTCTGAGAAAGACCCCAACTCTTTTGAATATGCCGGGGCGTCAGGCGGATATATCGACAAGTACGGCTATCCCTTCTGCCGTGGCAGGATATTCAATACCGTTGAGACCGACGACGGACAGTATGACTATACCACCAAGATACTATGGGCTACAGGCGCCTGCCTTATGATTCGCTCCGAAGATTATTGGCGTGCCGACGGTCTTGACGGACGCTTCTTTGCCCACAGTGAGGAGATAGACCTCTGCTGGCGTTTGAGGATAATGGGAAAAGACGGTTACTGCGTGCCCGACAGCGTGGCATATCATGTGGGAGGCGGTACGCTGCCAAAGGGAAATCCGATGAAGACCTATCTCAATTTCCGCAACAACCTCACTATGCTATACAAGAATCTCGCCGACGACGAACTCAAGGGAGTGATGCGTATGCGCTGGTTTCTGGATTATCTCGCCGCCTTTCAGATGCTGATACTGGAGAGGAAATTCAAGGACTTCAAGGCTGTCGTGAAGGCGAGAAGAGATTTCAAGAAATGGAAAGACGATTTCATAGACGACCGCAGTTTCATACAGGCCTCGAGGTCGGTAGAAAACAAGGATATACAGGGCTTCTGCAGTTTCTCTATCCTGTGGAAATATTATGCCAAGGGAATCAGGAAGTTCTCTCAGCTCTGACCCTCCCTTTTTCTTACATAACAATATTTTAAAACCGCTATATTATGAAAGACTCCGATACTATCAGCTCATGGGATGAACTGCTGGCTTCGCTTGAGACCGCAGCCAGTCATCCCGTTGACACGGCATGGCAAATATACCGTTATTTGCAGAACAACTATACCACTATGGGCTCGCATCAGGTGCGCATGCTTTTGGTGGCATATCTCAAGCTGCCGGTAGACCGTCCGTCGCTGGTGCATTCGTGTGTTCTCGGCATCGCCGTGAAGATCAGTTCGGAGTATGCCGACTTCCAGTTTCCGCAGTTTCTGCAGATGTGGGGTTACGACAGATATCTGCGCGAAGAAGACAAGCAGAGGCAGACGGGAAAGGACGGCCGCAGCTATCCTTCGCTCATGCAGCGTGTGGAGCGCAGACTCCAGTCGTATGCCCTCCATCATCAGAGCGAGATGCCCCATCCCGTTGACGGCATCAAGGATATGGTAGCCGTCAAGGTGTTTGAGAAGCAGATGAACGGCAAGCGCCGCTACTTCGCCAAGCTTGTGGCTTCAGACGGTATGGAACTTGTGGCGAGCAGCCACCTCTTTCCATGCAAACCGTGGGAGATACAGGGACGGATGTATTCTGTGTCGGTAAGGGTGTCGAAGGAAGGCAACGAGAGGGCAGACGAGATAGTGGCGTCAGAGAAAAACATTGCTGATGCGTTTCCGTCCGTGGTAGGTTATGTAGACGGTGTGGATATGGGTCACGGTCATTATCATATATACGATTCATTGTCGCGACATTTCGTGGCAGAGAAGCCCACACTTATGGTCAAGCAGCAGGATTTCGTGGTTTTCTCGCCTGTCATACCGGCAGTAGACAAGTTCAAGAGTGCCATAGTCTCGAATGTCCTGCCTCATGATGAAGGTATGAAAGCCTTCGGAACGATGAAGGCGGAGATAACATATATGAATACCGACGAAGGTTATCTGCGCTATCGCATAACATCTCCAATCGCCGACACTCCGGAAGGCACCCTGGCGGAAGAAGGCTTTGCCCGTCTTTCTGCCGTTGCCGACGACAAGATGCGCCAGTCTTTGAAAGTAGGCGATAGTGTCAGTCTCATCCTTTTCCTGAAAAGAGGAAAAGATGGAGAGAAGCGAAACCACGTGGTTGAGATATCGTAAACTATTTTTTTTGATGAGCAAAGCATAGGCTCCGGATTTCCCCCACGGCGTGGGGAATCAATCCCCCTTATGTGGGGTTTCATTCCCCACGCCGTGGGGAGTATTCTGATGTGCCAATTGGCAATGATACTTCGATGATACTTTAGTGATACTTTTCTGTAAAATAACCGGAAAAGTATCATTGCCCTTAACTTATTGATTTGTAGGGCTTTGGGTACTTGTGTAAAGCCCGAGAATGATACTATGATACTTTTCTGCGGAAAAATGAAATTACGTCAGGATAGACATGCCCTCTACAGCCGAGTTTGGAAGTAGTGGAATCAATGATGTATATCTCCACGTCGCCTATTCAATATCATAGTTTTTAGGTATTGCCTATATATTCAATTGTCTTTAACTTTGCACCGCGGTTCAGAAGACAGGTGTAACGTATTTCGTCCGTCTTTGTCTGAATCGACAATGAATAAAATCATTATATTCCATTTGATATGAAGAAAAGAAACATATTGACGATAATTATATTCTTGTTCTGCGTTGCAACAAGCATGGCGCAGAATGCAGAAAACGGTAAGACAGGAATCCTTCTTGTGCATTATGGCACTTCAAACGACAACTCTCGTATGCAGACCATCGACAGGCTTAATGCCCGTGTGGCAGAGACATTCACCGACTGTGCCGTCGTTGAGGCATATTCCGCTCCGTCGGTTATAAAGATGCTTGCAAAGCGCGGCGTCAGAAAACTTTCCGTTTCACAGGCTATCGACTCCCTGAAGACACTTGGTTGCAGCAGGCTCGTAGTGCAGAGCACGATGCTCCTCGACGGAGTGATGACGGAGATGCTGAAGAAGGAGGTAAACCGGGTGAAGAAAAACTTCCGCACCGTGTCAGCAGTGCGCCCTTTGCTATATTCTGTGGATGACTGCCGCATGATGATAGAGATGATAAGCAAAAGCCTGCTTGCAGACAAGTCCGTGGATGCCAAAAACTCGCAGGTCGTGCTCGTGGGGCATGGCAGCGACAGTCCGGCAAATGCCATGTACAGTCAGATAGACTATCTGCTGAAAGCAGAGGGAAAGCCATCGTGGCATGTGGGCACGATAGAAGGCTTCCCTACAATCGATAATGTGGAGAAGCAGCTGGCAGGCGTCAAGAATACCAATGTGCTTCTCGTCCCTCTGCTCTATATCGCAGGCAACCATCAGAAGGATGACATCGACGGCGTGTGGAAGCAGCAGCTTCAGGCAAAAGGCTATCATGTGGAAGTGTTTGGAAAGGGACTCGGAGAAATGAATGAAATACAGGAAATGATAATAGGTAAGATAGCAGCACAGGTAAAGGATGTGGATTCAGGAACGGCAAACAACGCAACATTTCATAAATAATAAAAAATAGGTATTAGTCTTTTCTTTATTCAAATCGGTCATTGGGGATTGATTGGATTCAGACTTCAAAAGGGTAATAAACAAATACGATAAGAAAACATCAAATATAACTAAATGAACAACAGAATTCTACTTTTTGCCGTAGCCGCTTCATTGGGCTGCGTAAATGCCGTGGCATGTAATGTATATGATGGCATGAATGGCGATGGCGACATTCACAAGTCAATAGACCTCAACCCGGTGGTTGTTACAGGAAACGGCCACCATCAGCTGCTGAAGTCCACCACGACACCCGTGCATGTGCTTTCACAGAAAGCCATCAAGGAGACAGGAGCGACAGACTTCCAGGATGTGCTGACAAAGCTCATGCCCCAGGTATCGTTCACCCCTAACGCCATGGGTTCATATATCCGTGTCAACGGATTGGGAAACAAATACGTGCTCGTTCTTGTCAACGGCAAGAAGATGATAGGCGACATCGCCGGCAATGTGGATCTCACCCGCATCAACATGTCGAAGGTGAAACGTATTGAAGTGCTCGATGGAGCAGCTTCCGCCCTTTATGGTTCAGATGCCATCGGTGGAGTGATAAACATCATCACAGATGAGAAGACGATGGACAACGTGGCTGTTTCTTCAGACACACGAGTGTCAGGAAAAGGACAGTTCTCAGAAGGAGTGAACCTCGACGTCACTTCAAAATATCTTGATTCCCACACCTCCTATTTCCATCAGGAAGCCGACAGCTATCAGAACAACAGCAAGGCGGTTGATGCAGACGGAAAGGAGTATGAAACGATAGCTCCACTGTATATCGGCTTCAACTCAAACGTCATCAACCAGCGTTTCGACATCAAGCCGGCAAAGAATTTCTCCATGTATGCAGGCGGATCATACAGCTATAAACTCACCGACCGTCCTGACTCCCGCAAAGACATTACCGGAGGTTCCGACTATGACATGCGTAGCGAAGGATGGCGCTGGGAGGCAGGAGCGAAATATAAATTCGGCAAGCATTCGCTGCTTCTCGATCTGGTGAACGACAACTACCATTACGGAAACCTCTACCAGGTGGCGACAAAGACCTACGATGTGGGTGACTTCGTGCGCAACAAGTTCCAGAAATACTATGAGGCAGAGCTGAAGGGCGTGTTCCATTTCTACGACAAGGCAACGACAATCATCGGTGCCGACTGGCGCAACGACTTCCTGACGGCAACAAGCGGAGATGTGAACAACAATGTATATACCCTTGCAGGCTATGTGCAGCACGACATGGAGATTGTAAGGAACCTTAGTGCAACCCTTGGTGTGCGTTACACCAAGCACGGCACCTTCGGCAACAACTTCACTCCGAAAGTGGCCTTGATGTATGCTCCCGGCAACTTCCGCTTCCGTGCAGCATATTCACGTGGCTTCCGTGCACCGGGACTCGACGAGCTCTACTACCACTACTTCAAGATCATGGGCAAGCGTCCGGTGATAACCTTCGGAAACACAAGCCTCAAGGCGGAGCGCAGCAACTATGTTTCTCTGAGTGCAGAATACAGCAACCGATTCCTTACGCTCTCTGTAATGGGCTATATGAACTTTGTTGACAATATGATCGTGAAGGAGAACATCACAGTAGACGATGACGTGCGTGCCGAACTCGCCAAGCAGTTTCCTGAAGCTACTGCCGAACAGCTGGCACAGTTGAAGACCTACGGACATTATATCAACAGCAACAAGGGCGTGGTGAGAGGATTGCAGGCAAATGCCACGGTGAGCCTCACCGATGACCTCTCACTGATGGTGAACTATGCCTATACCAACGGCCGTTCGAAGACATCCGGCACATGGACAGTGCTTGAGCGTACATTCAAGAACAGTCTGACGGCAGGTCTCAACTACAACCACACCTGGCGCAACTATACCCTTGGCGTGAACCTAAACGGCCGCTTCCAGTCAGCCACCTATTATCCAGCCTATGACGACGCACCAGGCTATGGAGTGATAAATCTGAACACCACCCATACCTTCACGGTAGGCAGGATGTTCAAGCTCGTTCCAAGCATCGGCATCGACAATATCTTCGACAAGACCGACCACCGCATTGACACACCTTCGCAGAAAGTTGCCCTCTATTCACCGGGCAGAATGCTTGTAGTAGGACTAAAGGTGAATTTTGCAAAATAAAACAGACATTTTTACGTTATGCTAAGGAGAGTGGCAGAATCATAATGTTTTGGTTCTCTGCTCTCCTTGTGCTATTTTCATAAAAAGAACATCTATGACAAAGAAAATACTTCTGAAAATCCATCTGTGGCTCTCGTTGCCTTTGGGCGTTATCATAATGCTTATCTGCCTGTCGGGAGCAACCCTCGTGTTCAAGAATGAGATAAGGAATGCTCTCGGAATGCCAAGAGTCGTTGCTCCGCACGCCAAGGGCGACAAAGGCGGAAAAACAGACAATGCCATAAAGGGAAAGGACGCATTTAAGACCGAGTCTCCTGCCAAGGATGCTCCATACGGTACTACTACAAAGAGAGACTTCTTCTCCTATGTCACCAAATTCCATACTGGACTCATGATGGGACCGGTGGGCAAGCTTATTGTCACCTATACCACATTGTTGTTTGTCTTTATCCTGATAAGCGGAATATTCGTATTCCTGCCAAAAAACGGCAAGCAGCTATGTCAGCGTTTCAAGGTGGAGTGGGGCAAGGGAAGCAAGCGCCGTCTCTTCGACCTTCATGTCAGTCTTGGCTGGTGGACAATCCTTTGGCTGTTGCTTCTCGCCGTAACAGGCTTGGGCTTCGGTCTGAAACTTGTGCCGAAGGGAACGGAGATGATGCAGGTCTTCCATCAACTCCACATCGGTTCGTGGGGAGGAATGATTACTAAGATCATCACTTTCGTGGTCAGTCTCATCGGAGCCTCGCTGCCTGTGACAGGTTACCTGCTTTATTTCCGTCGCAAGCGGAAATAGGATGAGGATATGGAATGGATACTAAGTGAAAGGGGCATCTTTGCCCCTTGGCAAACTATCCTGTATTTTACCATATATCGGCAATTATGGATTGTTGGGATTTATAATTTAGACGTAAACGTTTACGTTGATAACTTGTCTTTCATTGGAATAAGATTGTCTGTATTTTACTATATTTGCAATGCTAATCAGCCATCTTGGAGTGACAAGATGAAAGAAAACAATATATAATACAGTAATCTACTAACATTAATACTTATTCTATGAAACAATTATGGGCTCTTGTAGCCACGGTAATGTCTTGTGCCACACTTTCGGCTCAGGATGTAGAGTCGTCGGACAACCGGTCATGGACATTTACTTCTGTGCCGCAGACCGATGTAACTTTGATTTCCGGTGATGCAAACTGGAAGAAAGATTCAAAGAGTCGTTATTGCTATGTCCTCGCCATGAACAATGCTCCAGTGAAGGCTAACGATACGGAACTGGATATCACAAAGGGATTGACTTTCACGATTACAGCCAATGACAATGGTAATTTGAGACTTGGCGGCAGCACCGGTGCGTTGTGGCTCGGCGATGCGTCTTCGCTCGTGATTCCCAACCGCAAGGCGGGAGAGATGGTGAAGATAGAATACTGCACTTCTAACAAGTCGTCAACCCGTTCGCTCGCTCTCGTCAATCTTGAAGGCACATTCCCTGCCTCTACAGGAAAAGAACATCAGCAGGGCAGCGGCAAGGTCGTTGCTGATGGCGACGTGGTGGTGGGCATCACCGGAGGTATGTATATCTATAGCCTTGCCGTCGGCGACGAGGAAACCATAGGAGGAGGCGGCGGTACGTCGCCCGACAATCCCGACAATCCAAACGACCAGACACCAGGTCTCGACTACATGACAGGCGATGCACCGATAGCAACGGCAAAGCTGGGCTCGGGACCAAAGATATACGTCTCTCCAACGGGAAACGAAACCAACGATGGACTGACTCCTGAGACGGCACTTGCCAGCATTCAGCTCGCCATCGACAAGGCTGTGGATCCGGGAACAACAATCTATCTCGCAGCTGGAGAATACCGTCCTACGGCACGCATAAACATCAACGACCGCAATGGTACGGCAGACAACTACAATTCGCTGGTCTGCCTCGACGGACGCGCCGTGATAAACTGCGACCATCCATACCATTCACATAGCAACAACCCATACCAGGGTATACGCCTCACCTCGTCATACTGGCATTTCTATCATGTGGACGTGACAAACGCCAGTGACAACGGACTGCTCATCGAGCGCAATAAGCCTACTGGCGGTTCGTCAACCGACATACAGAACAGGACACAGGATGCCCACGACAACATCATTGAAGATTGCAAATTCTACAGAAACGGTGATTCTGGCGTTCAGATAAAGAATCTCGGAGCCTATAACTATGTGCTCAACTGCGACGCTTTTGAAAACAAGGACGAAGGAGATGGTGATGCCGACGGTTTCGCACCGAAGATTTCCGTGGGAACAGGAAATTATTTCTATGGTTGTCGTGCATACAACAACTCGGATGACGGCTACGATGTGTTCTTCAAGAAAAGCGGAGGCTTCAAGGACAATGTCACGATAGTGTTTGAAAACTGTCTTGCATACGAAAACGCCATCATCAACGGTGCCCTGACCGAGGGCAACGGCAACGGATTCAAGTGTGGCTCAGACCAGGGTGCGATGAACGTAGTGTTGAACCGCTGTATCGCAGTAAACAATGTGAACAAGGGATTCGACCAGAACCATAACTCAGGCGACATCATCATGAACAACTGTACAGGCTACGCACTGAAAAGCGTCGATGGCCTTACTCTCAAGAAGGCATATTCGTATAGAGCCTATGAGGATATAGCGGCAGGTCATGAGCTGGTGGCAACCAACTGCATATCTATCAACGACAACCTGAAGACCGACACTCATCATGATGACCCTACAAAGTTAGGCGAGAAGAGCAAGAAATATGGAAAGACCCAGATTTCTGTCGGTACCCTCGTTACGACAGACCTCAGTGTGGACCCGTCGAATGTGGTAAGTGAAGACAATTTTGCAGAACTTATTGCCGATCGTGACGCCAATGGCGATTTGCAGTGGGACAACATCACTTGGGCACATCCAGTGGAAGGCAATGCCCTGCTCGTGGACAAGGGCACAGTGGTGGAGGAAAATACTAAATATGCTTCACAAAACGTCAGAATACCGGCAATACGCTATGCAGGTGCCGCACCAGATCTCGGTGCTTTTGAACTTGGCTTGAAGAGCAAGTCTGTGGCATTCGGTTCCGCCACCAACGGCATCGGCTATATTCAGAACAGCGAGAGCAACGGCAAGAAGGTTCGCCTCGTGCAGGCTTTCAACGGACAGGTGGTAGTAAGCGTTGACGGTGCACAGGCAAAAGACAAATTCGCCATCAGCGCTTACGACGCCGATGGTGTGCTTCTTGGCAAACACGACTTCAACGGTACCAACACAAGCATTTATCTTCCAAAGGCAAATGGTATGATAATACTGAAAGTCAATGGCAAGAATCTGAAAGAGAGCCTGAAGGTAGTGGTGAAATAATGTACTGAAAAATGTAAATATCTATAGAAATGTCCAATCCGTTGTTCGTTATTATAACGAATTGGACATTTTTATGAGCTTTATTTGGAATTATCCAATAAATGAGCTAACTTTGCCCGAAATAAACAAACTAATCTATATTTTAAACATGAACAATTTTCTTAGGACTTTGACGTTTTGCGTCATTGCCTTGCTGTCTGCCGTAACGGTTAAGGCACAGGGCGACGTGACCGCAAAATGGGACTTCAAGAATGACCTGCCGGCAGGCATTCAGGAAGCTACCAATTATCAGAAGACCACAGTTGACATTCCTTCCACAGTTGAAGGAGTGTCGATGCATGTAGATGCCACCAACGGCAAACTCTATTGTATCGGCAGAAACAACGCACAGTTCAACAGTGGCACGATTCTGCAGGTGCCGGTAAAGTCAACCCGTGACATCGTAGTAGTAGAGAACTATCCCAATTATCGTGGTTACACCGTTGGCGGTGTGGCAGCGACAGCCGACGTTAACGAGCATCGCGCCACAACTGATGAAGTGGCTAAAGGATATGTAGAGATAAAGGCTACTGAATCCGGTTATCTTTATGGAGTGCAGGTGACTTTCGTTTCTGCCATCACCACAAAAGAACTCTACAGCACCGATTTCTCTGATTGGGGAGCATATGAGACAAAGGCTGACGACAAGCAGGTGACTACAGCGGTATGGAATACCAAATACAGTCATGAGTCTCTCACCTTCTCGGTTTTCAACACACAGATTGGAGCCACAAACTTCAATACAAGCAAATTCCCTGATTGGAACGGCGGTATGCTGATGGCTGCCAAGAGCGAGACTCCATATATTGAGACTTCGGCTTTGGCATCTGTCACTAAGGTGCATTTCCGTCATGGCGCTACGGGTGGTAACCGCGGATGGAAACTCCTTGCCAAAGGTGACGGTGATGCAGACTGGGTGGTAGTGTCAAGCACTGTTGCCAATCCTGCATCGGGATGCGATGTTGACGTTGACGTGAACAAGACAAACTGTAAACTGCGTTTTGAGAATATCACAACAAACCAGAATGCATATCTTCTCGAACTTGCCATCTACGGACTCGTAGACCTCTCGAAGACTCCGGCTCTGGGCAAGGTGACAATCAACGGAGTTGATTACCAGACTGCTGATATCTGTGAGGAAAACGCCGACGGCGACATGTGTGCTACCGTAGAGATTTCAAAGAAGGAACAGATGGTAGACGAAACAGCCAACCCTGTAGTGTTCGGAACTCCAGACAATGGCGAAATCAAGAGCATTGAATATAATAAGGTGGATGACAACAGTACTGTCGTTACCGTGGCTGTGGCTGCCGGCGACCAGACTGTGACATATAAACTGACAGTGGCGTTCAAGCCTGACTATACCTTGACATATTATAATACAGATGGCACAGTGCTTGAGGCTACTCAGCAGGTGGAGAAGGATTCTCCTATAGCAACCTTGAGAAGCGGCGAGGGCGTAATCGTAGCCGACGGAAAGGCGTTCCGCGGATGGTTCGTAAAGAACGATGGCGGACGCAAATATACTACTGCCGACAAAGTGACTGGTCCTACCAGCCTTTACGCTGTGGCAACCGACATTGAAGTTCCAAGCGACGTAAACCGCTATACTTATAATCTAGCAGATCAATATTTCTATGCAGAAGACCATGAAGGCTTCCGTCCTACAGGTGGAGCTTGGCACGACAAGCAGCATGGCTGGTCGTTCAGCGACGGCGATAAGATTGATATCCTCTCAGGCCGTCACTCTCTCATCTTCGTTACAGGCTGCAAATATAGCGGTGCTGCTAACTTGAAACTTATGAACGGTGAGACAGAGGTCACTTCGATCGCTCTCGACAAGAGCAATGACGGTGTGATGCAGAGCATCGAATATTCCGGTGAGCCGGGAACTCTTACTCTCGTTGCCGATGGTGGCATGTATATGCACAAACTCATTGTTGCCAACCTTGGCGACGCTTCAACTGAGAAGAACGAACTCGGATATTATGTCTGCCAGCCAGGCAATGGCGGCAACTTCCTCACTATGCTCGACCTTGCCAATGCAAACAGTAGCGCTACTGAGCGCACATGCATCTTCCTGCCAGACGGAACATACGATCTCGATAAGGTTGCACTGACCACTGTTTCTGGAAACAATATCTCTATCATCGGTCAGAGCATGGACAAGACCATCATCAAGAATGCTCCGGATGTGAAGAACGAGGGTATCGGAACAACAGCGACTCTCTATGTTACAGGAAAGAATCTCTATATCCAGGACCTGACTCTTCAGAACGCACTCGACTACTACAGTTCTGGTTCTGCCGGTCGTGCGGTTTGTCTGCAGGACAAGGGTGACGGAACCATCTGCAAGAATGTGAAGATGCTCTCTTATCAGGATACATACTATAGCAACAACAACGGCGGTAAGTATTATTGGGAAGACTCTGAAATCCACGGTACCGTTGACTTCCTCTGCGGTGGTGGTGATGTATATTATAATAGGTGTAAGTTCGTTGTTGAGAAACGTAGTGCCGACGGTAAGGGCGGATGTACTATTGCAGCTCCTTATACAGACGGTTCAAAATGTGGCTATGTGATGAACGAATGTGTTGTAGACAACTATGCAGAGAACTTCAACTATGGTCGTGCTTGGGGTGGAACACCTCGTCTGGCATACTTGAACACGACTCTTCTTCAGCCTGACATGATTATCAAGGACCGCTTCACAGTTGGTGGAATGAACGTACCTGCTGACAAGTTCGTGGAGTATAACACTATGGATGCCCAGGGCAATGTGGTTTCTCCTGCTTCTAACGTGCTGAAGTTCACAAAGGACAATAAAGTAAACGAGATGGAGACAATCCTCACTGCTGACCAGGCAGCTGAGTATGCTCTCGACAAAGTGTTCCCGACATGGACTCCTGATGCAGACTGCGCACAGGTGGGACTCGGTCTCTTGACAGCCGAAGGCAACACCATTACATGGGCTGCATCCGAAGGAGCTAAGGCATATGCAGTGTTCTGCGATGAGCAGTTCGTTGGCATGACATCGTCTACATCATGGACGGTTGCCGATGGCAAGAAAGCTGCCGATTATCTCGTGCGTGCCGCAAATGCAATGGGAGGCTTCGGTGGAGGTTCAACAACTACCACAGGCATCAACAGCATGAAAGTGGATGGCGAGAATGTTGTATCTACAATGTTCTATGACCTCCAGGGTGCGCGTGTCGACGGCAGTCAGCGTGGTGTGCTCATCATGGTTCTGAAAATGAATGACGGCAGCATGAAAACGACTAAAATCGTGAAGTAATTTATAGAAGTTTTTCATTGGTATAAATATTTAAGGGTGCGCGCATCTTCTTTTGGTGCGCGCTCCTTTTGCCTTATGTTTTCATTGCAAAACAAGTTGTTTGCCATTGAAATATATATGGTTTGTGGAGTTTTTAACGCATTAAGTGCAGTTTGACACCTCTTTATGTTGTTTATATTTTGAAAAATTGTAACTTTGCAATATCTTTTTAATTATTTTATTTTTATTAGTAAAAACTATGTTTGGTAATTTAAAAACTTTTCGACTAGGACTTATTGCGCTTATGCTGTTCTTCGTAGGCAGTCTGTCAGCGCAGTCGCTAAAAGGAAATGTGAAGGATAGCACTGGTGAGCCGATCATCGGAGCTACCATCCAGGAGAAAGGAGCCAAGAACATGGCTGTTACCGATCTTGACGGTAACTTCTCCATCAAACTTTCCGGTGGCAAACAGATTACAGTTTCATACATCGGTATGAAAACTGCTACTGTCAATGTTAGCGGCAAGAGCAGTGTTAACATCGTAATGGAGGACGAAGCGACAACCTTGAATGATGTCGTTGTAATCGGTTACGGTACGGTCAAGAAAAAGGACCTTACCGGTTCTGTCACTTCTGTCAGCGCCAAGGATTTGGCAAACATCCCTGTGTCTACAGCCTCTGAGGCTATCCAGGGTAAGATGGCTGGTGTGACCGTTACTACAACAGAAGGTTCACCAGATGCCGATGTGAAGATTCGTGTGCGTGGTGGTGGTTCTCTTTCTCAGGACAACTCTCCTCTCTACATCGTTGACGGGTTCCCTGTCAGCTCAATCAGCGACATTGCGCCTAACGATATCGAGAGCATCGACGTGTTGAAAGATGCTTCTTCAACGGCTATCTATGGTGCACGTGGTGCCAACGGTGTTGTAATCGTTACAACCAAGAGCGGTAAGGAAGGCAAAGTACAGGTGAACTTCGGAGCTTCTCTCGGTGTGCGCAAGGTGATGAAGGAACTCGACGTCCTCTCTCCATACGACTATGCCAAGTATCAGTATGAGACTCAGTATGGCAAGGAGCAGGAGTATGGTGACTGGAGAGATATGGATATCTGGAAGTCTGTTACCGGTCGCAACTGGCAGGATGAACTCTTCGGCAGAACCGGTCTGCAGCAGATTTACAACATATCTGTAAGCGGTGGCTCCAAAGAGACAAAGTTCAACGTCAGCTATTCTCGTACCGACGACAAGAGCATCATGATGGGTTCAAACTTCAGCAAGAATAACGTCAATGCCAAGTTGAACAGCAAGTTGAACAAATGGTTGACACTCGACTTCAATGCCCGTTTGGCATATTCTGTAGTCGACGGTCTTAACTCAGGTGGCGATACCAACGACGCAAGCGCCTCAAACTCAATCATCAACAAGGCAATCACATACCGTCCTGTTGAACCACTTAACGCATCAAGTGATGACGATGCTGACGAGTCGTCAAATACCGATATCAATCCATACGACCGTATGAGCGGTACTTACAAGCAGCAGCGTCGTTTCCGTCAGGACTACAATGCAGGTTTGAACTGGAAGCCGTTCAAGCATTTCACTTTCCGCTCTGAATTAGGTTTCACATGGAGATTTGAAAATACTGACCAGGCTTGGGACAAGCTCGCTACACGTAACGACAATACAGGTGCCGGTGCTCCAAAGTCTAAGTTCTCCCGCACAGACGTGCGCAACTGGCGTAACGCCAACACCCTGACATACGATACCAAGGATGCCTTCGCAAAGGGCGACCGTTTGAATGTGTTGGTTGGTCAGGAGTGGTCAAGCTCATTGCAGAAGGATTATTATTCTTCTACAATCAATTTCCCTACAGATTTCTCTATCGGTGAGGTACTCGCCCACCAGGGTGCTGGCGAGGCTCAGCCTAACGCCAACAGAATCGGTGCCAAGGACAATATGGCGTCTTTCTTCGGACGTGTGAACTATACCTATGCCGACAAATATCTTTTGACAGCTACATTCCGTGCCGACGGTTCAAGCAAGTTCGCTTCTGGCAACCGTTGGGGCTTCTTCCCTGCTGTAGCCCTCGGATGGCGTATCAGCGAGGAGAACTTCATGAAGTCTGTTGACTGGCTTTCTAACTTGAAGCTCCGTCTGAGCTATGGTGAGGCCGGTAATAACCGTATCCCTTCTGGCAGCATCTATCAGCCATTCTCTTTCCCTAACGACTACAGCAAACTGAAAGAGCCATATTTCGGTGGCGAGATGGGAACTGTGATGGAACTCGGAAACTCAAAGTCAAACAATGACCTGAAGTGGGAGACTACTATCACCCGTAACCTCGGTTTCGACTTCGGATTCTTCAACAGCCGTATCAACGGTAACTTGGATTTATATTGGAACACTACCAAAGACCTTCTGATGCTGAGCAAGATTTCTTCAAGCTCTGGTTATAATTTCATGTACAAGAACTTCGGTCAGACATCTAACAAGGGTGTTGAGTTCGCTGTGAATGCTTCAATCATCGAGAAGAAGAACTTCACTCTCAGCATGACTGCAAACATCTCTTACAACAAGAACAAGATCGACGAGTTGAACACAGGTTCTGAGTGGGATACAAACTACACAATTCCTGACGTGAACACAGGTCAGAACTTCCGTGTCGTTGAGGGAGGTTCCCTTGGTGAAGTATGGGGCTACAGACTCCGTGGCTACTATACAGCATACGATGCAGAGAAGAATCCTAACGGTGAACTCACATGGGATGGCAAGAAATGGCAGCTCCGCGAGGGTCTGCTCGACAAGAGCTCTACAGTAATCGGTACTCTGCAGCCTGGTTCTCCAAAGCTGAAGGTTGACGAGGAAGGCAATGTGGTTAAGGAGAAGCTCGGCAACACCATCGCTCCATGGGCTGGTGGTTTCGGTTTCAACGCTACATTCTACGGCTTCGACGCTTCTGTATTCTTCAACTATCAGTTCGGCAACAAGATCGTGAACGGAACAAAGCTCGGTTCTTCATTCTTCCACGATACACGCAAGGGATACAACCTCAACCGTGATTTCCTGAACAGATATACAAACATCGACCCTGCAAACGGTCTGTCATTGGCTAACCCGACAAACGTAGCACAGTATTATGGTGGTGACGAGGCTAACGTTATCGCTCGCTTGAACGAGATCAACGCTAACGCAAGCATCTACAACCCTGTATCTGTAAGCAAGATGTATCTCCTCGACTACTTCGTGGAGAGCGCTTCTTTCCTGCGTCTTCAGAATCTCACAATCGGTTACACGCTTCCTAAGTCATTGCTCAAGAACTTGTTCCTCAATAACGTGCGTTTCTATTTCACAGGCTACAACCTTCTTACTATCACAGGTTACTCAGGCAACGACCCAGAGGTTGACTCAAGTAGCAAGAAGTCTCCAATGTCTCCGGGTGTAGACTATGCTTCTTATCCTAAGAGCCGTCTGTATGTATTCGGAGTTAACGTATCATTCTAATATATAATAAGGAGTAAAACAAAATGAAAAATATATTAAAGACGATATTGTTGGGAGGTGTCGCCATTGCTACGTTCTCTTCGTGCAGCGACTTCCTTGACCAGAAATCACCGTCAGACACCGACGCAAGCAACGTTTGGCAGTCAACATATTATACCAAGAATGTGCTCAACAAGGCATATGGTCTTCTATGTGAGGACTACACATATTCTCAGGTGCTTTGCTATACCTTTATGACTAACTCCGACGTTGAGTTTGCTAATGCCTATGGCGAGTCGAATGCCAAGGCTGAGGGTAAGGGCCGTGATCTGAACAACTATTATGCCGACAACGACGCTTCTTTCGCAAAGTCTCGTGATGCATGGGATCACCTTTATGAGAGTATCGAGTATTGCAACAACATCATTGAGGGTCTTAAGGGAATTTCTCCAGAGACAACTGACAAGTCAGAAAAGCAGCTCCTTCAGTATAAGGGCGAGGCGCTCACTCTCAGAGCTATGCTTTATCATGAGTTGATACGTAACTGGGGTGATGTTCCATTCAAGACAGAGCCTACAAAGAACGACCTCTCTAACATCAATACCGGCAAGACAGACCGTGATGTGATCATGGACTATCTTATCAATGACCTTGAAGAGGCAATCAACTATCTGCCTTGGGCTGGTCAGAGCAGCTATACCACAGAGCATGCCACAAAGGGTTATGCTCACGCTCTTCTCGCTCAGATCGCACTTCAGCGTTCTGGTTGGGCTATCCGTGAGGCTGCAAAGGAGGGATATGTAACAGCTACAGAGAATAGTGATCCTACATATCCTACACAGCGTTGCAGCGATGAAGACCGCGTGAAGTATTACAACCTTGCGCTGACACATCTCAATGCTGTCATCAGTTCTGGCAAGCACCAGCTGAACCCAAGCTTCGAGGATGAGTGGACACTCATCAACAAGCAGACTCTCGACACCCAGTATCAGGAGAACCTTTTCGAGGTTCCTATGGGATTGGGCAACTCCAGCGAGTTGGGCTATGGTATCGGTGTGCGTTTTGCTGACAACTGTGCTTATGCTCTGAAGGGAAACTCTTCAGCTAACGTTCAGTTGCCTTCTACTCTCTTCTGGAAGTACGACCACAGCGGCAAGGATACTCGTCGCGACGTTACATGTGCCAACTTCGAAATCAAGGTTGACAATGGCGTTACCACAGAGACTATGCTCGGCAACAAACCATTCAACATCTATTGCGGAAAGTGGGACGTTCGCAAGTTCAGCGACGACTGGTCTGCTATCGCAAAGATCAAGAATGCCAAGTTCGGTACTGGTATCAACTATGTGAAGCTTCGCTACTCTCAGGTCCTTCTTTGGTATGCTGAGGTGATGAACGAACTCAACGGTAATCCTGATGTCGCTACCGGCGGTTGCGGTCTGACTGCCCGTCAGGCTCTTGCTCTCGTTCACGAGCGTGCCTATGCTGACGCTGACAAGGCTGAGGCAAAGGCTTATATCGATGGTATCTCTTCAGACAAGGACGCTTTCTTCAACGCCATCGTTGACGAGAACGCTCTGGAGTTCGCTGGTGAGGGTGTTCGTAAGTACGAGCTGGAGCGTTGGAACTTGCTTAGCGCCAAGATCGACCAGATGAAGAATGACTATATGACTCAGATTTATGAGTATCCTACAAAGCTCTACTATAAGACTTATACAGAGAACGGACTCGTGAAGATCGACATGAAGTCTGTACGCTGGTATGACACCGAGGCTCCTGAGAATGCTGCTGACTATAAGTATGTTACATTCTGGGGCGACGAGGCTAAGGAGTCTAACACCAAAAAGACTAATGTAGCAAACCTCGAGTTCATCAGCGGTGGCTTGAATGAGAAGGTGAAGAACCGCTATCTCCTGCCAATCTACAGCAGTACCATCAACGAGTCTGAGGGTTCATTGCAGAATTCTTATGGATTCCTCCATAAATAATTTTAAATTTTAGAAATCAAGATGAAACTGAATAAATCAATTATAAGCAAGGCTCTCTTCGGAGCTATGATGCTCCTCGGAGGTGCGTCGTTCACCGCTTGTACGGAGACGAACGACTGGGACGTTGATCCTGCTTACGACCGTCTGTTCCATTCCTCCAAGGTTTCCGTAAGCCCAGGTGAGGACCAGGCTGAGGTTACATTCAAGAAGATGCCAGATGCTGAGTTCTACGTTATAGAAATCAGCACCGACACTCTTTTCGATGAGGTTGAAACAACTGAGCATAGCATCTATTTCGGTGACAAGGAGGATGCGAGAATCACTACTTCTCCTTACACTATGACAGGACTTGAGGGGTCTACAAAGTATTACTTCCGTATCAAGAGCTGCGCTACAAACGGCAAGGGCTCTACATGGAAGTATCTTGATGATACAGAATCAAACTATAGCTTCACAACCAAGTCAGAGCAGATTATCCTCGATGTTGTGCCTGGTTCAAAGACCGTGAAGGTCAGCTTCAAGGCTGGCAAACAGATTACTGAAGCACAGATTGTAAAAGACGATGAGGTGCTCGTTTCACAGCCTGTAACTGCAGACGAGGTTGCTGCCGGTGAACTCACAATCAGTGGTCTCAATGCAAAGACTTCTTACACTGTGCAGCTGCTCAACGGCGAGAACGTTCGTGGTAAGATGAAGTTCACTACCACTGAACCTTTCCCTGACGGATACGAGGTTATCAACGTAGCAGCTGGCGATGACGTGAAAGACCTTCTTGCTAATGCCACTTCAGACAAGGTTGTTGTTGTATTCCCACAGGGAATGGAATATACCGCTCTGAATGAGGAGGCACAGACCTCTACAATCAAGGTTCCGGAGAATATCAAGTCTGTCTATTTCTGGGGAGCAGCCGGCGAGTCTAAGGCAACTGTCAAGTTCAAGGGCGTTTCCTTCGACTCATCAAGCATGGATGTTGTCCGTTTCTATAACCTCAACCTCCAGTATGGTGCCAACTCAGACGGTTACGTATTGAACCAGTCTGGTACTTTCACTCTCAACTCTCTCGAGATGGAGAAGTGTGACGTTAAGGATATCCGTGGTATCTTCCGCTTCCAGAGTATCGTGAATTCAACTGTCAATGCTATCAAGATAAATGACTGTGTATTGACAAACATTGGTACTTATGGTATCGTGAATACCAAGGACCAGAAATCATTGACTTTGGGAACAGTCAGCATTACCAACAGTACTCTCAACACAATCAACTCTGTGTTGACGAATACAAGCCAGGCTAACTTCTCTATCACTCTCGACCACTGCACAATCTGGAACTGTGTTCCTGCTACCAAGCCATACTTCGACTTGCAGAAACAGACGGGAGTCACAGTAGCATGTACAAACTCTCTCATCGGAGCATACTACGACTTCAAAGATGCAGCGCAGACAGTGAAGGGTAGCAGTCTGAAGGATATCGACGCTTCAGGTACTGTATATACAAGCGACTTCACCTGGAACTCTGGTTATGAGATCGGTTCTCAGATTTCTGAGACATCTGCCCAGCTCTGGGCTAATCCTGCCAAGACTGGTGCTGACTTTACAGTGCAGAACTCTTCTTACAAGAATCTCGGTGACCCACGCTGGATTCCGGCAGAGTAATGATATAGATTTTAATTCTATTAAATAATAAAAGATGGAAAGTTCAATGTGTAGCTTTCCATCTTTTATTTTGTATACGAGGTGACCTGTCTCTTGTTCCTTCTATTAGGCAAGTTTCCAACTATGTTTCCTGACCTTGATTGTTCCCCCACAGCGTGGGGAACAGTTCCCCCTATTGTGGGGTTTCATTTCCCGCGTTAGGGGGTGAATTCTATATGATAAAAAGTCGAATGACACTTTTCTGTGGAACGTCCCTAAAAAAAAGTGATGTAAGTGTCCGTAATTCACATAAAATGTGTAAGTTTGCAAATATAATAACCTGTAAACGCCATTGCATATGATATTACATGTAGCCAATCCGATTTACGACTCCGTGTTCAAATACATA